>Ga0209916_1001491_pt1 | contig 19482 bp, 17 predicted proteins | sample ThiBio_1000_plan_FD_183956 | JGI IMG/M metagenome (GOLD analysis project Ga0209916, IMG submission 183956) | Wastewater bioreactor microbial communities from Cape Town, South Africa - Thiocy_solids_2 (SPAdes) | ecosystem: Engineered > Bioreactor > Thiocyanate-remediating > Anaerobic-Aerobic ... | reverse complement strand
GCCAGGTAGTCGTTGACGGTGACCACGTGCACGCCCTTGCCGGCCAGCGCATTCAGGTAGACCGGCAGCGTGCCGACCAGGGTCTTGCCCTCGCCGGTGCGCATCTCGGCGATCTTGCCCTGGTGCAGCACCATGCCGCCGATCATCTGCACGTCATAGTGGCGCATGCCCAGGGTGCGCTTGGCCGCCTCGCGCACCACCGCAAACGCTTCCGGCAGCAGCTTGTCCAGCGATTCCCCGGCCGCAACGCGCTGCTTGAACACGTCGGTCTTGGCGCGCAGCTCGTCATCGCTCAGTTTTTCGAATTCGGGCTCCAGCGCATTGATGCGGTTGACACTCTTGGAAAGCTGGCGCAACACGCGTTCGTTGCGGCTGCCAAACAGGCTCGTCAGGGCACGATTGAACATCGATCTTCCGGGTTGGAGTGAAATGCCCGCGGCGTACGCGGACCAATCGGGCATGTTACTACATGCCCGCCGGGCGCCATCCACGGGGTAGCCGCGCGGGATGCGGCCGGCCGAGCCAAGCCGCGGCGCCATTCTGAATGGCGCCGGCCAGCGCCGGATTCAAGGGATGGCGGACAACACCGGGCTTCAGCGATGGTTGCGCACGAACGCCAGCGGGTTGACCACGCGGCCGTTGTACCAGACCTCGAAATGCACATGCGGGCCGGTGGAACGGCCGGTGGAACCGGCCCGCGCCACCACGTCGCCCACCTGCACGTGCTGGCCGGGACGGGCCACCAGCGCGCTGTTGTGCGCGTAACGGGTCATGTAGCCGTTGCCGTGGTCGATCTCGATGACCTCGCCGTAGCCCTGGCGCACGCCGGCAAAGGTGACCATGCCCTCGGCCACGGTGTGTACCGGCGTGCCGAGCGGCGTCGAGATGTCGATGCCGGTGTGCCGCGCCGAGCGGCCGTCGAACGGGTCCGCGCGCACGCCGAAATAGGAGGAGATGTAACCCGCCACCGGCATCCCGGTCGGCTTCAGGTTGGACTCGATGCGGGCATCCAGCAGCAGGCTCTGCAGCGCCGACAGCTGCGCCTGTTGGCGGTCGAACTGGCTGGCCAGCTGGTTGATGCTGCTGTCCAGCGCAGGGGGCAGCGCATAAGCGCTGCTGCCGGAGTCCTCGACGCCGCCGACGGCCGGCTGCTGATCGAAATCGAACTCGCCGTCGTCGAGCTTGCCGACCTCCGTCAGGCGTTCGCCCAGCGCATTCAGACGGGTCGACTGGGCCTGCAGCTGGCCCAGCTTCACGGCCAGCGCATCGAGGCTGCGCTGGGCCTCCTGGCGCACTCCGGTCAGTTGGGCATTCTGCTGTCTGGCCTGCTGCTGCAGGTCACGGATCTCGGCCAGCGCGCGGTCGCGCGGACTGGCCACCAGCATCGCCAGCGCCATGCCGGCGCCCAGGCAGCCGAGTACCGCCAGCGCCGCGGCCGAGAACAGCTTCCAACGCAGGCGATGGTCGGCCAGGTCCAGGGTTTTCGGCAATTTCCGGGCGCGTGATACGAGTATGATCTGCATGTCTTTCCTGGGTCGAATTCCGGCACCATGCAACGCGCCATTCCGACCACTTCCCGCCGCACCGGCAGCGGACCGAAGCCCCTCGCCGACTGCGGCTCCTTCGCGACGCTGGCCCGAAGGGCCGACGCGCTGGAAGCGCTGGACCGCGCACTGCGCCAGACGTTGCCATTGCCGCTGCGCGAGCAGGTGAGATTCGCCAACCTGCGCAACGGCCGCCTCGTCTTCCTGGCGTCTTCACCGGGCTGGGCATCGCGCCTGCGCTTGATGCAGGCGCAAATCCTTGCCGCCGCACATGCCATTGGCACCTGCGCCAGTTCAGTCACCGTGAAAGTGATCCCCCCTGCACCCGCCGCCACCGCGCCGGACCGGTCGAAACCGCTTTCGCCTGCCGCCGCCGCCCACCTCAGGGCCGCCGCCGCATCATTCACAGACCCCGAGTTGCGGGCGCTGTTCCTTGAGCTGGCGTCCTTCGCCGAAACCGCTGATTCCCCCTTGCGCGGCACCGAGTGATGATGCCGGTCTGCATGCCGCGGACGGTTTTATAGCACGCCATTTGTTAAGGAGTAATCCGCCATGTCGCGGAGGCGTGAAGCGCCGCGCCTACCGAACGTGATTTGCGCCACAAAAAAACGGCCCCGTCTCGCGACGGGGCCGTTTTCCTTGTGAGGAACTAGCGGAAGTCGGGCCGCAGCCGGCTCAGATGGCCTGCGCCGGGTGGGCGTAGGAGATCGGCGAGGTGGCCGGATCGTCCTGATAGCTGACCTCTTCCCAGGCCGAGGCATCGGCCATCAGGGTGCGCAGCAGCTTGTTGTTCAGCTCATGACCGGACTTGTGCGCGTGGTACGCGCCGATCAGGCTGTGGCCGAGCAGGTACAGGTCGCCGATCGCGTCGAGGATCTTGTGCTTGACGAACTCGTCCTCGTAGCGCAGGCCGTCCTCGTTCAGCACCCGGTAGTCGTCCAGCACCACCGCGTTGTCCATCGAACCGCCCAGCGCCAGGTTGTGCTCGCGCAGCATCTCGATGTCGCGCATGAAGCCGAAGGTGCGCGCCCGGCTGACTTCCTTGACGAACGAGGTGGTGGAGAAGTCGATCTCGGCGCGCGAGGTGCGCTGGCTGATGATCGGGTGGTTGAAGTCGATCGAGAAGCCGACCTTGAAGCCTTCGAACGGCTCGAAGCTGGCCCACTTGTCGCCTTCCTGCACCTTCACCGGCTTCTTGATGCGGATGAAGCGCTTGGCCACGTTCTGCTCTTCGATGCCCGCTGACTGCAGGAGGAACACGAACGGGCCCGCGCTGCCGTCCATGATCGGCACTTCCGGTGCGGACAGGTCGACGTAGGCGTTGTCGATGCCCAGACCCGCCATTGCCGAGAGCAGGTGCTCGACCGTGGAAACGCGCACGTCGCCGTCGACCAGCGTGGTCGACAGCCGGGTATCGCCGACATTGTCCTCGCGCGCGCGAATGTCCACCGGCGGGGTCAGGTCGGTGCGGCGAAACACGATGCCCGTATTCGGCGCCGCCGGTCGCAGGGTCATGTACACCTTGTCACCCGTATGCAGACCGACGCCGGTCGCCCGGATGACGTTCTTGAGCGTACGCTGCTTGATCATCGTAGTTGGTACCTGTGTAGGCAGCAGCCAATCAGGAGCGGATGCTAACACAGTTTTAACCTGTGGTAAAAGCAAACCGTACCGTACAGTCTGATTAAGCCTTCATGTTTCTTTCATCCTTGAAAGCCAATGCGTCCGCTGCGGTTTTTCCCGATGAAGCGACAGCACGACACGATACCCCGGGCCGGGGACGGGAATCCGGCAAGGGGTATCGGGCCTGGCGCTGCGGGCAACCCCGCATCTACAGGCCGTGCGCCATCCCGACGCACAGTCTTGTTGCTGTAAAGCTGCGAACGGCCAGCCGAAGCCGGCCTCGGCCCTTCCCCGCGCATCGCTGGATCCGGCACATGGCGCCGGCACGGCACGATGGAGGTAGGGACCGATCCAGCGGGCGATCGTTCAATCCTTTCGCATCTCCTTAACTTGTGCAAGCGGTACCGGGTCGATAGGCCCCTCAGTCGGCTTGGCGGCGCAGGAACGCCGGGATGTCCAGGTAATCGAAGCCGGGCTCGGCACCCTTCGCCGGCGCCACCGGTTCCGTCCGGCCGTGGCTGACCGCCATGTCCGGTTGCGCGTAGTCGACCACCTCGTTGCCGGTGCCGGTGCGCAGCACCACCGGACGCGGGCGCATCTGCACCTGGGTCTCGACCATGCGGATCGGCGGCTGCTGGCGCGAAGCCATCGCCCGGTTGAGGCCGGTGGCGACCACGGTGACGCGCACGTCGTCCTTCATCTCCGGGTCCAGCGAGGTGCCCATCACCACGGTGGCATCCTCGCTGGCGAAGTCGTGGATGATGCGGCCGATCTCGTCAAATTCGCGCATGGTCAGGTTCGGGCCGGCGGTGACGTTGACCAGGATGCCGCAGGCGCCGTTGAGGTTGACGTCCTCCAGCAGCGGGTTCTTGATCGCCGCCTCGGCCGCCGCCTGGGCGCGATCGTCACCGCGGGCGGTGCCCGAGCCCATCATGGCCAGGCCCATCTCCGACATCACCGTGCGCACGTCGGCGAAGTCGACGTTGATCAGGCCGGGGGCGGTGATCAGGTCGGCGATGCCCTGCACGGCGCCCTGCAGCACGTCGTTGGCCGCCTTGAACGCGTTGAGCAGGGTGACCTCGCGGCCGAGCACGCTGAGCAGCTTCTCGTTCGGCACGGTGATCAGCGAGTCGACGTGCTGGGACAGGTCCTCGATGCCCTTCAGCGCCACCTGCATGCGCCGGCGACCCTCGAACGGGAACGGCTTGGTGACGACGGCCACGGTGAGGATACCCTTCTCCTTGGCCAGCTGCGCCACCACCGGCGCCGCGCCGGTGCCGGTGCCGCCGCCCATGCCGGCGGTGATGAAGACCATGTCGGCGCCTTCCAGCATCGCCTCGATCCGTTCGCGATCCTCCAGCGCGGCCTGCCGGCCGACCTCCGGGTTGGCGCCGGCGCCGAGGCCCTTGGTCACGTTGCCGCCCAGCTGCAGGTGGGTGCGCGAGCCGCAGTTGGACATCGCCTGCGCGTCGGTGTTGGCGACGACGAACTCGACGCCTTCGATGTTGGCGTTGAGCATGTGGGCCACGGCATTGCCGCCGCCGCCGCCCACGCCGATCACCTTGATGACTGCATTGGGTGCAAGTTTATCGATCAGTTCAAACATTTCCCGTCCTCCGCAGAGTTGTTGTCGTTGTAACCATGGGGGGACGACTCCTGTCGGTCCATGGTGGTGGGCGGATGTCCCTCCGCCCGTGGCGTCGCCTCCTGCGCCGCCGAATTCGTGTTATTCAGAAATTCCGGGTGAGCCAGCCGCGCAGCTTGCCGACCAGACCGCCGACGCTGCCGCCGGCCGAACCGCCCACGCGCGTGCCTCCGGCGCGCGCACCATGCAGCAGCAGGCCAACGCCGGTAGCGTGCAGCGGGCTCGACACGACTTCGCCCAGCCCCTCGATCTGCTGCGGCACGCCGATGCGCACCATCTTGTGGAAGATCTCCTCGGCCAGCTCCAGCGCGCCTTCCATCTTCGAGGCGCCGCCGGTCAGCACCACGCCGGCCGCCACCAGGCTCTCGTAGCCGGAGCGGCGCAGCTGGTCCTGCACCATCTCGAAAATTTCCTCGTAGCGCGCCTGCACGCTCTGCGCCAGCGACTGCCGGGCCAGCCGGCGCGGCGGACGATCGCCCACGCTGGGCACCTGGATGGTTTCCTCGGCGTGGGCCAGCCCGGTCACCGCGCAGGCGTACTTGATCTTGATTTCCTCCGCGTGCGCGGTCGGCGTGTGCACGCCGTAGGCGATGTCGCTGGTGACCTGGTCGCCGCCGACCGGCAGCGAGGCGGTGTGGCGGATGGAGCCCTGGGTGTAGATCGCGATGTCGGTGGTGCCGGCGCCGATGTCGACCAGACACACGCCCAGCTCGCGCTCGTCGTCGGTCAGCACCGCCTTCGCGCTGGCCACCGCCGACGGCACCAGCTCGTCCACGGTGAGGCCGCAGCGCTGGATGCACTTGGTCACGTTCTGCACCGCCGCCGCCGCGCCGGTGACCAGGTGCACGTTCGCCTCCAGCCGCACGCCGCTCATGCCGATCGGCGCGCGGATGCCATCCTGGCCGTCGATGCGGTATTCCTGCGATTCCTTGTAGAGCACCTTGCGGTCGGCCGGGATCGCCACCGCGCTGGCCGCCTCCAGCACCTGCTCCAGGTCGCTGGCGGTGACTTCGCGGTCGCGGATCGCCGCGTTGCCATGCGAGTTGCGGGTTTCCAGGTGGCTGCCGGAGATCGAGGCGTAGACGGAGCGGATGTCGCAGCCGGCCATCAGCTCGGCCTCCTCCACCGCGCGCTGGATCGAGTGCACGGTCGATTCGATGTCCACCACCGAGCCGCGCTTCATGCCGCGCGAGACGTGGGTGCCGATGCCGATCACGGTGATCGGCTCGCCCGGCTCGTACTCGCCGACGATGGCCACCACCTTCGAGGTGCCGATGTCGAGCCCGACCACCAGTTGCTTGTCATTGCGCGGCTTCATGAGCGGGGCGAACCTCCAGCGTTGGCGGCGGCCGTCGGCGGCCAGCGCACGGCGAATCCGTTGGTGTAGCGAAGATCGGCGTAGGCGAAGCCGTCGCTGTGGCCGGCGATGAGCTGCGGGTAGACGTCGAGGAAGCGGCGCAGCCGGCGCCCGGCGTACTCGCGGTCGCCGACCACGATCTGGGCGCCGTCGGCCATGCTCACGCTCCAGCTGCCGCGCTCGGTCAGCGCCACGCCGGCGACCTGCAGATGGGTGCCGGCGAACGCCTTGCGGGTTTCCGCGTAGAAGCTGACCACCTCGGCCAGCCGCGCATCCGGGCCGTGCAGGCTCGGCAGCGCGCCGATGCCATCCATGCCTGGCGCGGTGAACACCAGGCCCTGGCGGCTGATCAGCTGCTTGTCGTTCCAGCGCGCGAACGGCTGGCGCTCGTAGATGCGTAGCAGCAGCGTGTCGGGCCAGCGCTTGCGCGCCTCCACCGACTCCACCCATGGCAGCGCCGCCACCGCCTTCTGCACCGCGTCGAGATCCAGCGCGAAGAACCCGCGGCCAAGGCGCGGGCGCACCGCAGCGCGAATGTCGTCCGCGCTGACATGCCTGAACTCGGCCTGCACCGTCAGCTGGGTCACCGGCCAGCGCCCGACCGCAAACCAGCCGCGCAGCACGCCGACGATCGGCAGCGCGACCAGCGCGACGGCCAGGCACCAGGCGACGAGGCGGATGGTTCCCTTCACGTGCCCTCCCGGAAACTGGTTTCCAGCACGCGCCAGCACAGTTCCTGGTAGTCGATGCCGGCGGCCTTGGCCGCCTTCGGCACCAGCGAGTGCGAGGTCATGCCCGGCGCGGTGTTCACTTCCAGCAGCCAGTTGCGCCCGGCGCGGTCGCGCATCACGTCGACGCGGCCCCAGCCGGCGCAGCCCAGCGCATCGAACGCGGCCAGCGCCAGCGTGCGCAGCTGCGCCTCGGCGTCGCCTTCCAGGCCGGGGCACAGGTACTGCGTGTCCTCGGCGATGTACTTGGCGTTGTAGTCGTAGAACGCGCCCTTCGGCACGATGTGGATGGACGGCAGCACCTGGCGGCCGACGACGGCGACGGTCAGCTCGTCGCCCTCGATCAGCGTCTCCATCAACAGGTCGCCCGGATACTTCGCGGCCAGCTCGACCGCCTGGTCCAGCTGCGCTTCCTCGAACACGCGGGTGACGCCCACGCTGGAACCTTCGCAGGCCGGCTTCACGATCAACGGGAAGCCGACCTGTTTCGCCGCCGCATGCACGTCGGCGCCGCGCGGCAAGGCCACGAACTTCGGCGTCGGCAAGCCCAGCGACTGCCACACGCGCTTCGAGCGCGTCTTGTCCATCGACAACGCCGAACCGAGCACGCTCGAACCGGTGTACGGCACGCCCAGCGCCTCGAGCGCACCCTGCAGCACGCCGTCCTCGCCGCCGCCGTGCTGGCCGTGCAGGATGTTGAACACGCGCGCGAAGCCGCCGCCGCGCAGCGCCTCGAGCAGCGCCGGGATGCCGTCCACCGCATGGGCGTCGACACCGCGCGCCTTCAACGCCGCCAGCACGTTGCGGCCGGAATCCAGCGAGACTTCGCGCTCGGCCGAGCTGCCGCCCATCACCACGGCGACGCGGCCGAACTGCGCTGGATTTGTCACCTTCATGCTCACTTGTGCGTCCTCAGGTTGCCGAGTTGGGCCAGCTCGACCGCCGCCGCACCGATATCGCCGGCGCCGAGCAGCAGCAACAGGTCGCCGTCGCGCAGCAGCGCCGGCAGGGTTTCCTTGAGCTCGCGCGGATGCTCGACCAGCACCGGGTCGACCTTGCCGCGCGCGCGCACCGCGCGCGCCAGGGCGCGGCCATCGGCGCCGGCGATCGGCGCCTCGCCGGCCGGGTAGACGTCGGTCAGCACCAGCACGTCGACCTCGGCCAGCACGTTGGCGAAGTCATCGATCAGGTCGCGCGTGCGGCTGTAGCGGTGCGGCTGGAAACCGACCACCAGCCGGCGCCCGGGCCAGCCGCCGCGGGCGGCGGCGAACACCGCGGCCAACTCGCGCGGATGGTGACCGTAGTCGTCGACCAGCAGCACGCTGCCCTGGTCCAGCGCGATCTCGCCACGCCGGTGGAAACGCCGGCCGACGCCCTGGAAATTCGCCAGCGCCCGCGCCAATGCTTCCGCTTCCACGCCTAGCTGCCAGCCGATCGCGGCGGCAGCCAGCGCGTTCAGCACGTTGTGCCGCCCCGGCAGGTTGAGCTTCACCGGCAGCGCGTCGGCCAGGCCCGGCAGCAGCAGCTCGAAATGCATCTCGAAGCCGTGCTGGCTCACGTTGCGCGCGCGCACGTCGGCATCGGCGGCGTCGATGCCGTAGGTCATCACGCGGCGCGTGGTGGACTTCGCCAGCACGGCCACTTCCGGGTCGTCCACGCACAGCACGGCCAGGCCGTAGAACGGCAGCCGGTGCAGGAAATCGGCGAACGCCTTCTTCACCTCGGCGAAATCGCCGTGGTAGTTCTCCAGGTGGTCGGCGTCGATGTTGGTGACCGCGGCGATCACCGGTGACAGCAGCAGGAACGAGCCGTCGGACTCGTCGGCTTCCGCAACCAGATACTGGCCGGTGCCCAGCCGCGCGTTGGCGCCGGCCGCGTTGAGCTGGCCGCCGATCACGAAGGTCGGATCGTAGCCGGCCTCGGCCAGCACGCTGGCGGTGAGGCTGGTGGTGGTGGTCTTGCCGTGGGTGCCGGCGATCGCCACGCCGCGGCGGAAGCGCATCAGCTCGCCCAGCATCTCCGCGCGCGGGATCACCGGGATGCGCGCGGCGCGGGCGGCGAGCAGTTCCGGGTTGTCCTGCTTGATGGCACTCGAGGTCACCACCACGTCGGCGCCGTCGATGTTCTCCACGGCGTGGCCGACGTGCACGTCGATGCCCAGCTGCCGCAGCCGCTGCGCGGTCGGCGAGTTGGCGCGGTCGGAACCGGACACCGCGTAGCCGAGGTTGTGCAGCACCTCGGCGATGCCGCTCATGCCGACGCCGCCGATGCCGATGAAATGCACCCGGCGGAACGTGCTCATCGGATCCTCATGCGCATGCAATCGACGCGGCGTCATGCGGCCACCTCCGGACGGGCGGCTTCAATACATGCGGCAGCGATGACCTGCGCCGCGTCGGGCTTGGCCAGCGTGCGCGCGGCTTCGGCCATCGCCAGCAGGCGCCGGCGATCGCCCAGCAGCGATACCAGCCGCTGCGCCAGAATCTGTACGTCCAGTTCGTTCTCCTGCATCAGTTCGGCGGCGCCGGCCGCTACCAGTACTTCGGCATTGCGTGTCTGGTGGTCGTCCACCGCATGCGGGAACGGCACCAGCACCGCGCCCAGCCCGGCCGCGGCCAGCTCGGCCAGGGTCAGTGCGCCGGCCCGGCAAACGGCCAGATCGGCCCAGCCGTAGCTGCCGGCCATGTCGTCGATGAACGCCACCACCTGCGCCTCGACGCCGGCTTGCGCATACGCCGCCCGCGCCTCGTCCAGGCCGCGGCTGCCGCATTGGTGCAGCACCTCGGGGCGCTGCGCCGGCGCCAATTGCGCCAGCGCCTGCGGCAGCGCCAGGTTCAGCGCGCGCGCGCCCAGGCTGCCGCCCAGCACCAGCAGGCGCGACCGGCCGTCGCGCCCGGCCATGCGCGCGGCCGGCGGCGGCAGCGCGGCGATCGCCTCGCGCACCGGGTTGCCGACCCATTCGGCCCGCGGCAGCGCGTCGGCGAAACCGGCCAGCACGCGGCGCGCCAAGCCGGCCAGCTTGCGGTTGGTGAAACCGGCCACGCGGTTCTGTTCGTGCACCAGCAGCGGCCGGCGCAGCAGCCACGCGGCAAGACCGCCGGGGCCGGCCACGTAGCCGCCCATCGACAGCACGCTGCGCGGCCGCACCCGGCGCAGCACGGCCAGCGAGGCGAACAGCGCGCGCAGCAGCATCAGCGGCGCCAGCAACCGGGTCTTGACGCCCTTGCCGCGCAGGCCGCCGACCGCGACCGCGTGCAGCTCGATCCGCTGCGTGGGCACCACCGTGGTCTCCATGCCGCCGACCGCGCCCAGCCACACCACCGGCACGCCCTGCGCGCGCAGGCATGCGGCCACCGCCAGGCCCGGGAAGATGTGGCCGCCGGTGCCGCCGGCCATGATGAGAACGGGCGCTTGCGGATTCATGCGGCCACCGCCTCGCGCGGCTTCGCCGCGACGTTCGCGTCGGCAGCGGCTACCGCCGCCGGCATCCGCGTGGCCATCTGCCGCGCGTCCAGCGCACGGTTGATCTCGAAGGTGGCGCGCAGCAGCACGCCGGCCATGGCGCAGGTCAGCACCATCGAGGAGCCGCCGTAGCTGATCAGCGGCAGGGTCAGTCCCTTGGTCGGCAGCGCGCCGAGGTTCACGCCGACCGACACGAACGCCTGCATCGCCAGCATCAGCGAAGCGCCGAACGCGACGTAGCCGGCGAAGCGCTGGCCCACCTCGACGCCCTTCAGCCCCAGGTACAGGCCGCGTCCCACCGCCAGGCCGAACAGGCCGATCACCAGCAGCACGCCGGCCAGACCCAGTTCCTCGCCGATCACCGCGAAGATGAAGTCGGTATGCGCCTCCGGCAGGTAGGACAGCTTCAGCACGCTGGAGCCCAGGCCGACGCCGGTCCATTCGCCGCGGCCGATCGCCATCAGCGACTGGGTCAGCTGGAAGCCGTCGTTGAACGGGTCCTTCCACGGATCCATGAACGAGGTCAGCCGCTTCATGCGGTAGCTTTCGCCGGTGGCCGCCACGTACAGCAGCGGCATCAGCGGCAGGCCCATCAGGAACAGGAAGATCGGCCGCGCGCCGCCCAGCCAGACCATCGCGATGGTCACCGCGATCACCAGCGTGGCCGAACCGAAGTCCGGCTGCGCCAGCAGCAACAGCACGATCATGCCGGCTACCAGCAGCGGCTTGAACAGGCCGAGGAATTTCGTCTCCACGTTCTCGCGGTGGCGCACCAGGTAGCTGGCCACGTAGACCACCAGGATGAGCTTGACCGCCTCCACCGGCTGGAACGTGGTGACCAGCAGGTTCAGCCAGCGCCGCGCGCCGTTGATGCGCATGCCGAAATGCGGCACGAACACCGCCAGCAGCATCAGGAAGGCCAGCGCCAGCAGCGGAAACGCGAACTTCTCCAGCAGCTTCAGTTCGGTGCGCATGGCCATGCCGGCCGCGAGCAGGCCCAGGCCGAGGAACAGCAGGTGCCTCTTCAGGAAGTAGAACGCACCGAGGTGCTGGCTGTCGGCCACCGCGATCGAGCTCGACGTCACCATCACCACGCCCACGCTGGCCAGTCCGACCAGCGCGACCAGCAGCCACAGGTCGAAGCTGCCGCGGGGTCCGCTGCGGCGTCTGGCCTGGGTGGTGGCGTCGAAGATCGGCATCAGCGCACCTTCAACGTGGCAAGGCCGATCAGCACCAGCACCACGGAGATGATCCAGAAACGCACGATCACGCGCGGCTCGGGCCAGCCCTTCAATTCGAAGTGGTGGTGGATCGGCGCCATGCGGAACACGCGCTTGCCGGTGAGCTTGAAGCTGGCTACCTGGATCATCACCGAGGCGGTTTCCATCACGAACACGCCGCCCATCACCAGCAGCACGACCTCCTGGCGCACGATCACCGCCACGCAACCCAGCGCCGCGCCCATCGCCAGCGCGCCGACGTCGCCCATGAACACCTGCGCCGGATACGTGTTGAACCACAGGAAGCCGAGCCCCGCCCCGGCCAGCGCGCCGGTGAAGATCGCCAGCTCGCCCGCGCCGGGAATCGAGGGGATGCCCAGGTATTCGGAGAACACCTTGTTGCCGGCCAGGTAGGCGAACACGCCGAGTGCGCCGGAGACCAGCACGGTGGGCATGATCGCCAGGCCGTCCAGGCCGTCGGTGAGGTTCACCGCGTTGGAGAAGCCGACGATCATGAAGTAGGTGATCACCACGAAGAACAGCCCCAACGGCACCACCACGTGCTTGAACAGCGGCACGTACAGCGCGGTCTCCGCCACCGGCAAGCCGGCCGCCGCCGCATGCGGCGCGCTGTAGTACAGGAACAGCGCCGCGCCGAGGCCGAACACCGACTGCCAGAAGTATTTCCAGCGGCTGGCCAGGCCGCGGCTGTCCTTCAGCACCAGCTTGCGGTAGTCGTCGTAGAAGCCGATCGCGCCGAAGCTCAGCAGCACCGCCAGCACCACCCACACGTAGCGGTTGTGCAGGTCGGCCCACAGCAAGGTGGCGACGGTCACCGAAAGCAGGATCATCACGCCGCCCATGGTCGGCGTGCCGGCCTTGACCAGGTGCGTCTGCGGGCCGTCGCTGCGCACCACTTGGCCGGCCTTCAGCGCGGCCAGCCGGTTGATCAACCACGGCCCGCACAGCAGCGACATGGCCAGCGCAGTCAGCGCGGCCATGATCGTGCGGAAGGTGATGTACTGGAACAGGTGCAGCGCGGTGAAATGCCGTGCCATCCAGTCGGCCAGTTCAAGCAGCATCGGAGGCACCTCCTTCATTCTTGCCCGCCGCGCCCGGATGGCCGCCGAGCGCCGCGACCACCTGCTCCATGCCGGCCGAGCGCGAGCCCTTCACCAGGCAGGTGACGCCGGAGTGCAGTTGCGACTGCAGCGCCGCGATCAGCGCGCCCTTGTCGTCGAAATGCGTGCCGCCCGCGCCGAACGCCTCGACCGTGGCCGCGCCGAGCGGTCCGACGGCAAACAGCCGATCGACCCCGCGCTCGCGCGCACGCATGCCGATGCCGGCGTGCAATGCACGCGCGTCCGCGCCCAGCTCGGCCATGTCGCCGAGCACCAGCCAGCGCTCGCCGGCGGCCAGCAGCAGGGTGTCGATCGCCGCTGCCATCGAGCCGGGGTTCGCGTTGTAGCTGTCGTCGATCAGGGTCCAGCCACCGGCCATCGCCTCGCGGCGCAGCCGACCGGCCACGCCGGGCACCTGCTCCAGCCCGGCCACGACGGTGGCCAGTGGCACTTCCAGCGCCAGCGCCACCGCCGTCGCCGCCAGCGCGTTGGCGACGTTGTGGCGGCCCGGTAGCGGCAGCGCCACCTCGGCGTCGCCTTGCGGCGTGCGCAGCACGAAACGCGAGCCGTCCACGCGCTGCTCGATGATATCGGCGCCGACGTCGGCCGGCTGGTCCAGGCCGAAGCGCAGCACCCTGCGCGTGCCGGCCAGACCGGTGAAGAAGCTGGCGAACGCGTCGTCGGCGTTGATGATCGCCACGCCGTCGGCCGGCAACGCCTGGTACAGCGCGCCCTTGGTCTCGGCCACGCCCTCGATGCTGCCCATGCGCTCAAGATGCGCCGGCGCGATGAGCGTGATGAGGCCGATATCGGGCCGCGCGATGGCAGCCAGGTAGGCGATGTCGCCCGGCTTGCCGGCGCCCATCTCCAGCACCGCGTAGGCGGTATCCGGCGGCATCGCCAGCAAGGTCAGCGGCAGGCCCAGTTCGTTGTTGTAGTTGCCCGCGCTGACGTGGGTGCGGCCGTGCCGCGACAGGATCGAGGCGACCAGCGTCTTCACCGTGGTCTTGCCGTTGGAACCGGTGATGCCGACCACGCGCACGTCGCGCTGCGCGCGCACTGCGCTGGCCAGGTCGCCCAGCGCCAGCTCGGTGCTGTTCACCAGCACCTGCGGCAGCGGACAGTCGACCTTGCGCGTGACCAGCGCGGCGACCGCGCCGCGCGCGGCGGCCTCGGCCAGGTAGTCGTGGCCATCGGCCCGCTCGCCCTTGATCGCCACGAACAGGTCACCGGGCTTGAGCCTGCGCGTGTCGATGGCGACGCCGGTGACCTCGACGTCGCCGTCGAGCAGGCGGCCATGGGTCCACACGGCGATGGCGCTCAGCGGCATCATGCGCGCGACTCCTTGCCGAGACGTTCCAGCACGGCACGCGCCACCGCCAGATCGTCGAACGGGCGCTTGCCGGCGGCGCCTTCCTGGTAGGTTTCATGGCCCTTGCCGGCAATCAGCACGACGTCGCCGGCGCGTGCCAGCTGCAATGCGTCGGCGATCGCCGTCGCGCGGTCGCGCTCGACCGCCATCGCGCGCGCCGCGACCATGCCGGCCACGATCTGCGCCACGATCGCGTCGCCGTCTTCACCGCGCGGGTTGTCGTCGGTGACGATCGCCACGTCGGCCAGCCGCGCCGCGATCGCGCCCATCAGCGGACGCTTGCCCGCGTCCCGCTCGCCGCCGCAGCCGAACACGCAGATCAGCTTGCCGGCGCAATGCGCGCGCACCGCGCCCAGCGCCTGTTCCAGCGCGTCCGGCGTGTGCGCATAGTCGACCACCACCAGCGGCTGGCCCTGCACGCCGCCGAGCCGGCTCATGCGCCCGTTCACCGGCTGCAGCTGCTCGACCGCCTCGACGATGCGCGCGAACGGCTCGCCCAGCGCGCCCAGACAGGCCACCACCGCCAGCAGGTTGGCCACGTTGAAGCGGCCGATCAGCTGGCTGCGCACCGCCCGCGTGCCCCACGGCGTGCGCAGCAGGAACGCCAGCCCTTCGGCCGAGGTGACGACCGCACTGGCGGCGACTTCCGCCTCGCCGTCGCCGGCCGTGCTGAAACGCAGCCGCTCGACGCCGGCGGGCAACTGTGCGGCCAGCTCGCGGCCGAACGCGTCGTCGATGTTGATCGCCGCGCTGCGCAGGCCCGGCCAGGCGAACAGCTTCGCCTTCGCCGCGCCGTAGGCCTCCATGCTGCCGTGGTAATCCAGATGGTCGCGGGTGAGATTGGTGAACGCGGCCACCTCGAAATCCACCGCCGCCACGCGGCCCTGCTCCAGCGCGTGCGACGAAACTTCCATCGCCACGTGGCTGACGTCCGCATCGCGGAATTCCGCCAGCAGGCCCTGCACCGTGACCGCGTCGGGCGTAGTGCGCTCGCCTTGCTGCAATTGGCCGTGCACGCCGGCGCCGAGCGTGCCGATCGACGCCGCGCGATGACCGAGCAGGGTCAGTGCCTGTGCCAGCAACTGCACGCACGAGGTCTTGCCGTTGGTGCCGGTGACGCCGACCATCCGCAGCGATTCGCTGGGGCGGTCGTAGAAGCGCGCGGCGATCTCGCTGACCTGCTCGTGCAGGCCGTCGATCCACAGGGTCGGCACGTCCAGCGGTTCAAGCCTGGCAGGCGCGGGCGCTTCGGCCAGCACCACCCGGGCACCGCGCTGCACGGCGCCGGCGGCAAACGTGATGCCGTGAGCCTGGCCGCCGCGCAGGGCGAAGAACGCGTCGCCGTGCCGCACCCGGCGCGAATCGAGGCTCAGGCCGGACACCACGATGCGGCCGACGTCCGGCGCCGCGGCAATCGGCGCATCGGCGATGCCCAGCAGCAACTGGTCGAGGTGGCCGGTGCTCATGGCGTGTCCTCGTCGACCGGGGCGTCGTCGATCGGTGCGTCGACCGGCGGCTTGCTGCCGACCAGGCCATCCGCGCTTTGCAGCGGGCCGCCCACGTACCAGCGGCCGATATTGTCCGGCGGCACGTCGAGCAGGCGCAGCGCGCCCTCCATCACCCTGGCGAATACCGGCCCGGACACGGTGCCGCCGTAGTAGCTGCCGCGCTGCGGGTTGTCGACCACCACCACCGCGGCCAGCTGCGGATTCGACGCCGGCACGATGCCGGCGAACGCCGAGGTGTAGTTGCTCTTGGCATAGCCGCCGACGCTGGCCTTGTGCGCGGTGCCGGTCTTGCCGGCCACGCTGTAGTTGGCGATGCGCGCCAGCGTGCCGGTGCTGCCCGGCCCGGTCACCGTCTCCATCATGCGCAGCAACTGGCCCGCCACTTCCGGCGAGATGATCTGCCTGGCGGTGGTGTCGCCGCCCTTGATGAAGCTGGGGCTGTGCATCAGGCCGCCGTCGGCGATGGTGGCATAGGCGTTGGCCAGTTGCAGCACGGTGACGTTGAGGCCGTAGCCGTAACCGAGGATGGCCTTTTCCAGCGGCCGCCAGCTGCGGCCGATGCGCAGCGAACCGGCGGCCTCGCCGGGGAAGCCGCTCTCGGTGCTGTTGCCGAAGCCGAACGCGCGGTAGGTGTCGTACATCAGCGTGGTGTCGAGCGTCATCGCGATGCGCGCCGCGCCCACGTTGCTGGACTTGGTGATCACCCCGGTCGGCGTGAGCAGTCCGTAGTTGTGCGTGTCGTGGATGTCGTGGCCCTGGAAGTACCAGTGGCCGCCGGTGGTGTCGATGATCGGGCTGGTCGGCGTGTACTTGCCGCTGGACAGCGCCGCCGCCATCAGGATGGGCTTGACGGTGGAACCGGGCTCGAGCACGTCGGTCATCGCCCGGTTGCGCCGCTGGCCCGGCTTGCTGCCGCCGAGCGCGTTCGGGTTGTAGGTGGGCAGGTTGGCCATCGCCAGCACTTCGCCGGTCTTCACGTCGAGCACCACGATCGAGCCGGAATCGGCCTGCGATTTCTCCAGCGCGTTCTTCAGCTCGCTGTAGGCGAGGAACTGGATGCGCCGGTCGATGCTGAGCGTGAGGTTCTGCCCGGGCTTGGGCGCGCGCACCTGCTCGATGTCCTCGACCACGTGGCCCATGCGGTCGCGGATCACCCGCTTGGCGCCCGGCTTGCCGGCCAGCCAGTCGTCGTAGGCCAGCTCCAGGCCTTCCTGGCCGCGGTCGTCGATGTTGGTGAAGCCGAGCACGTGCGCCGTCACTTCGCCGGAGGGGTAGTAGCGCTTGAACTCGCGCTGGCCGTTGATGCCGGGAATGCCCAGGTCCAGCACGGCCTGCGCCGCGGCCGGCGCCATCTGCCGGCGCAGGTAGACGAACTCGCGGTCCGAGCGCTGCGCCAGCTGCGCCTTCAGGCTGTCCGCGTCCACGCCCAGCGCCTGCGCCAGCGCGGGGATGCGCTCGTCGTTGTCCAGCACCTCGGCCGGGTTGGCCCAGATCGACATCATCGGGGTGGACACCGCCAGCGGTTCGCCGTTGCGGTCGAAGATGGTGCCGCGCGACACCGGGATCGGCATCTCGCGCAGGAAGCGCGCGTCGCCCTGGCGCTGGTAGAACTGCTTGCGCACCACCTGCAGGTCGAACGCGCGTGCCACCAGCCCGACCGAGACCAGGCCGAGCAGACCGACCACCACCACCATGCGCCGGCGCGCGCTGGGGCCGGCGCCGCGGCGGCGGCCGGCGGTCTGCGAGGGGGTGTTGAGGTTGCGCCAGCTCATCGCAGCAACCGGATGTCTTGCGGGCGCGGATCGACCATGCCCAGCTTCTGCCGGGCCTCGTCGTCGATGCGTCGCGGTTCGGCGTAGGTGGCCTGCTCCAGTTCGAGCTTGCCGTATTCGATGTTCAGCTCGTCGCGCTGGTTCTGCAGCGCGGTCAGCTTGACGAACAGCACGCGGCTCTCGTGGCGCGTCCACACCACGCCGAGCGCGCTGGCCAGCACCGCGATCAGCAGCATCAGCAGGCACAGGGCGCCGAGCGCCCTCACCTCAACTTCTCCGCCACGCGCAGCACGGCCGAGCGCGCGCGCGGATTCGCCGCCTGCTCGGCCGCGGACGGGAACTGCGCCTTGCCGACCGCGGCCAGCCGCGCCGGTGCGGCCGGCAGCGGCGGCCCGCGGCGGCTGTTCTGCACGCGGCCGGAGTGGTCGCGGATGAACAGTTTCACCGCACGATCTTCGAGCGAATGGAAGCTGATCACCGCCAGCCGGCCGCCCGGCTTGAGCCGCTCCAGCGCCGCGTCCAGGCCTTGCTGCAACGCGTCCAGCTCGCCGTTCACGCGGATGCGCAGCGCCTGGAAGCTGCGCGTGGCCGGGTGCTTGCCCGGCTCGCGCCGCCCGACCACGCGCTCGATCAGCGCGGCCAGCTGGCCGGTGCGGGTGAACGGGGTGGCTTCGCGGTCGGCCACGATGGCGCGAGCGATGCGCCGGCTGTGGCGCTCTTCGCCGAAGTGCCACAGCACGTCGGCGATCTCGCGCTCGCTGGCGTGAGCCAGGAAATCCGCCGCGCTCTCGCCTTGGCTGGGATCCATGCGCATGTCCAGCGGCGCGTCGGCCATGAAGCTGAAGCCGCGCGCGGCTTCGTCCAGCTGCGGCGAGGACACGCCCAAGTCGAGCAGCACTCCATCGAGGCCGACGGCGGTCTCGTCCCACTCGGCCAGGCGGGAGAAGTTCGCGTGGCGGATGGACACGCGCGGGTCGGCGGCGAATTCGGCCTGCGCCGCGGCGATCGCCGCGGGGTCGCGATCCATCAGCAGCAGCCGGCCGTCGGGACCCAGGCGCGACAGCACCGCGCGGGCATGACCGCCGCGACCGAAGGTTCCATCGAGATAGCGCCCGCCCGCATGCACGGCGAGTCCCTCCACTGCTTCACCCAGCATCACCGGGATGTGCCGCAAAACTTGCTCGGCCATGCCGCACTCCCGCTCCCGTCCCGCCCACATGCCGATCGCGCCTTACAGGCGCAATTCCGCCATTGCCTGTGTGATCTCCGCTTCGCCGATGGTCTGACGGATCTTCTTGAGGTGTTCCTGCTCGCTCCACAGCTCGAACTTGTCGCCCATGCCCAGCAGCACCGCCTTCTTCTCGATGCCGGTGGTAGCGCGCTGGCTGGCCGGCAGCAGCACCCGTGCCGCCGAGTCGGGCTCGACCACCGCGGCCGCGCCGACCAGCTTCATCTGCATGTCGCGATGCGCCTTGACCACCTTGGACAGCGCATTGACCTGGTCGCGCACCAGCTCCCACGCCGCGTACGGGAACAGCCACAGGCAGCCCGGCTCGAACGGGTTGTAGGTGATCACCAGACGATTGGCGCATTCGCCCGCCACCTGCTCCCGATAAGCGGTCGGGATGGTCAGGCGGCCCTTGTCGTCGATGGTGATGGCGGTCTCGCCCTGGAACACGGTCAATGGACTCCACTAAAACCCACGATTTCACACTGGAGCCCACGATAATCTCGCCCCATGAGACTGTCAAGGGAATTTCGCTTGTGAATCAAGGAGTAAAGGCAGAATGCTGACCACATGTGCAGCATATTCTGAGGAACACAGGGAAGGTGTTTGAAAGCAGGGAATTTTTTATAAATCCGAATGCACCGCTTGAGGCCGGCACCGACCCAAACCGGGCCGCATCGGCCCCGCGTCGGGCGTTCCTGCATGAACCACTGTTCACGCAAGCGCCTCCGCCACCACCGCAACATGAGGGTCGCGGCGATGGCGAAGGCGGGAACGAGGTGGAGTCGGCCTGTAAGCCGGGTTCTGTACGCCTTGCGGCGCGACAGTCATTCCTCTCGGCCAGGCGTCGCCGCCTGGCTCCAGCAACCTACCCGGGAACAACGCGGGCCGCGTTATCGTTC
>Ga0209916_1001490_pt1 | contig 19495 bp, 16 predicted proteins | sample ThiBio_1000_plan_FD_183956 | JGI IMG/M metagenome (GOLD analysis project Ga0209916, IMG submission 183956) | Wastewater bioreactor microbial communities from Cape Town, South Africa - Thiocy_solids_2 (SPAdes) | ecosystem: Engineered > Bioreactor > Thiocyanate-remediating > Anaerobic-Aerobic ... | reverse complement strand
TACCTGCTGGACCAGCGCCAACTCACGGCGGACAACCACATCTTCATCACCCAGCTCACCTTCGGCGCGCGCAACGAGAGTCCCGGCATCAGGCACCTGCCGGTGAAGCTGGCGGTGGCGCTGCTCAAGGACACCCAGGGCAACATCGACGTGAACCTGCCGGTGTCCGGCTCGCTGGACGACCCGCAGTTCAGCCTGGGCGGAATGATCTGGCGCGCCTTCGGCAACCTGATCGCCAAGGCTGCCACCGCGCCGTTCCGCCTGCTGGCCGGCGCCTTCGGCGGCAGCCACGAAGACCTGGGCTACGTCGAGTTCGCGCCGGGTTCGGCCGTGCTCGACGCCAAGGCGCAGGAGCGCCTGGGCAAGATCGTGGCCATGCTGCAGCAGAAGCCCTCGCTGAAGCTCGGCATCGTCGGCCGGGTCGACCCGAGCAAGGACCAGGACGGCCTGCGCAAGGTCACGGTGGACAACCTGGTGCGCCGCGAGAAGGCGCTGGACACCGCGGGCAAGAACGCCGACACCTCGGAAGTGGCGTTGGCCGCGGTCAGCGTCACCCCGGATGAATACGAGAAGTACCTCAGGCGCGCCTACCGCCACGACGATCTGCAGAACAAGCCGCGCAACTTCCTCGGCCTGAAAAAATCCCTCGAGCCCGACGAGATGCGCAGCCTGATGGAGACCGACGTGGCGGTGGACGACGGGGCCATGCGCGCGCTGGCCGAGCGCCGCGCTACGGCCGTGCAGGCGTGGCTGCAGGGCAAGCTGGACGCCTCGCGCGTCACGCTGCAGGAACCCAGGCTCGATGCCCAGGGCATCGACGACAAGGGCAAGACCACGCGCGTGGATTTCGGCCTGAAGCAGTAGCGCGCGCGGGCGCCGGTGCCGCGGCTTCCTTCCCAGCACGGCGCCAAGCGGTCAAAATAGCGCTTTGCCCACCGGCCGGAATTCCCCATGAGCTACTCAGCCAAGGCGCGCTACGCCAGCGAACTCGATGCCATCCGCGAACAGGGCCTGTTCAAGGCCGAGCGCATCATCACCTCGCCGCAGTCCGCCGAGATCGAGCTGGAGGGCGGCCGCAAGGTACTGAACTTCTGCGCCAACAACTACCTCGGCCTTGCCGACCATCCCGCGGTGATCCAGGCCGCCAAGGATGCGCTTGACAGCCATGGCTTCGGCATGGCCAGCGTACGCTTCATCTGCGGCACGCAGGACCTGCACAAGCAGCTGGAAGCGAAGATCGCCGCGTTCTTCGGCACCGAGGACACCATCCTCTACGCCGCCTGCTTCGACGCCAACGGCGGTCTGTTCGAGCCGCTGCTGGGCGAACAGGACGCGGTGATCTCCGACGCGCTCAACCACGCCTCGATCATCGACGGCATCCGCCTGTGCAAGGCCAAACGCTACCGCTACGCCAACAGCGACATGGCCGACCTGGAGCAGCAGCTGCAGGCGGCCGACGCCGCCGGCGCGCGCACCAAGCTGATCTCGACCGACGGCGCGTTCTCGATGGACGGCTTCATCGCCAAGCTCGACCAGATCACCGCGTTGGCGGCGAAATACGACGCCATGGTGCACATCGACGAATGCCACTGCACCGGCTTCCTCGGCGACAGCGGCCGCGGCTCGGCCGAGGTCAACGGCGTGATGGACAGGATCGACATCTTCACCGGCACGCTGGGCAAGGCGCTGGGCGGCGCGCTGGGCGGCTTCACCACCGGCCGCAAGGAAGTGGTCGAGCTGCTGCGCCAGCGCTCGCGGCCGTACCTGTTCTCCAATTCGCTGCCGCCGCACGTGGTCGCCGCGGCGATCAAGGTGTTCGACATGCTTTCCAGCGCCGGCGAGCTGCGCGAGAAGCTCAAGGAAAACACGCGCTACTTCCGCGAGCGGATGACCGCCGCCGGCTTCGACATCAAGCCGGGCGTGCACCCGATCGTGCCGGTGATGATCTACGACGCGCCGAAGGCGCAGGCGATGGCCACCGCCCTGCTGGAGGAAGGCATCTACGTCACCGGCTTCTTCTATCCGGTGGTGCCGCAGGGCCAGGCGCGCATCCGCACCCAGATGAGCGCGGCGCACACCCGCGAGCATCTGGACCGCGCGATCGCCGCGTTCACCAAGGTTGGCAGGCAACTCGGGGTGATCGGGTAGGCGGACGGATTTGCCACGCCACTGCCCAAGCGTCAGTGCAATGCGCTGAGGTCGGGACGATAGCGCCACGTTTCGACGGTGGCCGACTGCACAGCCTCGGCCATGTCCCGTTGCGAGGCGGCGTCGCCGTCCAGCAACGAGCCGAGGCTGCGGTCGAAGCCGTCGTAGCTGCCCCAACCGTCGCGCGCCACCAGCAACAGGTACTGTGCGCCGTCGCCGCCGGTGATCAACCGGTACCACGTATGCGCCGGGGCGCCGGGCAGCCGCTGCAAGGCCCCGCGCGCGACCGCGAGCGCACGCTCGAAGCGGGCTTCCATGCCCAGGCGGACGCGCACCTGCGTCACCTGCATGGTGGCGCTGGGCTTCAGGTCCTCCAGTGGCGTGCCGGTGCTGGCCTCCCGCAGCAGCACATAGACCGGCTGCCCCATCGGCATGGCGTAGGGTGCCACGTTGGCGCGGAAGTCCTCGCCGTCCCCGGTCACGTCCACGCGATGCTCGAAGGCAGCGAACGGCTCGCCCACGCTGGCGTCGACGAAGTAGCCGCGGCGCGCACCGTCCTCGATGCTCCAGCCGTACCACGAGAGCGGATCGCGGCGCGCGCGATGCCATGCCAGGTGGCGGCGGTAACCCTGCTCGAAGCTGGCGGTGGCACCGGGCTGCATCCGGTAGACGTAGAAGTGCGCCGCCACACCCGGGGCGGCCCGGACCGGCAAAGCCAGGCACAACGCGAGAAGGATCGCAAACCGGCGGTTTTTCATGGAAGACTCCGGGTGGGAACGGGTGCCGGCGATTCTCGGCTTGCTGCCCCGCTTGCGGCCATGCGAATCTTTTCGCGTCACCGGCGAAAATTTTCTCGCCCTCGCTGCGAGCCCCATGCATGAATGTGGAACTGCGCTACCTGCATGCATTCCGCGCCGTCTGCGAAGGCGGCAGCCTGCGTGCCGCGGCCGCGTCCCTGCACCGCACCGAACAGGCCGTGAGCTACCAGCTGCGCAAGCTGGAAGAGACGCTCGGCATGCCGCTGTTCCATCGTGGGCCAGGGCCGCTCACGCCCAACGCCGCCGGCGAGCAGCTGCTGGCGTTCTGCCGCGACATGGGCCGCGACCTGGCCAAGGTGCACGAAGCGATGCGCGAGGCGCCGTCTGCCGCACAGCCGCTGCGCATCGCGGCGGTGAGCGGCTTCGGGCGCTACGAGTTGCTGCCGCTGTTCCGCGACGGGCCGCTGGCGGACGTGCCTATCCGCATGGGTTTCCCCACGGCCGAGGAGGTGGTGCGCCAAGTGGAAACGGGCGCCTGCGACCTGGGCTTCGTCCACTTGATGCTGCCGCACGGATCGCTGCGCCTGCTCGCGGCCGGCACGGAGGAAACCGTGCTGATCGCATCCGCGCGGCAGGCGCCACCACCCCTGGACGCGGCTGCCCTGGCCGCCGCCGACTATGTCACCTACGACGAGAGCGATTACGTGTTCGCCACCTGGTTCACCCGGGTGCTGGGCGAGAAACCCGCCCGCCTGCGCAGCGTGGCGCACTTCGAGGAGCTGGAGGAGGTGCTGGACTGGGTCGCCGCCGGGCGCGGGCTGTCCATCGTGCCGCGCGCCAGCGCGCGGGACGCCGAGGCGCGCGGCGACGTCGTGGTCGTGGCGCACGCGGGAAGCCCCTGCGTCAACACGATCTACGCCGTGACGGATCCGGCGCGGCCGCACCCGGCACTGGAACGCACCTTGCGCGTGGTGCGGGAGAGCGTACGCGTGCCAACCGATTGCTGAGGAAGCGGGTCGGAGTGCACGCGATCAGCGCGAAAGCATGGCTACTTCCTCCGGCTGCAGGTGGCGCCACTGGCCTTTCGGCAAGTCGCCCAGCACCAGGCTGCCGATCGCCACGCGAACCAGCCGCAGCACACCAATGCCGTGCGCGGCCAGCAGGCGACGGATGTGGCGGTTCCTGCCCTCGTCCAGCACGACCTCCAGCCAGGCGTTCTTTTCGCCGGCGCGCAACAACACGACTCTCCTGGCGGCGAGGCGCTCGCCCTTGTCCACGACGCCGCGGGCAAGGCGCTCCAGCAGCGCGGGATCGGGGATGGCGTCGACCTGCACGTGGTAGGTCTTGTCCACGCGATGGCCCGGCTCGGTGAGGTGCGCCGCCCAAACGCTGTCGTTGCTCAGCAAGAGGAGCCCCTCGCTGGCCTTGTCCAGCCGCCCGACCGGTCCCAGCCACGGCAGGCCGGCATCGGCCAGAGCGGTGTAGACGGTGGCGCGTCCCTGCTCGTCGGCTGCGCTGACCACCAACCCGCGCGGCTTGTTGAAGGCGACATAGACGCAGGCGGCACGCTGTACCGGCCGGCCATCGACGGCCAGTTGCTGGCGGTCGATCAGGACTGGCCACTCCGGGTCGCGGATCACGTGTCCGTCGAGGCTGACCCTGCCCTCGCGGATCCACTGCCCGGCCTGGCTGCGCGAACACACGCCCAGCTTGGACAGCATACGCGCCAGTCCATGGCGCGGCGACGAAGCACCGGAGGCGGCGAGGCCCGAAGAACGGGAAGGCTGATGAGGCATCGCGACAGCGTATAGGCCGATCCTGCGAGCGACAAGCGCGGCGACTCCCTCGCCGCGGCGAAAAAAAACCCGGCCGAAGCCGGGTTTTCTTCATTGCATGTCGCCTGCTCCGATTACTGCTGGACCTGCAGCTCCGTGCGGCGGTTCTGCGCGCGACCGGCGTCGGTGGCGTTGTCACCGATCGGGTTGCTCTCGCCGTGACCGATCGGGCCTTCCAGGCGGCTGGCATCGATGCCATGGCTGGTCAGGTAGTTGTAGACGATCGAGGCGCGACGCTCGGACAGGGCCTGGTTGTACTCGTCGGTGCCCTTCGAGTCGGTGTAGCCGGCAACCGTCACCTTCACCTGCGGGTAGCGCTGCAGGGTGTCGATGGCCTGGTTCAGCACGGCGATCGAATCGGCGCTCGGCTCGGCCAGCGACTTGGAGATGTCGGTCTCGCCCTTCTTCGGGCGGTCGTACTTGAAGTTCACGCCGCGCAGGTCGATCACGACCTTCTGCGGGCAACCGTCCGGACCGACGATCGTGCCGGCAGCCGTAGCCGGGCACTTGTCGTCGCAATCGTTGACGCCATCGCCATCGCTGTCCTTCGTCGAGCAGTCGGCCGGCGGAGGAGTCGCCGCAACCGGCGCCGGAGCGGCGGCCGCCGGAGCGCCGAAGCGCGATACGATGCTGAAGCCCAGGAACCAGTCGCCATAGCCATCCTGCGCCGGCTGGGTCTTGTCGTCCCAGTCATAGCGGTAGCCGGCTTCGATGCGCACGTCGGAACTGTCGGTGACCGTCTTGGAAACGCCACCACCCAGTTCGGCCGCCGGCGACCAGCCGCTGTCACCGCGCGAATGGTGGTTGCTGCCCATCACGCCGGCCAGCAGGTACGGACGCCACGCGTTCCAGTCGCCTGCATAGAAACGCACTGCGGCGCCGACCGTATTATTGGACCAATCGCCGCCACCGACCTGGGAATCGCGATCGCGCTTGGTGCGATCCGCGAAAAGATCAATCGACGCATTCGGCGAAATGAACCGACCCACGCCCAAGCCGTAATAGAACTGGCGGCTATTCGTATTGCGGTCGGTGTCGTTGTAATAACCGCCCACGGTCGGCGCGATATACCAGCGCCCGTCATAGGACGAGGTGGTCGACTCGGTGGCGGCAGGAGCAGCCGTGTCCTGCGCATGAACGGCACCTACGCCGCCCAGGGCCAGCGCGATCAGAAAATACAAGCCCTTACGTTTCATCAGGTGTCTCCTCATTTATTAGATTTCGCGTCCGTACAACCCTAACCGGAAGTCGCGCGTCGGAACTGAACTACTTCAGTGGGGGCTTTTCAAAGCCCTGCTTGGCGGTTAGGCGGCAAGCGGCGGGGATTGTAGCAAAATCGTTAAGCAGGAAATACTTCGACCGCCAACGACCCCTTCGCCGGTGAAACTTCGTTCAGGAAAGTTCGCATCGTCCCGGACTTAATCTTCCACTCACGTCGTCTTTACAACGTGAAGAGTCCCAGGAAGTGATGCAATGGCATCGCGTCCAGCCGTGCGGGGTCTTTCGCGGCAGCCATGATCGCCTCCACCCGGTGCGCCGGCAAATGCCCGCGCATGGCCGCCTCGAACTTGCGCAGCAATACCGGGATGCCCTCGGCGCGGCGTTTGCGGTGGCCGATCGGATAGTCGATCGAGACCTTTTCTGTGCTGCTGCCGTCCTTGAAGAACACCTGCACCGAATTGCCGATGTAGCGCTTGGCCGGATCGAAGTAGTCGCGCGTGAACTGCGGATTTTCGACCACCGTCATCCTGTCGCGCAGCGCGTCGATGCGCGGGTCGGCGGCCACGTCGTCGTTGTAGTCGCTGGCCACCAGCCGACCGAAGATCAGCGGCACCGCCACCATGTACTGGATGCAGTGGTCGCGATCGGCATAGTTGGCCAGCGGGCCGGTCTTGTCGATGATGCGGCAGCCGGCTTCCTGCGTCTCGATGACGATCTTCTCGACCTGGTCGAGCCGGCCGGCCACTTCGTCATGCAGCTTCATCGCGCATTCCACCGCGGTCTGCGCATGGAACTCGGCCGGGTAGCTGATCTTGAACAGCACGTTCTCCATCACGTAGCTGCCGAACGGGCGCTCGAACTCGAACGGCTTGCCCTTGAACGCCACGTCGTAGAAACCCCAGGTCTTCGCCGACAACGCCGACGGATAACCGACCACGCCGCGGTGGACCGCGTTGATGGCATGGGTTACCGCACGGCGGCAGGCGTCGCCGGCAGCCCAGCTCTTGCGCGGGCCGGTGTTCGGCGCATGGCGATAGGTGCGCAATGCGCCGTTGTCGATCCAGCTGTGCGACACCGCGGTGGTGATCTGCTCCTTGTCGCCGCCGAGCATCGCGGTGGCCACTGCGGTGGAGGCCAGCCGCACCAGGATCACGTGGTCCTGGCCGACCCGGTTGAAGCTGTTCAGCAACGCGTAGCAGCCCTGGATTTCATGCGCCTTGATCGCGTAACCCAGCGCGTCGCGCACGGTCAGCGGCTGGCCGCCTTCGCGTTCCGCCTTGCGACCGAGGTAATCGCCCACCGCCAGGATGCTGCCCAGGTTGTCCGACGGATGTCCCCACTCGGCCGCCAGCCAGGTGTCGTTGAAGTCCAGCCAGCGGATCTGCGTGCCGATCGCGAAGGCGGCCTGCACCGGATCCAGTTCGTGGCTGGTGCCCGGCACGCGGGCACCGCCCGGCAGGGTGGCACCCGGCACCAGCGGGCCGAGGTGCTTCACGCACTCGGGAAACTTCATCGCCATCATCGCGGTGGCCAGGGAATCCAGCAGCATGTAGCGCGCGGTGTCGTAGGCCTCCTTCGAGTCGATCCGGTAATCGGCCACGTAGTTGGCGATGTCGACCATCGGCTGGTCGGGATCGGGACGTACGGCGGAGCGGATGTCGTGCGCACTCATGCTGGAATCTCGCGGCAGGGAAAACGGTCATTTTAGCCGACTGGCGGGCTCGGCAGGCCGCGTGCGTCGCTTGACCGCGAGCCTCCCGCGCCCCGACAATCGCCGCTCGCCCAAAAGGGAGTAGTTCCCGCCACAGGCTCATCTGTAGCGGTGCAGTGATCGTCAGCACGAGCGAGGCATCGCTCCGGTCACCCGGCAGTCGTCCTGCGAACGAGACTTTTGCGGTGGCCACGGTCCGCGCGCGTCCGTGTCCGCTGCATCGTCCGACGCGCACGGAACCACCCATGAACTTCACCGCTCCCGATTTCTTCTCCGGCCTGCTGGCCATCATCCTGCTCGACCTCGTGCTGGCCGGCGACAACGCCATCGTCATCGCCATGGCGGCCAGCCGGCTGCCCCGCGAATTGCAGAAGAAGGCGGTGTTCTGGGGCACCTTCGGTGCCGTCGCGGTCCGTTTCGCGCTGACCGCCGTGGTGGTCTACCTGTTGAAGCTGCCGGGACTGATGCTGGCTGGTGGCGTGCTGCTGTTGCCGATCGCCTGGAAGCTGTTGAACCACGGCGACGAGCACGGGCCGGACATCAAGGCCGGCAACACGTTCTGGAGCGCGCTGCGCACGATCATCGCCGCCGACGCCCTGATGGGCCTGGACAACGTGCTGGCGATCGCCGGCGCCTCGAAGGGGCATCTGCTACTGGTCATCCTGGGCCTGCTGATCAGCGTGCCGCTGGTGGTGTGGGGCTCGACCCTGATCCTGAAGCTGATCGACCGCTTCCCCGTCATCATGTACATCGGCGCCGCCGCGATCGCGATCACCGCCGGGCGCATGATCGCCCACGACCATCTGCTCAGCGGCTGGTTCGACGCGCGCCCCTGGGCTGCGTATGGCCTCGATGCCCTGGCCATACTGGTGATCTGCGGCGGCGGCTGGCTGGTGCAGCGGCGCCGGCAGCGCCTGAAGCTCTCCTCCGGCTGAAACATCGCCGGGCGCATCGACGCCACGGGCCATGGCCATCCCCGCCGAAGGCCGTCGAGCCGCGCTCAATACATCATCGGCACCCTGACCGTCACGGTGGCATCGGGCGTGTCGCGGGTGACGCCGACACCGAGCGTGAAGTTCATGCTGCGCTTGTCGCTGAAGCGATAGGAGCCGCCAAGCAGCAAGGTACCCAGCACGCTCTTGGCCGAGCCGGCTACGGTCTTGCCGTTCTGCTTGGTGATGCCGATGAAGCTCTGGTCGTAGCCGATGCTGATCGACGCCTTGTCGTTCAGCGCCAGGCCCATGCCGATGCTGACATCGACAATATCCCCCACCCGCACCGTGCCCAGCGGCTCCTTGCCGCCGAGCAGCACGGTGCGGCTGACGTTGTGGCGCGGGAAATTGTGCAGGTAACTGAGGTTGCCGAAGAACACCACCGGGTCGGACGGGTACAACCAGGTCACGCCGGGCTGCAATGCATAGAACCCCGAACCGGTCGGCAACTGCAGCGGCAAACCGGTGCCGGTGGCGTTTTGCACGCAGCGCTGGACGCAATCGGTGGTGACTTCGAACGGATCCCTGCCAGTGCGCGACTTGAAGCGCAGCCAGCCGACGTAGTAAGGCCGGTCCGCGCCGCCGTCGTTGAGCTGATAACGGGCGGTGGCCTCGATGTCGCCGATGCCGTGGCCGCTGGAAGTGAACACCTTGTCGGTGGCGCTGCCGGTGAAGATCTCGCGGCTGATCGTGTCGGTGTGGCCGTAGACATACGGTACCCGCAGTTCCATCTCCAGCCGGTTGCTGAGTCCGTAACGCAGCGCGACCGCGCCGGTCTGCGTGGTCGTCTTGACCTGGCGCGCGTCGATCAGGCCGATCAGGATCGCCGGGATCACCGTGTAGCCGATCAGCGCGACCCGATCCGCCGACGAGTAGCCGAACTGATAGGACGGCTCCACCACCAGCTTGCCGCGCGGGGTGAGTACGCCCGGCTGGTTGAAGATCGGCGCCACGGCCGGCGGTCGCTCATCGCGCTCGGGCACCTGCCCTACCGTGCGGTCCGGCGTCTGTCCGGACGGTACGACCTCAGCGGAGGCTTCACCCGCCGGCATCGGCAGCGCGCTGGCGCCCGGACCACCTGCGCGAATGTTGCCGGCCCTTTGCTGCTCGAGCGTGTCGAGCCCGACCGCCCGCCGCAAGGCGCGGTAATCTGCCTGCTGCGACGCAAGCTCGCGCTTCATGGCTGCGATCTGCGCGTCCTGGGCAGCCAGTTCGGCACGCATCGCAGCGATGCGCGCATCCTGTTCGCGTATGCTCTGGCGGATCACCGCCGACAGCTCGCTCGAACCTGTCGGCGGCGGCACCGTGGGCGACGGCGGATCCTGCGCGCTGGCCACTCCGCCGAGCAGCAACAACCCCGCGCAGCCGGTCGAGCATCTGCTTCGCCATGATTTGCGCGACATCGCGTTTTCCCCGCTGATCGGATGGCGCCCTGTGGTGGCGCAGGTTTGGCTACGTCATGTCAAAGTCAGTGTCCGAGCGAGCCGATCAGGCCGGCCTGCAGACTCTGCTGCAGGTTCAGACTGCGGAAGGCAACTTGGCTGTTCACTGCGGCATGGATCGTGGTCAGGCTGCGGATGTCCTGGTTGTCGAGGCTGTTCTGGATCACCGTCGCCGCGGTCACCTGGTTGAACGCGGACGCATCGACGCTGTTGCCCGCGCCGTTGCGGATCACCTCGACCGTACCCGTGGTGGCGGCCAGGGCCGCGGCCTGGTCGGGCGTCATCCGGCCGACGTCCGGTACCTGCGCGCTGCTGCTGGCGACCAGATGGCCGTTGATGTAGACGGCGCGCTCGATGCCGAAGGAGGCCAGCAACCCGTGGCCGAAGTCGAACCCGCCGCGGACCGCTTCGAGGCGATGTTCGCTCACGGCAGCCGGCCAGTGCGCCAGCGCCATCGACGGCTCCTGCGCATGGGCAAGGCTGGCCATCGCCGGCAGCGAAGCCAGTGCGAGGTAACGAAGGAACCGGGTCGAGGCAGGATTCATCACGGCACTCAGATGTCCCCCGGGCCGCGCTTGGGCAGCGTGATGTTGCCCAGGCCGGTACGATCGATGGCGGAATGGATGGGTGCCATCGGCGCAGCGCGCCAGTCGTCGCGGCTGTTGAATATCGCCAGGGCACGCCGGTTGTGGATCACGAACACCAGGCGGTTCTTCCACGCCGCCTCGAACTGCTCGCGCGGAATCGAACGCGTGCCGCGGGCAGGGTCGCCCACCAGCACGCGCCCGGCGCGCATGCCCTTGATCACCACGAAATGGTGGTAGCCCCTCTCGTCGATCAGCACGATCGCGGGCAGCCCTTCTTCCTGCAGCTTGTCCAGCGACACCTGGAAGCCGTCGGCCTCGAAACCGTTGGCCTGCAGGAAGCGCTTGATGTCGAGCAGCGAGAATCCTTCCCGGTTGATCTTCGGCTGGTTGCCGTGCGCATACATCTGCGCGAACGCCTGCTGCTCGTCCACCGGGTAGCCGTACTGGTAGGTGAGCAGAGTCGCCACGGCGGCCGAGCCGCAGCTGAAATCGTATTTCTGGCGAATCGTGTTGCGGTAGCGGATTTCCTTCAGGCTGGTGAGGTGCAGGCCGTAGCTACCGCCCTGCACGCCAGGCAACGCGACCGACGAGGCCGCCAGCGGCGCCGAGGCCAGCATACCGGCGACGAATGCCGGAACCAGCCAGCACGCGCAGCGCAACCGACCCGTCATGGCTGGAACTGCACGTTGAGAATGGTCGCGTTCTGGATCAGCACCCCGTTGCCGGTGTTCTGGATCACCATCGGCACGCCGGCGGCACCGTTGAAGGCGCCGTTGCCGATCACGTTCGAGCCGGTCACCACATGGTCGACGGTATTGTCCGCCACCGTGCCGTTCAGGGTGATGGTTTCGCTGACCTCGCTGCCGCCGCTGGACATCGCCAGGGTCCGGTTGTCCGCGCTGCGGCCCCACCCGTCGAGCCAGACGGGCTTGGCGGAAGGCGTCGCCGCGACAGCGGCCGGGGCCGGGACGCCGGGCTGCGTCGCCACGGCATTCCACGTCATCGCGCCAAACAGCAACATCGTGGACCACGACACGGAGCTGACTGTTCGCATGGTGCTTCTCCTGTCTCCATGACGACCGCGTGCAACAGGGCAACTCCGGATGCCGACGGTGTCGGCATCCGGGATGCCCTGTCCGTGAAGCGCGATGGAGCGCCGGGCGCCCCACCGCGCAAGGCTTCGGTCACGGGCCGACGTTGAGGTTGGACTGGACGTTCACGCTCTGCTGGATCAGCGAGCCGACGCCGCTGTTCTGCGCCATGACCGTGACGCCGGCGGCTGCCGCAGCTGCGCCGGACATGTTGTTGGACATGTCGAACGTGCCCGCATTCACCGAGTTCGATCCACCGGCGCCACCGGAACCACCCGCTCCGGCGAGACCTTCGCCGCCCGTAGCGGACGCACCGCTGCCGCCCGCGCCACCCATGCCTCCGGTACTGTCTGCCGCCCCGCTGGTGCCACCAGTGGACGATGACGCGCCGCTGCTGGCAGTAGCCGCACCACCTGTGCCAGCGCCACCCATGCCTCCGGTGCCGTTTGCCGCCCCGCTGGTTCCGCCAGCGGACGTCGATGCGCCGCTGCTGGCGGTAGCCGCGCCAGCCGTGCCAGCGCCACCGGCCCAGCCACCGGCACCGCTCGTTGCCGTGCCGGAGCCTGCACCACTTTGACGGTTGCGTGCGTAGCCGGTGCCGCCACTGCTATCGCCACCCGTTGCCGCGGTCTGGGCGCCGGGGTCGCCGCTGGAGCTGTCCGATCCGCCTGCATGACCGCTGCGGGCGCGGGCATTTCCGCCGTCGCCACCAGCTGCCGCGCTCAGGGCGCCGGCATCGCCACTGGAGCTGCCCGACCCGCCTGCATGGCCGCTGCGGGCGTAGGCATTTCCACCGTCGCCACCGGATCCGCCACGACCACCATGGGCATCGCCACCGTAGCCGTCGCCACCGGATCCGCCACGACCGCCGTTGGCATTACCCCAGTTGTTGGCGACATTGCCGATGTCATGTGCACGGATGTCGGTCACGGTGCCATCGAGGCGGCTGATCGCGACGGCCTTGCTGGAGTTGAACGAGGACGCGATCGAGGATGAGGCCGATCCGCCATTGTTGGCGGCCGCACTGCCCTGTCCGTCCGCATAGGCGTCGCCATTGTTGTTGCGCTGGCGTGAATGCGTGGAGCTGTCCGAATGTGTCGAGTTGTCAGTGGTCTGCACTGCAGAGGAGTGCCTCTGCGCAGAGGGTCCGGCTCCTCCGGTTTGTGTGTCGTTCGCCAGGGCTGGAAGGGTCAATCCCAAGCCAACGCATATCGCTGTCATCAAAAGAGTCTTTCGCATGTCTGTTCTCCGGAACGACGCGGTGACCCCCTGTTTTTGCTCGCTTTGCAGCAAATATCCCCGAAGCAACTTTTGAGCCAGCGGGAAGATTTCATCCTCCCCGGTACGATCCCGTGCAAAATCAATCCACTGACCGATTAACCTGCCAGTGAACTGCAACCGGGTTCACCCCTCCAAGGCACGGCAACCGCATCGCTCCCGCAACAGCCATCGCCGCTGTCGGGCCGATACCCCGCATTCCAGCGCGCTTAGCTACATGAACGGACAGGAAACAGGGTGCTTAACAGCTGTAACAGGAGTGATACAGCGCGAAGGTTCCGTGCGCGCCGAGGTCGAAACTGACCGTACCGCCAGTCAGTTTCGGTTCAAGCAACCTTCACCTCGCCGACACGAAAAGGGAGCCTCGCGGCTCCCCTTCGCATCGAAAAAATGTCTGTCTAGCGCTTGTCGATCGGCACGTAGGCCTGGTCTTCCGGACCGGTGTAGTTGGCGCTGGGGCGGATGATCTTGCCGTCCTGGCGCTGCTCGATCACGTGCGCGCTCCAGCCGGCCGTGCGCGAGATCACGAACAGCGGGGTGAACATCGCGGTGGGTACACCCATCATGTGATAGGCGCTGGCGGAGAACCAGTCGAGGTTGGGGAACATCTTCTTGACCTCGCCCATCACCTTCTCGATCCGCTCGGAGACGTCGAACAGGGTCGGGTTGCCGCCGTCGGTGCACAGCTTGCGCGAGACTTCCTTGATGATCTCGTTGCGCGGGTCGGACACGGTGTAGACCGGGTGGCCGAAGCCGATGATGATCTCCTTGCGCTCCACGCGGGCACGGATGTCGGCTTCCGCGTCGTTGGCAGTGCGGTAGCGCGCGATGATCTCCATCGCCACCTCGTTCGCGCCGCCGTGCTTCGGGCCTCGCAGCGCGCCGATCGCGCCGGTGATCGCCGAATACATGTCCGAACCGGTGCCGGCGATGACGCGCGCGCTGAACGTGCTGGCGTTGAACTCGTGCTCGGCGTACAGCACCAGCGACTTGTCCAGCGACTGCGCATGCAGGTCGCTCGGCTTCCTGCCGTGCAGCAGGTGCAGGAAATGCGCCGCGATCGAGTCGTCGTCGGTCTCGGTTTCGATGCGCTTGCCGTTGTGGCTGAAGTGGTACCAGTACAGCAGCATCGAGCCGAAGCTCGCCATCAGGCGGTCGGCGATGTCGCGCGCGCCGGTGACGTTGTGGTCGTCCTTCTCCGGCAGCACGGTGCCCAGCACCGAGCAGCCGGTGCGCAGCACGTCCATCGGGTGGGTGGCGGCCGGCAGCAGCTCCATCGCGGCCTTCACCGGCGCCGGCAGGCCGCGCAGGCGCTTCAGGCGGGCCTTGTAGTTCTGCAGCTCGGTCCAGTTCGGCAGCACGCCGTGCACCAGCAGGTAGGCCACCTCCTCGAAGCAGCCCTTGGCGGCCAGGTCGTGGATGTCGTAGCCGCGGTAGTGCAGGTCATTGCCGCTGCGGCCGACCGTGCACAGCGCGGTGTTGCCCGCGGCCACGCCGGACAGGGCGACGGACTTCTTGGCCTTGGGTAGGACTTGCTCGCTCATCAGGAAATCTCCAGGGTGCAGGTTGGTGCTCTTGATTCCTGTAGGAGCCCCCTCGCGGGCGATGCCTTGGACCGGGATTCGGGATTCGCAAAAGCCCGAAAGCATCGCCCGCGAGCGGGCTCCTACGACGACGATGACCAGGTGACGGTCAGCCTTTCTGCGAGAACAGCGTGTCGAGCTTGTCCTCATAGGCGTGGTAGCCGAGGAAGTCGTACAGCTCCTCGCGCGTCTGCAAGGTGTCGATGATGTGCTTCTGGGTGCCCTCGCGGCGCACGGTTTCGTAGAAGTGGAGCGCCGCCTTGTTCATCGCGCGATAGGCGCCACAGCAGTACAGCGCGATGTCCACGCCGGCCGTGCGCAACTCGTCGGTGGTGAAGAACGGGGTGGAGCCGAACTCGGTGAGGTTGGCCAGGATCGGTACCTTCACCGCCGCCTTGAACTTGCGGTAGTCGTCCAGCGTCTTCATCGCCTCGGGGAAGATCATGTCGGCGCCGGCCTCGACGTAGGCCGCCGCGCGCTCGATCGCCGCGTCGATGCCCTCCTTTGCCGCCGCATCCGTACGCGCCATGATCACGAAGCCGGGATCGGTGCGCGCATCCACTGCCGCCTTCACGCGATCGACCATCTCCTCCTTCGGCACCACCTCCTTGCCCGGGCGATGGCCGCAACGCTTCTGGCCGACCTGGTCCTCGATGTGCACCGCGGCCACGCCGACGTTGATGAAGGAGCGGATCGTGCGCGCGATGTTGAACGCCCCGCCCCAGCCGGTGTCGATGTCGACCAGCAGCGGCAGCTGCGTGGCGTCCACGATGCGCCGCGCGTCGGTGAGCACGTCTTCCATCGTGCTGATGCCAAGGTCCGGCATGCCCAGCGAATTGGCGGCCACGCCGCCACCGGACAGGTACAGCGCCTTGTAGCCGACCCGTTTGGCCATCAGGCCGGCGTAGGCGGTGATCGCGCCCATGACCTGCAGGGGTTGTTCGGCGGCGAGGGCTGCGCGAAAACGTGCGCCGGGAGATGCTGGCTGTGTCATGGGGCCTCCATCAAAGCGCCCATTTTAGCCTACGCCGGCCGCTGGCCGGGGTTGGACCTTTGGCCATGCGTGGCGGGACCTCCGCCGCGCCCTTTGGCGGGGCCCCGGCAAAACACAAATTCTTGCGTGACGAATCCGCCGCCACCCCGTACATTCAGCCGGATGAGCACATCGACTCCTCTCGCAAAACGCATCCTCTGGGGGCTGGTGATCGGCGTGGTTGCCGCCGTGGTCACGCTGGGCATCGGCCAGTGGCATCCCGCCACGCTGGCGCTGATGCAGAAAATCTCCGGCGCGGTGTTCGACCCGTTCGGGCAGATCTTCCTGCGCATGCTGTTCTTCGTGGTGATCCCGCTGGTGTTCACCTCGCTGGCTTCCGGCGTGACCCAGCTCGGCCGGCTGGACCGGCTCGGCCCGCTGGCCGGCCGCACCTTCCTGTTGTTCTTCCTCAACATGGGCATCGCCGTGGCGATCGGCCTGGTGATGATGAACACGGTGCAGCCGGGCCACCACCTGGACGAGCAGGCGCGCAGCCAGCTGATGCAGGAGTACGGCGGCAGCGCGCAACAGACGATCGACAGGAAAGCGGCCCAGCCGGGCATGAGCCTCGCCACGCTGGTGGAGATGTTCATGCCGCGCAACCTGCTCGGCGCGGTGGCCGGCCCCAGCCGCGACGCGCTGGGCGACGTGCTGCCGCTGATCCTGTTCGCGATCCTGGTCGGCGCGGCCGCCACCCAGTTGCGCGAGAAGGAGCGCAGGCGGGTGCAGATGGCGCTCGACACCATCACCGACGTGATGACGAAGATCGTCGGTTTCGCGCTGCAGCTGGCGCCATACGCGGTGCCGGCGATGATCTACAGCGTGATCGTCAAGGTCGGTGTGGACGTGCTGCTGGCATTGTCGGTGTTCGTGGCCGGCTGCACCGTGGCGCTGGCACTGCACCTGTTCGGCACCATGTCGCTGTGGGTCCGCTACCTGGCCCGGCGTTCGCCCCTGGAATACTTCCGGCAGATCCGGCCGCTGCTGATCACCGCGTTCTCGACCAGTTCCAGCAGCGCCTGCCTGCCCGCCTCGCTGGCGGTGGCGCACGATGACCTGAAACTCGCGCCCAGCACCGCCGGCTTCGTGCTGCCGCTGGGTGCGACCATGAACATGAGCGGCACCGCCCTGTTCGAGGGCTGCGTGGTGCTGTTCGTGGCACAGGCGTTCGGCGTGGAACTCACCCTGAGCCACCAAGCCATTCTGATGCTGCTGTCGGTGCTCAGCGCGGTGGCCGTGGCCGGCATCCCCGGTGGCTCGCTGCCGATGATCGCCGGCCTGCTGGCGACGTTCGGCATCCCGCCCGAGGGCATCGGCATCATCATCGGCGTCGACCGCATCCTCGACATGATGCGCACCACGGTGAACGTGGGCAGCGACATCGTCACCGCCACGGTGGTCGACTACCAGTTGCGCGACCGCCTCGCGGCAGCGCCATAACCTCATCCACGCGCGACACGATGGACTGGCCGGGACCGGGATTGAAGTCGCCTCGTCCGGCCGCACCTCTGTAGGGCCTGTTCGATAGCTTCAGCCAATCGAACCCATGCCGACAATCAATTAGATTTATCTAATTAGAAGCCATAACATTCCTTCATCCTCCAACCACCACGGGAAGCAAGCAACGATGTCCCTGATCAATACCGAAGTGAAACCGTTCAAGGCCCAAGCCCTCAAGGGCGGCAACTTCATCGAAGTCACCGACGCCAACCTGAAGGGCAAGTGGTCGGTGGTGTTCTTCTACCCCGCCGACTTCACCTTCGTGTGCCCGACCGAGCTGGAAGACCTGGCCGACAATTACGCCGAATTCCAGAAGCTGGGCGTGGAGATCTACTCGGTGTCCACCGACACGCACTTCGCGCACAAGGCCTGGCACGACACTTCCGAGGCGGTGAAGAAGATCCAGTACACCATGGTCGGCGACCCGACCCACCAGCTCTCGCGCAACTTCGAGGTGCTGATCGAAGCCGATGGCATCGCCGATCGCGGCACCTTCGTGATCGACCCGGCGGGCAAGATCCAGATCGTCGAGATCACTGCCGGCGGCATCGGCCGCGACGCCAAGGAACTGCTGCGCAAGGTCAAGGCCGCGCAGTACGTCGCCAGCCACCCGGGTGAAGTGTGCCCGGCCAAGTGGAAGGAAGGCGAGAAGACCCTGGCTCCGTCGCTGGACCTGGTCGGCAAGATCTAAGCGTCACCGCGCCCAAGCGCCGCGGGCCCGGAGTTCTTCCGGGCCCGCCCCACCGGAACACGACTGCGAAGCAACGCCCGGCCTGCCGGGTGCTGGTCGCACTCACCCCGAAGAAACCCACGGAGTTGCCATGTTGGATGCCAATCTCTCTACCCAGTTGAAGGCCTATCTGGAAAAGGTCACGCAGCCGATCGAGATCGTTGCGTCCCTTGACGACAGCGCCAAGTCCGCCGAACTGAACGAGCTGCTCGAGCAGATCGCCTCGCTGTCCGACCGCATCAGCCTGGTGCGTCGCGACGATGACGCACGCAAGCCCTCGTTCGCCATCAACCGCGTCGGCACCGATATCGGCGTGCGCTTCGCCGGCATTCCGCTGGGCCACGAATTCACCTCGCTCGTGCTCGCCCTGCTGCAGGTCGGCGGGCACCCGTCCAAGGCCGCCGCGGACGTCATCGAGCAGGTGAAGAACCTCGACGGCGACTATCGCTTCGAGACCTATTTCTCGCTGTCCTGCCAGAACTGCCCCGACGTGGTGCAGGCGCTGAACCTGATGAGCGTGCTCAACCCGAAGATCCGGCACGTGGCCATTGACGGCGCGCTGTACCAGGACGAGGTCGAAGCACGCCAGGTGATGTCGGTGCCTACCGTCTACCTCAACGGCGAAGTGTTCGACCAGGGCCGCATGAGCCTGGAGCAGATCCTGGCGAAACTCGACACCGGCGCCAGCGCCCGCGAGGCCGAGAAGATCAAGGCCAGGGATGCGTTCGACGTGCTCGTCGTCGGCGGCGGCCCGGCCGGTGCCGCGGCGGCGATCTATGCCGCACGCAAGGGCATCCGTACCGGCGTGGCGGCCGAGCGCTTCGGCGGCCAGGTGCTGGACACCATGGCGATCGAGAACTTCATCTCCGTGCCGTACACCGAAGGCCCGAAGCTCGGTGCGGCGCTGGAACAGCACGTGCGCGACTACGACGTGGACGTGATGAACCTGCAGCGCGCGGAGAAACTGGTGCCGGCCAGCGACGCTACCGGCGGCCTGGTCGAGGTTCGGCTGGCCAGCGGCGCCACGCTGAAGTCGAAGACGGTGGTCCTCTCCACTGGCGCGCGCTGGCGGCAGATGGGCGTGCCCGGCGAAGACGACTACCGCAACAAGGGCGTGGCCTACTGCCCGCACTGCGACGGCCCGCTGTTCAAGGGCAAGCGCGTGGCGGTGATCGGCGGCGGCAACTCCGGCGTCGAGGCGGCTATCGACCTGGCCGGCATCGTGGCCCACGTCACCCTGCTCGAGTTCGACGGCAAGCTGCGCGCGGACGAGGTGCTGCAGCGCAAGCTGCGCAGCCTGCCCAACGTCGACGTCATCGTCAGCGCGCAGAGCACCGAGGTGCTGGGCGACGGGCAGAAGGTCACCGGCCTGGTCTACAAGGACCGCACCGATGGCCTGATGCACAGCCTCACGCTGGAAGGCATCTTCGTGCAGATCGGCCTGCTGCCGAACACCGAATGGCTCAAGGGCACGCTGGAACTGTCGCCACGCGGCGAGATCGTGATCGACGCGCGCGGCCAGACCTCGCTGCCCGGCGTGTTCGCCGCCGGCGACGCCACCACCGTGCCGTACAAGCAGATCGTGA
>Ga0209916_1001479_pt1 | contig 19692 bp, 10 predicted proteins | sample ThiBio_1000_plan_FD_183956 | JGI IMG/M metagenome (GOLD analysis project Ga0209916, IMG submission 183956) | Wastewater bioreactor microbial communities from Cape Town, South Africa - Thiocy_solids_2 (SPAdes) | ecosystem: Engineered > Bioreactor > Thiocyanate-remediating > Anaerobic-Aerobic ... | reverse complement strand
TACTTCTGACATACCTATTCCATCATCAATAACTTGTATAAGGGTTTTTCCAGCATCTTTAATAACTACTTTAATATGTTTACTTGCTGCATCTACTGCATTTTCTACTAACTCTTTAACAACAGACGCAGGCCTTTGGATAACCTCGCCAGCTGCTATTTGGTTAGCTAAACTATCTGGAAGCAGACGGACAATATTAGTAGACATAAACTATTTATATATAAGCAAAAAATCAACAATACCTAAATTTAACGTGAACTAGGCAATAACTCAAGTGTTAACGTCTGGTTACCTCATTATTGTCATCAGGTATGTCAAGCAGAAGTTGATATTTGTTTAAAAGATCTTCATATTCTTGTGCTAGGGCTTGATAACCTGCTGCTTTTAGGCTTCTACCTATTTCATATAATGCGCCCATCTGTTCTTGTACTTCTCTATCTATAAAACGGCTTTTTCTGGTTTTGTAAGTTAGTATTTCTTCAGCTCTGTTGCCTATAATTTTTATCATATTTAAGGCAAGTTCATTTTCTCCTACTTCAAAGAGCAAATGTACCATATATACATTGGCTATATCATATGGTACTACTTCATCAGGTATTACCGATAAGCTATATAATAGTACCTCTTTGGCTTGTTGCAATTTTCCTTCATGTAAACATGCTTTAGCTAACGTGCAAAAACTCATACGTTGGTTGCGGATAAATACTAGTCTATAATTTTCATCATAATATATTCCTGGCTTATCCATTCCTTTCCAATAAAAGTTCTTTACCATATTATTATACATCGTTTCGGTATTGACTAGTTCATGACCTATTTTGTTCTGTATAGGCATTAAACGGAGTGTTAAGCCTTCGACCATTACATGGGCGCTTAGGTCTATATTTAAGGTATGTAATGAGCTATGATTAAAGTAAATAGGTCTTTTCCAGTTGTTAGTCGCTAGTAAATCTAGTACAAGCAAGTCTCTTTTATCTAATCCTCTACCTTTTATAGACCAGCTCATTTTTTCAGGAATTAGATATTCATATTTTAGTGGTACAATTCCTTTGGCAGCTATTTCTTTTTTATCCATATGGAAACACATATTCTTGCAAGGTAGTGTATTGGTAGTTTCTCTTAGTATGTTTTGTATTTGCAAGGCAGGATGTGACTCACGGATAAGTTGGAGATATTGTATAATATCTAATTCTTGTATGTTAGGCTGTGGTACATACGGTAAAATATCATTGAGTCCATATTGCTGGTAAATTTCAAATGGGAGAGATAAAGGTAGTGGTGCTGAGTTGTTTACTGGACGAGTCAGTTGCTTAATATACCAGGCTGCATTAGCATAGCTAAGGATAACTACTCTTACATCTGTTCTAAAACCTTCTACTTCTTGTACATACCATAGCGGGAAGGTATCGTTATCACCTGCTGTAAAGAGTATAGCATTAGGAGCACAGGAATCGAGTAGGTTCTTAGCACTTTCTACTGAAAAGTAACGTTGACATCGGTTGTGCGTATGCCAAGCTTGGGTGGCCATAATACTAGGTACTGCTAGGCAACTAATAATACCTATTGTAACAGCTATTTTATATTGTGTAAATATCTTCTTAAAGTAGTTAATAATAGCTAATGTGCCTAAGCCTATCCAAATCGTGAAAAACAGAAATGAACCTACATAAATATAGTCTCTTTCACGAGGTTCGATAGGAGGGGGATTTAAAAAGGTGACCAATGCTGCTCCTAGCATCAGAAATAAAATACTTATTACCCAGAAATAGCGTCTATCATGCTTATACTGAAAAAATACTCCTATTAAGCCTAGTATAAGTGGAAGAAATAAGTAATTGCTTCTTCCAGGTATTTTTGTTAAGCTAGGCGGCAATTTCTCAAAAGCATCTAATGGTGTAAGCCATGAAGCGCCCTGCATGTCGCTTGCACGCCCTGCAAAATTCCATAAGAAGTAACGTAAATAGAAATGACCTAGCTGGTGCCTTATAAGAAAATATAGCTGATCTCCAAAGCTAGGTTTTTGCCAAGGTTTAAGCTTAAGAATATTTCTATAAGCTGTTATATGCATGGGATTTTGCTGGCTCCAAGTCCTAGGTAAGAGTGTATAGGCATCAGCATCGTAAATAGGAATGTGCTTATGGCCAATGATCTCGTACTTTTTACCAGTATTTCTGTAAATAGGGACACCTTTTTTAGCGCTTATAACCTGGGCAGTAAAATGTGGCCCGTATATCAAAGGCCTATGGCCATATTGTTCTCTTTTTAGATAGTTGATAAAGCTGATAATATCGCTTGGATGTCCTTCGTTAATAGGAGGGTTGGCATGAGCACGAATAGGTACTAGTCCATAAGAAGCGTATCCTATTAAAATAAATCCTAAGCATAGCAATCCTATATGTATTGTGGTATGCTGTCTCTTTGCTGTATAAATTAGAGTATAGGTTAGACTGACTATTAGTGTAGTGCATAATATAATAATGCCACTTTTAAAGGGTAACCCTAACTGGTTGACACAAAGTAATTCTAGTTGCATGGCCCAAGTAGGCAAGCTCAAGGTAATGCCAGTATAAATGAACGCTAAAAGTACTCCACCAACCAAAAGTGTTACAATAATGCCTAAAACGGTAGCTTGCTTTACTTGTTTAAAATAAACTACAAAGCACAAACCAGGTATGGTTAATACACTAAACATCCTTATTCCTAGGCTTAGCCCTATCAAGTAAGCGGCTAATAGCAGCCATTGATAACTTCGTGGATTTGGTGATAAATACTCCCAATTAAGCATGCTCCACACCGTAAGCGACATTAGGAGTGTAGAGCAGGCATACGTTTCAGCCTCTATAGCATTAGACCAAAAAGTACTACAAAAAGTTAGCGACAGCGCACCTACTATGCCAGCTCCCCATACGGATGTTGCTTCAGAAATTTGTAAATCTTGTGTTGCTTTACCTATAATTCGTCTAGCTAGTAAAGAAATAATCCAGAATACTACCATTACAGTAGCCGAACTAGCTATTACCGAACTCATATTGATCCAAAAAGCTACTTGTTCTCTACTATTGCCAGCTAAAAAAGAAAACATCCTGCCAATTAAAAGAAAGAGAGGGGCTCCAGGTGGGTGGGTTACCTGTAGCTTATAAGCAGCAGCAATATACTCAGAGCAATCCCAGAAACTAGCTGTAGGCTCTACGGTTAATGTGTAGACTAACATGGCTAGAAGAAAGAGCCCCCAGCCAATCCATAAATTGATAGTGTAAAAATTTTTCATAATATGCCTGCTAAATTAAAACAACCTTTTTATAGCACCAATACCTAGAAAGTTGGTATCCTTAATATTATATTGTAAAAGAATAGGCAGTTTACTTATCTCAATTTATTATATATAAACTTGCTATGCATAATGTGATAAGTTGATAACTACTAGTCTAAAATTGTCTGTTATATTTGAATGTTTTTTATCTATTGGTGTTACATATCTTTTGAGATTTACTCTTATAAGGTTTCAAAAAATTGTTATTTGTGTGTTGTTTACTAGTTATTTAGTTAATCTGGAAATTATCAACTATTTATTGAATACCTTTAGATATATTTCTTCCATAATCATTGAAAATCCATAAACTTTCCAATATGTATAGATTAACGTACTTATCCAGTAAATTTTTTTCTTTCTCAATCATACAATTAACCGTTTTACTGCTATTCTTAACTACTACTTCTTGTGACTGTAGTCCTAACAAAAAAGGAACCAGTATTAGAAATGGAAGTTTGCTTATGGAAGTTCCTGATCCTGTCTTGGTAGGTAACCAAAAGACTATCGAAGTTATTTTTACTTTAAATGGTAATAGCAAAGCAACATCATTAAAAAATTTTATACTAAAAGCAAACTATACAAAGGGCAGGGGTAAGCTATCCTATACAACTTTTAAAGGTAGGGTAAGCATAACTGAAACAGAAGTATTCCTTGAAAAGAGCATAGCAGAGTTGACTTCAGCTAAAGAGTTATTGGCAGGCAAGGGCCCTATCAAAGTATCTTTTACTATTGTACCAGCAGAGAATGTTACTCAAGCAACGATTAAGCTTGAACTTTACGATAAGTTAACTAATACCATTAAAGATATTGACGTTAAATGGAAAGAAGATCCTAAGCCCATACAGTTAGAATTAACTCCTAATGGTAATACTGATGTAAAAGGAAATACTCCTGTGTCGCTAAAAATAACTAACAAGCAAGGGTATTTGATTGAAGCAGGAAAACTTAAGTTGAAAATTACTAGGACAAAGGGATTAAGTACAGGTATTGCTGGCGCTACTACTCTAGGAAATGGAGAATATAAATTGGATTTACCTGCCCTAGCTCCTAATGGAAGTATAAATCAAGATCTAATCATAGTCCCTGATAAAGATGTAGAAGCTACGTTTAAGTGCCAACTTATCTATAATGGCAAAGAGGTAAAGGATGCTAAAAGTGTGAATATAAATTGGGAAAAAGAGGTTCCGTTAATCCTGAAATCTATTGAATTCAATAAAATCACAAACCAACTTGTTTGCACTATAGAAAATACTAACTCGGAGCCTCTTGAACAGGTGAAACTTATCTATAAAAATAAAACTTCGGGTATAAAGTTAGGTGAGCTAGAATTAAACGAGTTTGATACAGAAAATACAATTGATTTAATAGATAATCTAGATCCAAAATCAAAAGAAGAGCATTTTAATTTAGGTAAATTAGATTTTGGTACCAATTCAAAAGCTGAATTTGAGTTTGCATTAATTTATAAAGGAAGTGCTCCTACATTTAAGTCATATACTTTTACTCCTATAGATATTAAACTAGGCTTAGAATTAACCTATGACCAAAACCTAGGCCAAGTAGCTTATACCATTAAAAATACAGGCACAGAGGAGGGTAGCAATGTAAAGTTAATTTATACTAATGTAAGCGAAAAGCCAAGCGAAAGAAATGTCTTATTGGCCAATCAGCGAAATGGAGAGACCTCTGCTGTAAGCCTAGCTGCTACAACAGGTATAACAACTGGTATGCTACCTTTGCAATTTGTTACAGAAGAGAAAGCAACCTTTGAGTTTAAAGTAGCTTATGAAGGAGCCGTCTTAACACATTTAACTCAAGCTAAAGAGTTTCTAGCTCCCAAAGTTGAATTAGAGCTTGTCCCAATTGGTGTAAACATTCTTGCAAGAGAGATTGACGTAGAGGAACCTAATAAAGAGGTAAAAGTTAAGATAAATACAAAAGTAGGAACTCCTCTCGCAGATCATAACCAACTTAAATTAGTTATAACTCCAATAATAGGTGATAGGGGATATCTCTCGAAATCTGTAGGTGGGCCTAAAATAACTGAATTAGTTGGAAATCAGTTAGGTAATATTGGTGATGAAATTATTTTATACCTCAATCCTGATACAGATGAAAAGCTAGATTTTAAATTGGAGCTTTTTTACAAAAACAAATCCATACCTAATCCGATACTTGTGAGCTGGAAAGCTAAGGAAGTTGATTTTCGCTTAAACTTAGTTGAACCTATTTTGCCAAATCACATAGAACAAGATCCAAGATATGTAAATCTTGAAGAATCCGTAGAGTTTGTAAAACTGAAAATAGAACAAGTGCCAGGCAGTGATATAGTAGATATCAATCAAGTAAAGCTTGTCATAAGTCGGACTTTAGGCAATACCGGATTTCTTTCTCGCTCCAAAGAAAGTAATTCTGTGAGTGAATTAGTTGGAGATCAGTTAGGTAAATTAGGCGATGAGATTACCTTATATGTTAACCCGCAAGGAGATGAAAAACTAGAATTTAAGCTACAGGTTTACTATAAAGAAAAGTCTCAGCATGTTCCTCTTCGTCTGAGTTGGGGTAAAGATAAGTTAAGAATGAAAGATCTGAATACATTTGATGAAGATGGGGAGGCTAGTTTTGTAATAGAAAATAATTCTGGTCACCGTATTTCTAAGAAGGGATATGAAAATATGGAGGTAGAAATAAAAAGTAACAATAGGAGTGAATTTACACTTCTAAACCGAGATGTAGAAGTTGGAAAAGTGGCAGCGTTAAGCGAATTTGGTAAGCATATTGTTAATTCTATTAGATTCAAATTAAAAGATGCGCATGGTGAAAAAGAATCTATAGTTACTGTTACAATACGTAAAAAAGGGGCTGCCAATCCATTAGATAGTAAGCAAATAGTGTGGAGAGAACAGGGAAATATAGAAGTTTACTTGGATAAAGTAGTAAAAGGAGGTTATATAAGTATAGGAGGCATTGATGTTTACTTATTGAATACAAATAAATCAGAAATAGATACAGCTCATATAAAACTAAGACTATTAAATACTAAAGGTCTTGATGTTAGACTAAATCATAAAGTGTATCATGAAAACTCTAGTCCTACTTTACAAGAAATTGTTGTGCAAGACAGAATAGGAGTAAATAGAGATATTGTTATTGGGCTGGACATTGTCGGTCACCCAACAGCAATGTCTAGTAGAGAATTAGAGCTAGTTTTAGAAGATAATAACGGCGTTTTTTATCAAGAAAAGCTAATTTTTATCAATGAAAGCAAACTTATAGTTAGCTGCAACGCTTTAGATAAAGAATTAGAGACTGTACAGTTTGCAGAAAAAGAGCTAAGTAATAACATAAAGTTAAAGGCAAAGGATTCTGGATTTAGATTAGACTTTTATGTAAAGAATGTTCTTAAGATGCAAAGTAAGAGTCAACAGCTTAAAGAAAACGCTGAAGCTTTACTCAATACACTTCCAGATCCTTGGTTAGCAAATAAATATGAACCTTATATACGAAAAAATATCCTTGCGCCTGCTGCAGATGCGCTTGAAAAAGCTAATGAATTCTTAAAAGATTATATGCAGTCTGCTGAAGATGATGTAAAAAAATTGCTTGAAACAGATCAACTAGACAAAGTATGTGAGGTGCTTATAAGTATTGGAAAAATTTATCTAGAGGCATTTAAAACACAAGAAAATAAAGAAAAAGTTATAGCTATTTTTAATGCACTTATGCAAAGACTAGATAGTAAAACGCAAGATTATGCAACTAACACTAGTAAACAATACCATGCAAGTGAAGCTATACAAATTGGTAAGGTAGCTGCAGATATGGTCAATAATTCAGAAGAAATTGCCAAAGTTTGTAATTTAAATATAACCAAAGTTGTTGAAATTAGTAAGGTGGCATATTTAGCTGCTGTTCAGGCAAAGCTTGCAAAAATTAGTGTGATAGATAACCATAAAGTTGATAATCCTCAACACGCTTTTACCCCAGCTATTAAGGCTGCCAGGATAGCTAAGCAAGCTCGTGCAAGAGGTGTTACAAGTAAAGAAATTACGCAGGCGGCCACAAAAGCTTATATAGCTGCTGCTCAAGCAGAGCTTACCAGAGTTAATTATGCAAAAGAGGCTATTCTTAAATACCCTTCACTTTCAGTATATAGCTCCGCACAGATTCTTGATGCATCTAATATTGCTGCTAAGGTAGCTCAGCGAGCTAAGATAGAGGGATTTGAAGATAATCAAACTAATCTAGCTGCCAAGGACGCTTATATCTCTGCTGCCCAAGCACAGTTGGCAATAGCTAATTACTATAAAAGTGAAATAAGTAAATTTGTTATCCCTTCAGTACAAAAGTATGAAGTAAAAAAACCTTTAAATGCAGTTAATGATGCGGCAGAAATAGCTAAAGCAGCAAAAGAGAATGGTTTTTTAAGTGAAGAAACTAACCAAATTATCAAAGAAACCTATGAAGCTGTGCTTGCTATCTATAAGGATTTGAACACAGAGCAGCAAACGTACAATGATATTATTAACCAGATTAAAATTAAAATTCAGCAACTTTCTTAAAAATATATTTGTTCTTTGTAGTTACTGTGATAGTATAAGATCACTGCTTATACTATCTATAAAGAGGACAATTGACTTAATTATTTTAAAATATGCTCTGCATCCACCATCATTCTACAGACCCTTATTTTAATATAGCTACAGATGAGTATATCTTAAGATGTATAGAAGAAGATTGTTTTATGTTATGGCAAAATGATAATGCCATTATCGTAGGCAAACACCAAAACACATTAGCAGAGATCAATTATGAATATGTCAAGCAAAACAATATACATGTCGTTCGAAGGCTTTCAGGGGGTGGTGCAGTGTATCATGACTTAGGCAATATTAACTTTTCTTTTACACAAACTGTAAAAGAAGGCTATTTAATAGATTTCCAGAAGTATACAAAGCCTATTATAGAAGTCCTACAAAGCCTTGGTATCAATGCTTCTTTTGAAGGAAGAAATGATATCGCAATTGATGGAAAAAAGGTATCAGGTAATGCAGAACATACTTATAGAAATAAAGTTTTACATCATGGCACTTTGCTGTTTTCTTCTAATATGAATATGGTAGCAGAAGCTTTAAAAGTGAATCCTTTGAAATATAAGGATAAGGCTATAAAATCTATCCCTAAACGAGTAACTAACATTTCTAGTCATCTTCTAGCTCCTTTATCAATAGAAGAATTTACTAGTAAAATAATGCATCACATTATATCCACTTATCCAGATGCACGCCTTTATGAATTTACCTCTCGAGATCTACAGGAAATTGCTAGAATTCGGGATGAAAAATATGCTACTCAAGAATGGAATTATGGGTATTCACCTAACTATAATTTTAATAAAATTATTAAAACAGAGGGTGGTACTATAGAAATGAACTTGGATGTAGAAGAGGGCATTATCAAAAAGATTAAGATATTTGGTGACTTTTTCAATAAAAAGGATATTTCAGAAGTTGAAGCTGCTCTTATTGGTGTTGCACATTATGAACCAAGTATTCGGCAAGTATTATCGCGCTTTGTAATTGATGACTATTTCCATAAGATGACAGCAGATGACTTGGTAGAAGCGATGTTCTAAAGGTATTAAATATTTTGTGGTATAAAAGGTACTAGAATACACATGCATCTATCAAGCTTATACTACTTTATAGGGTTAATCTATTCGTACTTAGTTAACTTATGCAAAGTATTCTTATTTTTTTGTTACGCACTACTAAAAAGTTTAGTTTAATTTGTACCATTTTAGTATTTAGAGACTGACAATCATATGTTAACCAAAATATTTAATTTATTAATCTTATTAAACTTGACTATAGCTATTCAAGCTTATTCTGGTTGTAGCGGGAATACGCGAATATCGGAAAAGTCATTAACAGAAGAACAAAAGACACTTCTTGATAATATTAAAGATAGCAAACTTAAAGAGCAAGCAAAAGCAGCTTTTCAACACTTATATAAGGACATCATAAATAAGGAGAGTGGACTACTTATTATGGCGCTTGATATCAAGGATCGTAGCAAGGATAAGAGTAAGAGGAGGGATGAAGAAGAAATAGTAGAAGATATAGAAATTCTATTAAGATTAGGAATAGATGTCAACGATAAGAATTGTGGTAGTATGGCATTACGTTATGCTTTAGGAGTAGGACAAGATAAAGTAGCACAATTTTTATTACAACAACCTGGAGTAGATATTGATTATTTAGACCCACAAACAGGAAAAACCCCTCTGCATGAGGCAGTCACAAGCGCTTCAGCAGAAACTGTAAAATTACTACTAGACAAAAAGCCAAATGTTAATTCATATTCTCATCGCACGAAGCAACAAGGAGATATAGTATATGGAAGATACGGGACACCACTTCATAACTTACTATTTAAACCTAAAGAAACATTTAAAATGAAACTTGTAGACAAAGAAGGTTGGTATGTAGAACAAGAATATGAGGGGCTAGAAGATTATCTAAAAGAACGAGAAAGAATACTGAATTTGCTATTAAATTTTCTGGGAATTGATATAAATGTGAAGGATAGTGCTGGTGATACTCCGTTAGCTTACGTTCAAGAGCAGATTGACGATTTAAATGCTCCTTACCGTTGGAAGAGAAAAGAAGATATACAAGAATTACAGTTTCTTAATTTGGTTCGTGCTGCATTGATAGGGTTAGGTGCTAAACAATAAATTTATAAGTAGGTATCTTTATACATTTGCTTAAACTGTATAAAAATGTATAAGCTTAGAGGTTTGCTAAAAATAAAAATAGCTAATTTTATCTGTAAAGAAAACCATTATATATTTAAGATTAATGAGTTACTAGTAGTAGTTCATATGAATGCCAACACATAAGCCACGGCAATCGTATGAAAAACAGAAAAATTTCCATGGAATTTAGATAGAGATATATCTAAGTTTAAAAATCTCCTATTTATAGCGAAATATTTTTAATGGTAGTCTGTGTACCATAGCTTGCGGAAGTGTGGGGCGCTTGCGTCAGCATAGAGGAAGCATTGAACTCCTAATAGCATAATTTGTAACAAAGTGTATAATTATACATAAATTCTGGTAATCAATTTTTGAAGTAGTTTTATTGCTTCTGATCTGAATAGGTGTAATTTTATACACAATAAATTAAATCGTTATGTTGATAATAAAAATACTATTAAACCGAATTAATTTTATATATACTTCTGTAGGCATATGCCTGTTAACTATTACAGTCTCCTGTAATACAAAGATTAGTCCAAATAAGCCTGACAAAAGTGAAAGTACAAATAATACAAAAGAGCTAAGGCTAGCTCCAATTTTGCTAAGCAGTAATAAAACTAATTTATCAGGTGATAAAAAAATATTTCAAATCTTATTGGATAATCAGACAGAAACACCAGTCAATTTAGCTGAATATAAACTACGAATAAGCTTACAAGAAGATGGCCCTAGTGGTAGCACTTTGCACTATAAGGATGCTAGTGATCAATCTCATGACCAATCAAAGATCGAACAAAATTTATTGCATTTTGTAAAACAGACTACACTAAAAAAGGGAGAGAATACAATACGCCTATCTTTTGAAATAAAAAATGTAGCAGGAGCCACAAAAATAACCATTACAGTAGCTCTTGAGCACACGGATAATGGAAATAATGTACCACCAATAAAGATTATATGGGAAGATTTAACTCCAATTACAGATGAAATGATTCGAGAAGCCCAAGCAAATAATTATGAAATTTTAGCCAAAAAGCTTACTAAGCTTAAAGAAGAAAAGAAGCCATTAGAACTAAATGATGAAGAACGAGATAAATTAATTCGTGAGTTGATAGAAGATATGGATATTTACAATGTAGCCTCGGAACAAGCTGTACGGCTAGGTAATATAAATATTGTAAAAGTATTATTAGAACGAGGTGAGGAATTTAATACAAGTATATCTATTGAAACTCCATTGGGATTAGCAATTAAAGAAAATAGAGTAGACATAGCTAAACTAATAATAGATAAACTAGATAGGAAAGAATTAAGTCAAAAAGATATATGTGGTTTCACCCTCATACATGAAGCAATTAGCAATGATAATACAGAAATAGCTAAAATATTAATAGAGAAATTAGATATAGTAGAGCTGAGCTATAAAGAAGAACTGTTCCATCGAACTCCTATAGAAATAGCCGTTAAGCATGGTAATACAGAGATATTTCTATTATTGTTAAAAAAATTAGATAAATTAGATCAAGAAGTGCTAGAAGCATTAGGTAAACAAAATAAGAAAGGTAATACATACTTGCATTCAGCCATTGAAAAAGGTAATACAGAAATAGCTATAGCATTAATAGAAAGATTAGATGCATCAAAATTAAATGTAGGAAAGCATATAGATTATACAGAATATGATCCATGGTTCGGTGGTCTTACTATATTTGTAGGAAAAGGCCGTCTTACTCCACTCCATCTAGCAATGAGAGAAGATAACATCGCAGTAGTTAATGCTTTAATAGAAAAATTAAATGTAGCGCAATTAAATGAATGGAACGTAGAAGGCAAGGCCGCTTTACATCTTGCTGCTGGAAGGAATCATTTTGAAATAGTTAAGAGCCTACTTAGTAAAGGAGTCGATAAGACTATAAAGGATAAAGACGGTTATACTGCACTTGACTTGACTACAGATCAAGCAATAAAAAAATTGTTGAAGGTTTAAATTCTAATTTCCTGTAAAATATATTTTTGAATATAACTTTGATTTTACATTGAACGGGTACAGCTATTAATTATAAAAGCCTGTATGTGTTAATTAAGTGGTAAATATTTTCGGTTAATTAGGGAGACGGAGTGGCCGTTCTTAACTAATTCTAAACATGTGTGTGGCGGTAAAGCGGTGCATAAAGGTTACTTAAGCATAGATAATGCATTAATGTACAAAAATGTCTACAAGAGTTTTAAATACCTGTTAGTAATTAATAAAAGTATACTAGTGCAGGGTATAAATTATTATCTAAACCCTCCAGCTAACCTACACTCCCTTCTAGCGTTAACTCTAATAACTTTTGCGCTTCTACGGCAAATTCCATGGGCAGTTTATTCAGTACTTCTTTACAATAACCATTTACAATCAGCGCTACTGCTTGTTCATTATCAATACCTCGTTGGTTACAGTAGAAGAGCTGTTCTTCTCCAATTTTAGAAGTGGTAGCTTCATGCTCTACTTGAGCAGTACTGTTTTTTACATCGATATAAGGAAAGGTATGTGCCCCACATTGGTTGCCTAGCAGCAAAGAATCGCACTGTGAAAAATTTCGTGCTTTGGCAGCATTCTTGGTTATTTTTACTAAACCACGATAGCTATTCTGGCTTTGGCCAGCCGAAATACCTTTAGATACAATTCTACTTTTTGTATTTTTTCCAATATGGATCATTTTGGTACCAGTGTCTGCTTGTTGCTTATTTTTTGTAACTGCCACAGAATAAAATTCGCCAATAGAATTATCTCCCATTAAGATACAGCTAGGGTATTTCCAAGTAATAGCAGAGCCTGTCTCTACTTGTGTCCAAGAAATTTTAGCACTTTCACCAGCGCAAATTCCTCGTTTGGTTACAAAATTAAAGATGCCTCCTTTGCCTTCTTTATCACCTGGGTACCAGTTCTGTACAGTCGAATACTTTACTTCTGCTTGGCTAGCAGCATGAATTTCTACTACGGCAGCATGAAGCTGATTTTCGTCGCGCATGGGAGCTGTACAACCTTCTAAATAGCTAACGTAAGATCCTTCTTCTGCTACAATCAGCGTCCGCTCAAACTGGCCTGTATTAGCAGCGTTGATACGGAAATAGGTAGATAATTCCATAGGACAATGGACACCTTTTGGTATATAGCAAAAAGAGCCATCGCTAAAGACAGCAGAATTAAGTGCAGCAAAATAGTTGTCTTGAGGTGGAACTACAGTACCTAAGTATTTTTGTACTAATTCTGGATGTTTCTGTACCGCTTCAGTAAATGAACAAAAGATGATGCCTAATTCATGTAATTTCGCTTGGAAGGTAGTGGCTACCGAAACACTATCAAATACAATGTCCATAGCTACACCGGTTAGTCTCTTTTGTTCTTCTATGGATATGCCTAATCTATCTAATGTATTTTTTAGTTCAGGGTCTACTTCATCTAAGCTATTCAGCTTCTTTTGATTTTTAGGAGCAGCATAGTAGCTAATATCTTGGTAGTTGATAGGGGAGTAGATGACATTGGGCCAAGTAGGTTCCTTTAGGGTTAGCCAATGATAATAAGCTTTTAATCTCCATTCTAAAAGCCATTGTGGCTCATTCTTTTTCGCTGAAATAAAACGAATGGTGTTTTCATTGAGACCTTTAGGTGCTTGCTCTACGGGTATATTGCTTTCAAATCCATAAGGATAATCTGCAGTAGTAAGTTGTTGTAATAGTTGTTTTTCTGTAGACATATTCAATCCAGTTTTTGGATAATGGCTGCTTAAAAAACAAAGCTACGGATTAATCGTGGTTTATTAAACTCTCTTGTTATGTTTAATAAGGTTCTAGGTTCGTAGCAAAGTATTGTAAAAATAATCTTTATAGGTAATAGTAGATGGTAAATAGCAAATAGTTATATTCATGTATCTTCCCTATAACAAGCCTTAGAGTACTCTATTGTAACATGGTATAGAATTATGTTAGCAGTATGGAAATATTGGGAGCTATATTAACCAGGTGTTAATATAGTCAGCCAGTATAATAACAGTTTAGCTGTATACTATATCTATTCCCTAACCCAAGACTGAGCTGATTTTTCCCATGCCTCTGCCGCTTGGTTCTTCTCTTCCTGTCTATACTTTGTAGCAACTGCTAATTCTTCCATAATAAATAAATCATAGATTTTATCAATTGCTTGGTTAAATGAGCTTGCAGGGTGTTTTTTAGAATAATAATATTTAATAAAGCTATTTAATGATTTTAATAGCAACTCAAATGGATTACAAGCCTTTAGAAATGCTTCTTCAGCTCTTGCAGCAGTAGGTTCGTTCTCTATATTGGCATTAGTTATATAATGAACTGCAATTTCTAAAAGTTTTTTTGCAAATGTGGTAGCTTGTTTCTCAAAGTCATTTTTCAATAAGGTATAAACATTTTTTACTTGATCATATTCAAATTCTATTTCTTGAATTGGTTGTTTGTTGGCTTCTTGAAGACGTGTATTAATTTTCTCAAAATTATCTATATTTTCTTTCAAGAGGCCCAATAATTGGTCAATATAAAGATCTTCGAGCATTTTTCGGATATCTCCCACCGTTTCAGGTTCCTTATCTCTAATTCCAAATAACATATGAAAATATAATGCCCTATATAATTCTTCAATATCGTTATTTATGTTATCTTTTTTTATATTTTCTATGTGATTATTGAATTTTTCAACAGCATCTTTGAATTTTCTTTTGAATTCTTGTGCATCATCTACAAAACTTTTCAATTTTACGTTGTTTATCCATATCAAGTTTACCTTTACTTCCATTGGTTCTTTAAGAATAATACTAAGTGTATCATTTATTAAATAATATTTAGCGTCAGCTACCCAAAAGCTTATTTCTTTGGTGGTATTCTTTTGGAAAATTTCTGGCGAATTAAGTCCAACTATTTTAGTAAGGTTAGCTGCTATATTAGTACCGGTTAAATGGCCCAACTGAAATTTTATACCATACATATTTTCTAACTGCATATTAATATCGTCTGTACTAATATCATCACCATCATTCTGTAACACTATTTTAAATGCTTTAGTGTTGTCCACATTGCTGCCATTATCTAGCAAGATATTGTCTTTTATAGGTATATCTCCTACTTGGATGCTACTGATTCTAACATTTAAATTAGTTCTCCACTTTATGATCTGTGTTGTTCTAGCTACTTCTTTTTCATGCTTACGTGCTATAATAGTAATTGTTGATTCTTTCTGCCCATTAGTGTTGAGCATTTTAAATACAATATTTGGGGTTTCTTTATTGTTCGGTATGTTGTTATCACCTAACAGATCTTGCAAATTCTGCTGAAAGTTAGTAGTTGTAGAAGCTGGTTGGCCAGGGATAGCTTTTGTAGAGTTTAAGCAACCAAATTGTACGCCATTAGAGCTTTGTAATTCTATGGTGATATCAGCGGGTCTGTTGATATTGCCTGTTATATTTCTAATGGTAAAGGATCCCTCTTCTTCCCCTAATAGTTCTCTTTGTTTTGGATGTTGTACTATTATCTCAAATTTATCTTCTTCCCAGTTGATAGGTAATTGGTCCAATTGTACATTAAAATCTCTATTTCCTTGTTCATCATACATTAACTTAAACACAAAGCCTGCTTGGTTATCATTGCCTGGTTGTATGGTAAAGAAGTTATGATTGCCTAAGTTAAGTTTATCACCTAGTAACTCTTGTATTGGCGTTGTGCCTTGATAGATTTTGGCTTGCGTAACATTAACTTCCTCTACAATTAACTTTAACTTATTTTTATCAATCTGTTCCAAGTCAACTATTTCATCAGTGTTCCCATTTGGGACTATTTTAAAACTTATTTCTTTGTTGTCTCCTAGTAGCTGTATGCTGTTAGCACTAGAGGTATTTGTTAATTCAAATTTTAGTTTTACTCGTCTAGGCTTACATGAAATAATATATTCATCTATTTCTTTTTCTGCTTCTGTAGATGTAAGCTTATATTTAAAATTAATGGGTAATCCGTTATACAATAGACTGAATTTAAAATCAGCATTATTTTCCCCATTGAAATAGACTTGTAGTGTTTTGTTGCCTGTTTCACCGTCCTTTCTTAAGGTAAAACACTCTAATTTTGTATTAATAATAGCTTTATTCCCAGTTTCATTATTGATACATTTTACTTGTAAGTCAACATCTTGTTTACCATTATTTTTAAAATTATAATTTATATGATTGGTTAGCCTATCAAATGATATATGCGTAAGTGTTATATCAATAGGGATAATTGTAAGGGGCTGGGTTGCTTGAATAGTTTCTTCTAGCTGATTCCATTCTAATTCTAAATTTAAAGTGGCTGCCATCTTCCCATTTTTAAAGGTAACATGTCCTAGCTCTAAGGGAATGGAATTGTCATTTAGAACAATTTCATTTAACTGTTGGCTGCCTTTTTTACTGTTTGTTATGGTAACATCATCATCTCCTGTATCCCAGCTTAATGTTGCTTGGTTAGCTGCTAGGTTTATTTTGCCATTGTTGGTTATTGTAACAGTAACTTTTCCTGTACTATTATCATAATGTGGTTCAAGTTTTAACTGAGCTCCGTTCTTCCATATTACTTGATGTATAGTGCCAATTGGTGTGCCCATTTTATCCTGTAACCCTAAAGAGAAAGATGTGCTTTTATCTATACTAGGTTGTATGGTTAGTTTTTTGGTAGCTGATTTTCTATCCGTAGCCAATGTACATTTATCAGAATCTTTAAATTTTAATATGCCATCTTTTATATCTACAAGTGTAGCAGCCCCAGCCCCAGCCCCAGCAGTTCTCTTAATATGTAGCTTTAGTTCTTCTATCTCCTCTTCCGTTATAATAGTGTTGCCTACTTTATTCATTCTAATTTCAATATCTGTAGTACCCTCTATATATAATGTATGAGTAGCTGTATCCGCACCTATTACTTCAAATTGCCATACCTCTGCGGGCTGTTTTTTGTAAGTCAGCACGAGAGCTTCTCCCATATCAACATTTCCATACTTTAGTTGTAGTTTAAAAATTGTTTCTGTATGATGGCCAATAGTAACAGGTAATGTTTTTTTTATAAGTGAATTCGGGTTATCAATATCCGCTGGCATAAAAGTTACTTCTAGTTTCCCATCATTATCTATTCCATTTAGAGTAGCATCACCAGATTGTCTTATTATTTCTACTTTTAATTGACTTATGTCTACTATTTCTATAGCTCGTCCTTCTCTTTCTTTTATTTCTAATTTGATAGGTGCAGGTGCTTGGATAGTAGTATTTTCTCCTTCTAAATTTAGCTTATATGTAGGGATAGGATCTTGTATAGGCTTCCAGGTAATGGTATGTTTATATAGTGATTTATCTTTCTTTGAGGGATCTAAAAGCTCGTAATGAACAGTAACTTTAGTAGGATTTCCTTTAGGTATGATATTGAATATAATTTGCGGTACTTCAGTAGGAGCTATAAGTTCTGTATCCGTAACTTTAAAGAAGTGAGTTAGCCTCTCATTTACTGAAGCCGTTTCTGTAGTAATGCTAGAGCCTGCTTTATCGAAGGCTGTATATTGTATAGTACTATTTTCTGTACCACTTTCTTGTGTTACCGTTACTTTTAGCTTAAAGTTACTATAAGTAGCAGGCATATTTGTATTCTTATCTGCATGTGAAAGTTGCAATATGACTTTAAGGTCACTTAGACCTTGATATGCCTTTTTATCTGTACTAATAATTAGTTTAGGACTTTGGGTACTATTGTTGTCTACTTGAATGTTTTCACAACCGTCGCAAGAAACAATATTAGCTATTGTTAAAAATGCTAGAAAATAGCTTATTAAAAGATAGTTGAGTCTTTTGCTAAATCTCTGTAAAGCTTCCTTCATAATTTATGTCCTGTTAAAATCCTATAAATATACAAGCATATAAAGGTAAAACTAAATACCTACAAATTTCAAAATAAGAATGCTTGATTCTATTATTTAAATAAAGGCCGCTTGACGAATACGATTGATAATTTCAATATTTGTTGCTGTCATCAGCTATGGTTTTTGCATGCCTGGCCATATCGGTACTAAGGAGCGTAAGCTGCCATCCAGAAGTGATAGCAGGTGTCCAAGTAATAGTATAGGGGCATACTAGGCTATCGTTATTAAACACATCTAATAATTCATATTGGACAGTAACTTTAGAGAATTGCCTTTAGGAATGATAGTAAATACTTTTTGTAGTTCTTCAGTGGAATAATTATAAGGCCTGAATCAGTTGCTTTAAAAAACGGCTTAATTTCTCAGTCATAGAAGTTATTTCTTTTTTGCTTACAGTATTGAGATGTATTAGAAATTCCATAAGATACACTACTATTATATGTACTGCCCTCTTATGGTACTGTTAGTTTAAAGTTGCCATAAGTAGCCGATTGGTTAGCATTTTATCAATGTGTGCAATACGTAGTGTTACTTGCACATCATTAGTGCCTTTATAATGCTCTTTAACTGTAATAAGGTGAGCTTCGTGTTAGAAAAAGTATTAGATTTTACATTGCCACAACTCTCACAAGAGATAGCATTTGCTGTTATTAGAAATACAAATAAGTAACTTGATAAAAAATATATAAACTTTTTGCTAACCTATATAGAAAATTCTTATATATCCTAAAACTCTGTATACGAAAGAGTTCAAAAGGTAGAGATATACTTAGGGCGTGTCATCAAATAGCCCAAATGCTAATGGATGCCAGATAGATGCCGCCTAAAAAATTAATGGATAGCTTATCGTAACGTGTGGCTATAGCTCTATATTGCTTTAAGTGAGCAAAGAAGTTCTCTATCAAATGCCTTTGTTTGTATAAGTGCTTATCATATTGACATTTTTCTTTAGCATTTGATTTAGATGGTATTACAGCTAAACAATTGTTAGCTTTTAGCTTATCTAAAACACGTTCTTTAGCATTATATGCTTTATCTGCCAATAAAACACCAGCATTTACTTTGCCGAGTAAAGCATCCGCTCCTTGCAAATCATGAGCACCTCCAGCTGTTAAGTGAAAGGCAATAGGCCTTCCTTTGCCATCAGTGAGTACATGTATTTTTGTACTCAAGCCTGCTGAACTACGCCCGATCGCTTGTTGGTGATGGCTTTTTTTTAGCTCCTGCACTGTGTTGATGTGCTCTGATAATGGTAGCATCAATCATATGATAGGAATTCTCTTTATCTGTTGATAAGACTTCAAATACTCTCTCCCATACCCCTTTCTTACTCCATCTTGAATGACGCAAATGGACGACTCTAAAATCTCCAAAGCGCTCTGGCAAATCACGCCAGCAAATACCAGCTCGATAACGATATAATACTCCCTCCACAAAAAGTCTGTTATCCTTGGCTGTGGGGCCTACTGTTTCGGCCCGCCCAGGTAATAAATCCTTAATCTTCTCCCACTGATGGTCTGTTAATGCATAGCGCCGCATAACAAACTCTAGTTTTATAATAGAGCCGCTGCAAAAGGGTTGAAAAAGAGAATAAAAAGGAGTAAAATGTATGCCTAAGCAAAAATAAGATAGCTAATATGCATTTAACCTATGCTAGGCTAAGCAAACATCCCCATAGCTTTATGA
>Ga0209916_1001475_pt1 | contig 19819 bp, 20 predicted proteins | sample ThiBio_1000_plan_FD_183956 | JGI IMG/M metagenome (GOLD analysis project Ga0209916, IMG submission 183956) | Wastewater bioreactor microbial communities from Cape Town, South Africa - Thiocy_solids_2 (SPAdes) | ecosystem: Engineered > Bioreactor > Thiocyanate-remediating > Anaerobic-Aerobic ... | reverse complement strand
GACCGATATCCTCATATTAAGTGGATAGTTTAGGACAAGAGGCCAAAGAAGGGGAGCTATTTTTAATATTGTCATGTCCTGAAAAAAGGTTACACAACGTATTTTTACACAGGAACTTGTATCAAATAGAGGCCAAAGATTTTTTTATATCAGAGATTGTTTTTTTGCTTACAGACAATTCTTTCGAAATCCAATCATAACTTTTGCCTGCTTGTAGAAAGATCTTTATTCGTTCAATTTTATGGTCAGTGGTTTTATTCTTACTTCCAGCAATTCGACCAAATTTGACCCCATCCATTTTAGCTTTTTCAATGCCAGCTTTAGTTCTTGCATGAATCATTCCCCGTTCTAATTCTGCGAATACACCAGCTATTTGGAAGAAAGCCTTACCCATGGGCGAGGTAGTATCCACTTTATCTCCTGAGTCAAGAGATATCAGGTCAACATTTTTTTTGTTTAATATTTCTATAATTTCGATCAGGCCCTTTAGTGACCGAGCAATTCTATCTATTTTATAGACAACAACGATGTCTTCTGCTCGAATAGATTCAAGCATGGCCATAAGCTCTACTCTGTTATTATCTTTTCCACTAATGGATTCACTAAATATTTTTTTACAACCTGCTTTTGAGAGCTCTTGTTTTTGTAATTCGAGGTCTTGGGTGTTACTGCTAACCCTAGCATATCCTATTTTCATACTAGTTAGTACAATTTTATCTAAAAGTTTGGAAGGTACTATATTTGTACAAATAAATCTATTATGTTTCACTAATTGTACTACCTACTATTGAACTAACAGGAGTACAGTAATACTACAGTTTGTTTGTACCAAATATAAATAGGAGGGACTTAAATACCTTTCTATAAGTATGTAAAAACCATTACCCAAATGCCTGCTGTCAATAAACAACTAACAATCTTATCTGAATCAGAAAGAGCAGCCTTATATAACTTACCAGACTTTAATTGCGAGCAACGATTGGAGTTTTTTACCTTAACCGATAAAGAAATACAACTGGTTTTAAGTCGTCCCAGTTTATCAGCCAAAATACACTGTATTTTGCAAATTGGTTATTTTAAAGCCGTCAAAATGTTTTACCGCATCTCATGGAATGAGGTGGACCCAGAAGATTGCATATTTATTATGCAGCAATACTTCTCAAACCAACAAATGGAGCAAGCTACTATTAGTAAATATGAATATTATACGCAATGCAGCACTATAAGCGAGCTTTTTGGTTATAGGTTATGGAATAAGTCAGATTGTCAATTATTATATTCTTATGCACAGAAAGCTCTTTTACGTGATATGAACCCTCCATTTATTACCATGGAGTTGTTATCTCATCTACAAATCCAAAAAATAATTCGCCCAGGATATACTACACTACAAACTATTATTAGCTCTGCTATCAATATTGAGCGAAAAAGGTTAGCGCTTATTATTCAAAATGATTTAACAACCAAAGACAAGAAGATACTACGATCCTTATTAATAGAGGAGGGTACTTTATCTAAATTGGCTGCAATAAAACAAGATGCTAAAGATTTTAGATCGCATATGATGGTAGAGGAACGGCAGAAGATGGTTGTATTAAGGCCAATTTATCAAATTGCTAAAAGGCTGGTTTCAAATCTTAAACTGTCCCAGCAAAACATGCATCATTACGCAAATTTAATCAATTATTACACCATATACGATTTACGTGAACGCTTAAAAATCGAACAAACTTATTTATACGTACTATGTTATGGTTGGAAACGCTATCAGCAAATCAGTGATAATTTGATTAATGCATTTTGCTATCATTTCAAACAGATGGAGAATAAAATTAAAATCTCCTCCAGCGCTAAGTTTTCTCAACATGTCATAAGTCAACAGGAAGAATTTATGACTATGAAACGCTTATCGCAGCTATATATTGATGACTCGTTGCCAGATGATGCTAGTTTCGGGCATGTCCGCAAAAAAGCTTTTTCAATTTTATCCAGAGATGAATTAATAAGTAAATTATCTAATCTTGGGTTATTCCGCATATCCAGCCCAAACTGGCAATAAGATTAATATCATCAATATGCTTTTGACTGTTATACCAGAACCCCTGTATGTGGAATAACCCTTTTTTAGCTAAAAACAGCGATATTATTTTTAGATGCCCCATCAATACGTATTTCACCCCACTTTATTAATTTGGCACTATGTGAATTTACACGGTGAATATGAGCTCGCTCAAGATACTAATCAATTAGAAATTTTTTTGATATCGATAAAATATTAGCATTCAAAGTGGTTTAGCCAGTTCATTGCCAGTTTGGGCTGGATATGCGGAATAACCCTATATACCCATGTGTCAGATCAATACTCTGTTTTCAATACTAAAGCGATCTCTTGTGCCCCTAGAGAAGCACTCTATGTATTAGACGGCTTACTCGAAAACAATACCTTACTAGAAATCAAAGAACATACTACAGACACCGAAGGTTATACAGAGCATATATTTGCACTTTGCTTCCTGTTAGGATACCAATTTATGCCTAGGATCAAAGACCTTAAAGACCAACAACTATATCGAATTAGCAGAGATAGTGATTATGGCGTATTGGACATACTGCTCGACAAATACTTGGACTTAGATATTATTAAAGAGCAAATGGATCAGATGGTTAGAATAGCTAGTTCTTTAAAAAGAAAACTTTCTCCTGCCCATGAGATTGTTAGAAGATTAAGTAAGGGTGGTCCTTCAGATAGGTTAACTAAGGCATTTACGCAGTTAGGTAGATTAATTAAAACATCCTATATCTTACGCTATATAACCCAAGAGGAACTTAGGCGTAAGGTACAACGCCAATTAAATAAAGGAGAGCATAGACATGCTTTATCTAGATGGATTTTCTTTGCCAATCATGGAAAATTCCAAGTAGGAGACTATGAAGAGATTATGAATAAAGCAAGCTGCTTGAGTCTACTATCCAATGCTGTATTATTATGGAATACTTTAAAAATGAGTGAGATCATCAGCAAATTACAAGCTAGTGATATGCTCATCGATGAAAGATGCCTTTCTCACATTTCCTTATTACCCTATAAACATGTTATCCCTATGGGAACTTATTTCATAGATGATATTGAAACTGAATGAAAACTAATCTACTGACAAAAAGGTACGCTTATACAGAAAAAATAACTCCAAGACCGTACCTTTTTACAGACTTGTTGCTGATACCCCTATTTACATGCCATAAATTCTTTGTCATGAGAGCTATAAAGCTTGGTAGCTATTATGTACAGAAAAAGTCTATACCACGATCTTTTACCCTGTTGTTTTATCTTTTATGGTCATGCTAACATGCCCATAAGGTAGGATAAAGTTTTTCTGCTACATGGTGAAAGGATCTACGGTGATGCATAGTAATGCCTAATTCATCAATAGCCTTGCGATGACACACAGTAGGATACCCCATATTTTCTTCCCAATTGTAGCCAGGTTCTTGTATGGCTAGTTCTTGCATATATTGGTCCCTGTATACTTTAGCTAATACAGAAGCGGCAGCTATAGAGCTTACCTTCTGATCGCCTTTCACAATACAGATATGTTTGGTAGTAGGATAAGCTTTAAAATGAATACCATCGATAAGCAAAAGACTAGGTTTAACACACAGTTTGCCAATAGCTCGATGCATAGCTAAGTGAGAAGCATTCAAGATATTAATCTGATCAATTTCTTCAGGGGATGCACAGCCAATAGCCCAATCGATGGATTCCTCTTTAATAATAGCAGCTAAAGAAGCTCTTTGCTTAGCTGTAAGCTTCTTTGAATCCTTTAATAATACTTTAAACGCTAGGTAAGATTACGGCAGCAGCTACCATAGGGCCTGCTAAGCAGCCTCTTCCTACTTCATCACATCCTGCTACTGAAGGAATTGCTTTTTGATTTAGCATACTTAATACAAAAAGTATTGATTAATATTACAATATAATTTGTTTACATATTTACTGAACTAATAATTCTTGGCATAAGGCTAAGTAATCTTCTGCCCCATAACTTGAAGGCGCATATTTAAATATGTCTTTCCCTTCTACAGGAGCTTCTGCCAGCGCTATGTTATCTCTTATTTTTGTTTTGAAAAGGATATCTTTAAAATGTGTCTCTATACTTTGTGCTACATTTCGATGTAATATCTTACGGTTATCATATTGGGTTATAAAAACTCCACCAATTACTAAATCCTTATTTAAACGAACTTGAATTTTTTTAATGACTTCCATGAGTTTACTGAGTCCTTTCATAGCTAGATAATGGGCTTGAAGCGGCATTAAAATTTTATCAGAAGCTGTCAGTGCATTAATGGTAAGAAGTCCTAAAGCAGGTGGACTGTCTATGAGGATATAGTCGTATTTTTGTTTTAAAGGAGTTAGTATTTCCTTCAAAATATATTCTCTGCCTGTTTCGGCACTTAATTCTATTTCTGCAGCTGATAAATCTAGGCTAGAAGGCACTATATCTAAATTTTCTACAATTTGAATGGGTAAGGGCGTTTTGGCGCTTTTCAAAAACTCATAAATTGTCTCTTTTGCATCTGTAACCCCGGCACTTGTTGTTAAATTTGCTTGGGGATCTAAATCTATAAGCAATACTTTTTTCCCAAGCCGGTGCAGACCCGCTCCAATATTTAAAGTAGAGGTCGTCTTCCCTACCCCACCCTTATGATTACTTAATGTAATAATTGTTGCCATATTCTCTAGTAAAAATACTCTATATATAAAAAATATCTAATGTATCAAATGTTTAGAATATTGTAAAAATTTAAAATTTGTCAGATATATAAAATATTATCCATACTTTACATATTTTAAAATTAACTCATATACATAATTTGTGTAAGCTAAGCATCGTAGTCCATTTATATTGAATGTAATGGGTAGAGGTCTCTATTATAGTAATAGCTGCTATAACCCTTTTGTAATTTATTTCGTTTCTGATTCGTCTTCTATATTTTTATTAGGAACTGCTTTAATAGCACCTTTAGTTGCTTCATAGCTTTTAATGTATTCCTTTAAAGCTAAATTGAGTACGTCTTTAATATTTTTTCTGTCCCAATAAGCAATTCCTCTAATTTTTTCCAGGATTTCTTCTGTAGTTATCATTGAGGTGACTACTTTTTTCTTTTCCTCCAATTTCTTGTTGGATTTTGGTTTTTCGCCAAGCAAGGTATCAAAAGGAGCTGTAAAATTTTTTTTATTCATTGCATTTAATTTAAAGAGTTTTACTTAGCAGTATAAACAGGAACTGCCGGTAAATCTATTTTTGGTATTATCAAATAAGTATAAGCTAAGCACAAATAAAGTCTCAATTAGAATATAATTTAAGCAGGTGTTTATCTGTCTTCTGGTTTTAAAAACATATTTTTTAATGTACAAAATAAAGGAGTAATTTCTAATATTCGAATAGTTAAAAATACGCTAAATATTATACATATAACTACTTCTTGTTATTTAAGAAGAATTTTAAATAGTAAAAGTATAAAGAAATCTTAAGATTTTTAAGATTATAAAAATATTTAATAAATATGAAGCATTAAAGTTTTCTCAATAGCTTAAAGCTTTTATATAGTTTGAAATATATTACTTTACCCTAAGATTTAGAATATTGTGAAATTGTCATATATTTAAAATATTATAAGTTTGTAAAATTTATTTAAAATTATTAATTTGTAGAATATGTTAAAAGTTTGATATTTGTAAAATATGATTTACTATTAGAAGACACTTGCTCAGGAATTAGGTTGTAAGTTGGGGTAAGTTGTAGCTGCAGAACTTGAGAAGTTAATTTTAGAAGTACTTGATAAAAAATAAACATAATGAAACTTACAGTGAATATAGAACAACTAGCCATCCATCACTCATCAGATATATACCAGATCATGCAAATGGTTCTGAAAAGGGAGAAAAAGCTTAATACAGCTAAAGAGCATTTCTGGGTGATTGCCCTCAATAATGCTAATAAAATACTAAGTATAGAACTTGTATCAACAGGAAGTACTAGTAATACTATTGTAAGACCGATGGAAGTACTTAGCATTCCTTTGCAGAAAAGAGCCACAGGAGTAATACTAGTTCATAATCATCCGTCCGGCCGCCTCGAACCTTCTGATGAGGATAAGGAACTAACAGATTGCCTGATCCAAGCATGCAGGCTGATGAATACTCCAGTACTCGATCATGTAATTATTACAGAAAATAGTTATTATAGCTTTCAAGCATCGGGCTTACTCGAGCGCCTAGAGGCCAGTAACAAGTATGTGCTTCCTTTTGAGTTAGAAAAACAATTCCATGATGAATTAGAAGAAGAAATTAAAAGGGTAGAGCAGGAAAGTAAGAAAAAGGTTAAAGAAAGCTTAAAAATAGGAGAGGAGATAGGGTTGAAAAAAGGAGAAGAAATAGGTTTTAAGAAAGGAAGAGAGCAAGAAATTGAGCATATTGCTAGACAGATGCTTAAAGATAGAACACCTATAGATCATATAGTAAGATGGACAGGTCTCAACGCGCAGGAAATAGAAAAATTTAAGAAGGAATAAAAGCCTAAAATGATGAAAGAAAAAGATACATTAAATACAAATGGCATCACACCGCTGCATATAGCCTCGGTAAAAGGTAATGTAGAAGAAGTACAAGACTTGCTAAGTCAAGGAGCAGATATCAATGCTAAGGATAAAGATGGCTATACGCCTCTATATTATGCTTGCGCTGTTAATAGCTTAGCGATAGTTAAGTGTTTAGTTGAAGCGGGAGCCGATGTAAATGCTAAGAGTGATTGCGGTGCTATTCCTCTATATTGGGCTTCAAAGGGTGATAAAGTGGCAAAGCTTAAATATTTGATAGAAAAGGAGATAGATATAAATGATCAAGATAAGCAAGCTTATATCTGTCTGCATATAGCCCCCGACGAAGAAAAGATAGGTATAGTTAAGTACTTAGCAGAACAAAAATCCGATTGGCCTATCACCAATATGCCTTTACGTATAGCTATACAAATAATGGAAGAAAATAGTGCTATAACTAAACTTTTACTATTAAAAGGAGAAAGAGTAATAACTCAAAACGTGCATGATTTTATCAGATCATAAATATTATGCATATGGAAAACACTTTAAGCATTTATAGCACAGTCGCTTTTCGAATGGAGAAAAATACATCTAAGCAGTAGGTTAATTAAAACCCATAAACATATTAACTCATAGTATTTTTAATATTGTCACAGATATTTTAAATATTCCGAGAAAAAAGAGCAAGAAAAACCAGAAGAACTGGCAAAAAGAAAAAGAAAAAGAAAAAAGAGGCTGGTTTTCAAAGCTTTCAAAAGGGGGCTTGTCAAGGATTTGGGGTATTAAAAAATACTACCTGCACATAGTAAAGGTGGAGATTTTTTAAGAAGCTGGTCATTAAGCAATCCTTGAGAAGGGTTGTGAATGGTAATAGAGGGTTTGAAAGCTTAACTTGAGGCACTTTTTTATTTTAAGGTGCGCCAAGCATCAAGGGAGCAAGTTTGTTTCTAAATAAAGGATGAGTGCAAGTGAATACTTTAGAGCGGTTCAGGGAGACAAAGGTGCATATAGAAAAATTATTAAGAGAAAAGCCATGAATGAAAAAGATACATTAGAACTGAACGATGTATATAAATTAAAAGCTATTATGGACCAAAAACAGTTACAAGAGGTTGTTGAAGAGATTATTATGAAAGGGTTTCTAAAGGGCTTTAAAGAAGGCATGCAAGAGAGTAAATTAGAAATTGCTAAAAGCATGGTCAAAAAGAATTTCCATATAAGTTCTGTTGAAGAGATGACAGGAATTAGCGCTGAGTATATAGAAGACCTGCGTCAAGAATTGTAAGTACTGATGGACAACTTTATATATCGGGGTCCAAAAGCAGAATAAAGCAAGTTTTGGAGGCCCCTAATATTTTTTATTTATCGAAATCCAATTGCTTCCATTGTACTCTGGTCAAGCTTAGCAAAGTCTTCCTTCTATAAGCACAAACGGTAGAGATCTTCAAGTTAAAAATTATACCAACAGCCCTGAATGTTTAAGGAAGGTGTTGGTTACCAATTAATTCCTCGCATTAGGCTGAGGCAGCTCCGTTTTTCTTATTTAGTACTTCCAATCTAATACGCTGTGCTATCTGTTTTAGTTCTAGCATACCTTTCCTAATACGTGTTCCAGCTGCCTTGTTATCTTTATCATAAAATTTTGTAAAATCCTCTTCTAAACCTTTAACATGCTTTAGTAAACTTTCAAACTCTTTCATATTCTTAGCTCTTAAACTATTTAAAATATTGTTCTACTTACTAATATAGAAAAAATGCTTCTTTAAGCAATAGAAGGAATATTTAAGCTATCTTTTTCTATAAATAAGATGGTACTGAATATAATTATTATCCTACGGTTATTATACAGAGCATTCACTTAGATTGATTGTTACCAATCCTTGCACGACAAATGTTTCTCAAAAAAGAAGGTAATGTAAGCATAATAGCTATGTATATTTTCCCCCTGTCGAACTATTACCTACTATAAAGTACACTTTAAATGCAATTTAAAGTGTAGAAGACACAAGCGTATTCTTGTAAACAACCAAATTGTGTTTTATTATAGGTTCCTCATTAAGTTTTAACATATGAAAAAAACTTATTCGCTATTTCAGCAATATATAGCACGTCTTCTACTTATAGGTTTATGTTTACAAAGCTGTGGGGGAGGATTCGGCAATAATCCACTTATTCCTACCGCGGAAGAGCAAATAGCATTTATACAAACTAATACACAAGAAATTATTACTCGTACTCGAGCAAATATCCAGCCTTTGGCAGATCAAGTATTGACAGCAGAAGGTGGCCATCTAGTTACTTTCTATAAGGAAGCAGGTGAGTTACGAGCTAATGTAGCAATGAATGCACCTCAAGGGTTTAGCAAAAGCTATGAAGGATTAGATGTGTGTATTGAGCAAGGAGCAGAGTTATCGAGCTTATATCGATTAGGCCAGCAAGCACAACAACGTCGTATTCATTTTCAATCAGCACAAGATGGGAACTCTGCTAGAGTAATTATCTATAAGGATGCAGGTTTAATGGGGGGGGATGAAAGCGAAGATGAAGAGGAGCCCACGTATGAAGAATGGCTGCATAGCGATCATGGAGAAAAAGAAAGGAGCAAAGAAGAGGAAGATATACCACAAGCCAAACGAAGAAGAATAGAAAAACTGAACGATAAGAAGGTAGAAGAAAATGGTAAATATGAAAACGACGCCCAACCTACAATTAACGAACCAATAAAATCAGGTAATCATTGGATATATGATGTTGCTAAAGCTGACTATGAGCCAGGTAAGCTGCATTATAAAGAAGAGAAAGATAAAAATACACTGGCTACTTTAGCCTATTTTCCTCCTATAAGGGAGCCTGAACAATGCATGGGAATTTATGAGCCTAAAGAAGAACTTCAAGTACTACCAGAAGATCAAGAGCCTGAGGAGACTGTTCTCATGCGTATTATACCAGGTAAAGATGGACGTACTCGAGTTAGCCAAACTACAGAATGGCCTTATCTTTTTAATGGTCAGCTAGATATTAAATTTTCATTCGGTTCATATGGTGGTTCTGGAATACTAGTTGGACCTAGACATATCTTAACAGCTGCTCATAACGTTTATAATTCAGACAAAGCAAAAAAATACCCACGACAATGGGCGAAAAGTATAACAGTTCGCTTAGGACTTAATGATAATGCAGAACCTTATGGAGCAGGTTCTGCTATTCGTTTTTATGCTTATAATGAATGGATTCAAAAGAAAGATCCTAATTATGATTTAGCACTTCTTGTGTTAGAAAATGCAATTGGATTAAATACAGGTTGGAGTAGTCTTTTAGCTGCAACTGATAAAGAACTGCAAGATCACCAAGTTAGCATTGCTGGATATCCACATGACAAAGGATTCAAGCAAATGTGGACGATGGCTCATATGTTAAAGCAAGTTTATCCTGAGCGATTTAGGTATGAGATTGATACTGAGGGTGGCCAAAGTGGAAGTGGAATTATACTTGAAAAATGGGGTAATCCTTATGTAGTAGGCGTACATACAAATGGCACAAATTTCCATACGGGCGCTGGAAATATTGGATGTAGGCTTTCTTACGCAAAAGCTAAACAAGTAATTCAGTGGATTGAAGAAACTATGTCAACCCAACAAGACACTTCTAATCTGCCTTATTCCGCTGATGTAATTGCGGAGTTAACAGATGGAGTAATTGATGATTTAGTTACCCAATCTAAAAAGGGGAGCATGCAAGCTTTAGCAAAGTTTCTAGATGCGGGTAATAAAGGCCATATATATGCTCAGTTAGCCCTAGCAAAAATGTATTTAGAAGGATGTATTTTTCCAAAAGACATTATTAAAGCAATTGAAATTCTTAAAAAATTAGACAAGAAAAAGTATGCGAAGGCACGAGTTAAGTTAGGTGATCTGTACTGGAATCCTGCAAATGGACAAGAAAGGATAAACTTAAAAGCAAAAAGATTATATAAAAAGGCTGCTGAGCAAGGGGATGCAGAGGCACAAGTTAAGCTAGGTTCGATATATTACAATGGACCTGGAGTAGCTAGGGATGATAAGAAAGCATTTGAATGGTACAAGAAAGCTGCTGAGCAAGGTCTTGCAGAGGCTCAATTTTACCTAGGAAATATGTTTGAATATGGGGATGGAGTAGAAAGGGATGTTGAAGAGGCATTTAAGTGGTATCAGAAAGCTGCTGGAAATGGATACGAAGTATCAGAAAATACAGTTGTGTATGTAGCTTATGTGCTTGCTTCAGATAAGGGAATGCAAACCCTGCATTGGACTGCTATGGAGGGGCATAAGGTAGCAGTTAGCCTTTTAATAAAGGAGGGGGATGATATAAATGGCACAGATCACAGCGGTTATACCGCTTTACATCTAGCTGCTGAAAAAGGTCATCTGGAAATAGTTGATTTATTGCTACAAAGTGGCGCAGAGGTGGATGCAGTAAACAATGATGGTTATACTGCTTTATATAAGGCTGTTTCTAGCGGGCATACAGACGTAGTTAGGTTATTATTGGAACATAACACTGATGTGAATATTAAGGATACAAATGATCTTGCCCCTTTGCATGTGGCTGTTGATGGAGGCTATGAGGAAATAGTTAATCTATTATTAGCACGAGGGGCTGATGTAAATATTAAAGATAAAACGGGGATTTATAGTCCTCTTTATCTAGCTATTTTGGGAGGTTATACGGATATATTAAAAACGGATATAGTAAAACAGTTAATAGAATACGGCGCAGATATAGAGTCTAAAAATAGTGATGGCGATACCCTCTTGCATATAGCCATCCAACAAGCAGAGAGAACAAAAGGAGCAGGGTATATAGAAATAATAAAGTTATTAATAGATAAAGGAGCGGATTTAGATGCTAAAAATAAAGAAAATACTACTGCCAGAGAGTTCCTGCCTGCACTAGGGATACAACTCTGACTTTTATCTAATACTATTTTATAAGAGAATGTTTTATGTTAACTCTTAAATATATCTACCAAGTAGGACAATGAAAATCTCAATCATATTATATAAGAGTAAGACGCTAGCCGATGGATCCCATCCTTTGATGGTGCGCATTAGCCAGTTAAAAGCAAAGAAGTACCTCTCAACTGGTCTTTCTTGCCCCTCGGAGTTATGGGATTTTAATAAGCATATGCCTAAAAGAAGTCATCCAGACCGGAAATTACTCGAAGCCATTCTAGCACAAAAGAAAGCTACTTACCATACTAAGCTTTTAGAACTTGAAAGTGAGCAAAAAACGCTTTCACTTCAACAACTGGTGCAAGCGATCGAAGAGCCCAAGCAAGCTTATGGGGAGCTATTTCCTTTTTTAACAGAGGTTTGTGAGAACTTAATCCAAAGTGGTAAAATAGGAAGAGCTCGGCTGTACAAGCGACTTTTAACTTCTTTAAAAGAGTTTACAGGGAGCAAACAGCTCTCGTTTAGTGATATTGATGTACCTTTTTTAAATCGATATGAAGCATTCCTATACAAACAGGGCCTGATTGAGAATTCTATTGGCACTTATTTCCAAGTCTTAAGAGCGCTACTTAATAAAGCGATTCAAGCTAAGCGTATGAAAAAGGAGCATTATCCTTTTGATAATTTCTCCTTAGGTAAATTTAGTACACTCACCCAGAAGCGTGCCATGAGCCGGGAAGACCTGCAGCAAATTGTAGCGATACCTTTAGCGGCTGATAGTAAGCTCCAGGTTGCTAGGGACTACTTTCTCTTTAGCTATTACGGGCAAGGCATGAACTTTCGAGATATGGCAACTCTTAAGTGGAAGCAAATCATTAAAGACCGTGTTGCATACACGCGGCTAAAGACGGGCAAGATGATGCAGTTCAAACTGATGTCGCCTGCGGTAGAGATTTTGGACAGATATAAGAAGCATACAAGTGGTCATGCAGATGATTTTGTTTTTCCTATCTTAAATAAGCATGAGCATACAACGCCTCAGCAAATTTCCAATCGAATCAACCGAGTACTCAGACAAGTTAACGCGTCGCTCAAAGAATTAGCCCAGGCAGCTAAAGTGCCTGTTCACCTGACGACCTATGTAGCACGGCATACTTATGCAACCGTACTAAAGCAAAGTGGCATCTCAACGGGGGTGATCAGTGAAGCCCTCGGACATAAGGGCGAGAAAATTACACAGACTTACTTAAAGAGTTTTAGTAACGAAGTGATCGACGAGGCGAACAGCTTTTTATTGTAAGTAGAGCAAAGTAGCGATTAGAGTAAACCATAGAGTAAACCGGGTATTTTATGCTTTGGGCAAAAAGCCTCCAAAATACTCGATTTGAATACTAATTTTATTGATTTTTTCTTTCTCATCAATTGATGGGGGCTGTTTCGTGGCAGGAAATAGCCTCCTGAATTTCATAAAGCCCCTTCACAAGTGACCATATCAAAATGACTACAATATTTCCAAATAGCGTTTAAATTTATTATATTTGTGTATGATACATTGCTTAGCATATATTCCAATTCAAATATGAAAGATAACAGCCAAATATCTGTCACTGAATTTAAAAAGCATTTTTTAAGTTTAATAGATGAAGTGAAAAACAAACATACCTCTTTTACTATAACAAAAAGAAACATACCCGTGGCGCAAGTAACACCGCTAGAAAGTGAGACTACCAAGCAAACAAAAAGTCTGTTTGGCTGTATGAAAGGAGCCGCAACCATCAGAGGCGATATTGTAAATTTCTCTACCGAGGCAGATTGGGAAGCTTGTAATAATTAAGGCTATGACGCAACAACAAGATTATTCTAGCTTAGAAAAGCTAACCTTAGATACGCACGTGCTTGTCTGGTATACAGAAGGCATCAAGCTAACTGAAAACGAAGTTAACTTAATTGAAACAGCCAGAAAGAAAGGAGGTTTATATATCTCTGCTATTTCTATCTGGGAAATAGCCATGTTAGTTTCTAAAGATAAAATTGCTTTCTCTATTGGCCTTGATCAGTGGGTCCATCAATTACTATCAACCCCTGGGTTAAAAGTAATTGATTTAACTCCTTCTATCCTTGTTCAAAGCTGCGATTTACCGATTTATCCGCATAAGGACCCGGCTGATCGGATGATTATAGCCTCAAGTCGAGCTATTAACTCCTATTTAATGACTGCTGATCAGAAGATCCTTGATTATGCCAAGGAAGGATATTTAAAAGTAATCCCTACTTATGCTTAACAACTTAATATTCTATGGAAACGACCCAATTTTTAAGTTTACATAACCTAGTATCCTTTAGAAAAGTATTCGCAAGGGAAGAGAATAAAGATATTCTTATCCATTTTTTAAATGATATTATTAAATTTCCAGCCCCCGTTGAGAAGGTAACTTTTTTAGAAACATCACAAAGTTATGACATGCAGCTTGTTAAAATACCTAAGATAAAGATTAGCTGTGAAGATCAAGCGGGTAATAGCCTGCTTGTCATCCTTCATATGCCCGAAGAGAAAGATTTTGAACATAAGCTGTTATGTGAAACCAGTGGGGCGTACTGTGCGCAAAGTAAATCAGCGCCTAAATTAGGCGTATATTCACTCGCAATCACTGATTTTTTAGCTTTCGCAGAGAAGAAAGTGTGGCTATCACGTATGGGCATCAAAGATTTGGATACGCATGAGCACGATATAACCAGTATACAGTTCTACTTCATGCAGCTACCCCTTTTTAAAAAAACACAAGAGGATATAGAAGGGCTCAGTATCCGAGAAAAGTGGGCTTATCTCTTTAAGTATGCAGAGGATACACGCGAAGAAGAGATCGATCTTATAGCAGGCAAACATAGCATCATTGGTAAAGTATATGAAGTGCTTAATAAGAATAACTGGAGTGAACAAGAGCTTAATGAGTATATGTTAATTGAGAAAAAGAATATGGTTGATAGCTCTATTCTAGAGACTGTTTACCAGCAAGGAGTACAAGCGAGCAAAAGAGAAATGGCCAGGCATATGCTGGATAAAGGTTATTCTAAAGAAGAGATACAAAAAATTACAGGCTTCGTAAGCTTCTAAAAAGCCCTTAAAAAAACAGTGGAAAATCATATTTTAGCGTATTTTGCTGTAAGCTTATTCTAATAACCAACCTTATATATTATGGTAGAAGTTGATCGTATTAGCAATCCTCATGACTTATTTTTTAGAGTTACATTAAGCAATCAGCAGGCTGTTAAGGATTTTTTTGAAGCACATTTACCAGAAGACGTGCGTAGATATATTCCCATTGATTCTATCAAGCGTGCCAAGGATAGTCATATTTCTTCTAAGCTTAGGGAACTGCGTAATGACCTCATTTTTACGGCTCAGATAGATGGTCACACAGGCTTTATATTTTTGGAGCATCAATCAAGCGCCGATTGGCGAATGCCTATACGTTTTTTGAAATACAATACCATTCTAATTGAGCATTACCTAAAGGATAATGGACCTAAAACTCCTTTACCTTTTATACTGAATCTTTGCCTCTATCACGGCAAGCTGAATAAACCCTATCCTTATCCGAGTAATCTATACGATTATTTTCCAAATACCCATGTAGCTCAAAAGCTAGGTCTCTCGGCCCAATTTCACCTACTAGACATCACTACTTCATCAGACAGTGCGATAGAAACTCATGGAACGGTAAGCTTACTCGAGAAACTATTCAAATATAGAAGAGAGAAAACATGCTATGAGGTACTTGAAAAAGAATTAGACAGATGTAGAGAATGGATACTAGGTACACGGGCGATGATAGCTCCATTAGGCGAAGATTACTGGGAGGCAATCTTCTACTATGCATCGAATGTCCTGGATCCAGCATATGTTTCTGAAGAAAAATTAGTAACTTTGTTTGTGCGACACGAGGCACCACATCAAGAGTGCTCAAAAAGAGCTAGGGGCGCCTAGATAACCCTATTGCCAATAGATCGGTGCAGGAGGAGTAATCTTCTTGTGCTAAGCGATTTGTAAAGCCTAACCAAAATACTGAGTTGACAGGAAATGGAGGCAAGGCAAAACGAAGATAGGTTGAACAACTGTGAATCTTCAATGTAAAGTACCGTGATTACTAAGGTGCGAAACCAACTGATACGTATCAATGAGCTAAGATTTGATTCTACCTGCTAGAGGAGGGAACAAGTTCTCTAGGAACAAAGGCCAGGGCTCCGGTACATAGAAGGCAACCTATCGAGTGCTTCTCTTGTGTGGGGAACGTGGTAAGCCCAATACCTGCGAGGGTAGTGGGTAGAGGAGGTTCCAAAAAGTGAAAGCTACCAACCCGAAAGGGCAGCCGAAGACATAAGGCGGTAGATAGCAGTTCAAACTTTGCTGCATGCGAAAGCAAGCTGACTTGGGACTGGTGGTTCTACGGAGACAACGTTTGTTAAAGAAGACTAATAATGACAGAAAAGTTAGAGACCTCTAAGGTCAACGTAATGTTAATAGATAATTGTCTTGAAGACTGGCAAGCCATAAACTGGAGAGATGTCCAAGACAGAGTCCGTCAACTGCGCCAACGTATCTACCGTGCTTCAGAAGAAGGAAATATGCAGGGAGTCCGAAGCTTACAGCGCTTGATGATACGATCAACAGCAAATATGCTCTGGTCCATACACCAAGTCACAGTTTGTAATCAAGGAAAACAAACACCTGGGGTGGATGGCTATATAGCCATAACCGATCAAGAGCGTTTAGAATTACATAAACGACTCAAGACATATACTCCCAAAGATGTACGACCTGTCAAACGAGTGCATATTCCTAAAGCCAACAGCCAAAAGCTTAGGCCATTAGGAATACCAACAATAGTGGATCGGTGCCAACAGACGATAGTAAAGAATGCATTAGAGTCCTACTGGGAAGCAAAACTCGATGGAAACAGCTATGGGTTCAGACCCGGAAGGAGCACACATGATGCAATCAAAAGAATCTATCTAACAGTCAAAGGGGTAGGGAAACGAGGATGGATACTAGATGCAGATATAGAAGGAGCATTTGATAATATCACTCACCAACATATCATACAAAGTATCGACAAGTTCCCAGGAAAGGAATGGATAGAAAGCTGGCTAAGGAGTGGAGTAATAGAAGGAGGAAAGTATATAGCCACAAAACAAGGAACGCCCCAAGGCGGCGCAATATCACCGCTATTGTTAAACATAACCCTTCATGGACTAGAAGAAATACTAAATGTTACATATAACAAGGATGGGAAAACAAGCGTAGATAACTCGTACACAATGGTAATCTATGCAGATGACTTCGTGGTAATGGCCGAAACAAAAGAAGAATGCCAACAAGCTATGGAGAAAATCAGCAACTGGTTATCGGAACGAGGATTAAGGCTATCAAAAGAGAAAACCCAAATAAGACACATAGAAGAAGGAATTGATTTTCTAGGCGTGAATATAAGACGAAGGAAAAGAAAAGGGAAGAAATGTGGACAAGTAACCTTAATAACACCCAGTAAAAAGGCAAAACAACGCTTTCGTGATGAGCTGCGTGTAAGATGGAAAGAGGTGGTAAGTAAACCATTCCCATATGCCATACGCAAGCTAAATCAACAAATCATAGGGTGGGTAAATTATTACCGACACTATGCATCGAAGCGCACCTTCACAGATTTAGATCGTTGGATGTGGCAACGGCAAAAGCAGTATGTAGGAAGAAGACATCCTAAGAAATCGTGGAAGTGGAAATATGGCCGATACTGGGGAAGAGTAACAGGAAGAAAAGATAAATGGGTATTTATGGATACTCAAACGGGGCAATTTTTACACAAACTGTCATGGATACCAATAGAACGCCATACAATGGTAAAAGGTAGAAACTCACCAGATAATCCAAACCAAAAGGAATACTGGAAGAAACGACAGGCCAATAAAAAGCTTCAGAGGACCAAATCACGCATTAAATTGTGGAACAGACAAGAAGGAATATGTCCAATATGCCAAACAGGACTAGATAATGGAGAAGAGCTACATGTACATCATATACAACCAAGAAAAGAAGGAGGAAACGATATGTGGGGGAATTTATGTATATTGCATGCAGCATGCCATAAACAGGTACATGGGAAACAACTGAAGCCCTTGCGAGCTGCTTGAGCCGGATGAAGGGTAATCTTCAAGTCCGGTTCTTAGGGGGGAAAGGGTGTTAGGAAGCTTCTGATAAGGAGCAGACTCAGACCCCGACCTACCCGACATAGAAAAGTTGTTCTTAACTAAAGAAAAAATTATGAGAACTATCGCTCGTCAAATAGAAGAAAGAAGTGAAAAAAGAGGTATGCAGGCCAAGGCTAAAGCTATAGCTAAAAATATGCTTCAAGAGGGGCTTGACATTAGCTTGATTCAAAAAGTGACAGGACTTAGCCTTGAAGCTATTGAAAAACTTAAGCAAGAATAAAGCTAATTCTGACTTATAAGTTAACAAAAAATTAGCTAGGGCTTGCTTTTGCAATAGTTTTACTTCCAACATTCCATCCTTTCCCATGATTCACAGAGGGCAAACAGTCGAAAATGTAGTTAGAAGAAGTGGTTTTTCACTGACCAAACTAGCTGCCAAGTTAGAGATCAGCCGGAATACTCTTTACAATAAATTCAATAACGCCAATCTAAGTTACCGTCTCATTCAAGAAATTGGTCATGCCATCCATTATGACTTTTCTCTTGATTTCCCTGAAATGACAAAAGAAGAATATACAACAGGGAAAAAAGATAATCACTTAATAACGCTTGAGAGTAAGTATGCTGTTCTGCTAGAAAAGCATATTAAACTCCTTGAGATACTTGTAAAGATAGCCAACCAAGCGGAACATCATTCCTTAAAACAGGAACTTGACAAGCTTATGGAGGAAGGTATCTAGGGAAACAATAAGGTATATAGTTACTACTTAGACTTCAAACCCCTATTTTTGTCCTTGTGCTTTCTTATTCATCTCATCTATTACTTTTTTCATTTCCTTGACTTTTTCTTCATAATTTGTAACATCTATTTTCCGGACGTCATTTTCTCCTATTCTAAAAGCATTTAAAAAATTAATAAACTCTAATAACTTCCTCCTATTTTCATCTCCGCTTTGGAAATACATGTTATCCTCCCCTTCTATTTCTTCGTCTCTTGTAAGAATGATTGTTAAAGCAGGTTTTTTCTTTAATGGTGTTAAATAGCGATATAATGTTTCTTGGGCAAATCCTGTTTGCTCTATTTTTTGGACAGTTTTCTTAGTAATTTTATTAAAAATCAAACCATATTCAAAATTCGACTTAATAGCATCACAAACTTTGTTAATAGTAACTAAATCATCAGCTCTTATTCTTCCTTCATCTAAAGTTGCAACAAAAACTATTTTATAATTATTGTTCTTTTTTAGTGCTGCTTCTATTTCTAGGGCAGCCTGCTCAGCTTTTTCTACATCACGTAAGCCAGGGGTATCAATATATAATTTATTCTCATGCATGTATTCTTGCTTATGTATTGTCATTCCAGTGCCCACGCTTATGCCTGAATTAAACACAGCTTTACCAAAAACAGAATTACATAGAGTGCTTTTCCCAACACCTGGATTACCTAAGAATACAACAACCTCATTAGGTTTAGCTAATGGGGTTGTTGCAGTACCTTCCTTTTCAGAATCAGATCCTTTTGTTGTTGGTTTATTACAATTACAACTATTTATTAGTAATAAATTACATAGTAATAGTGAATTAAGTGCTCTTTTAGTAACGCTAATCATGTTTATCTATTCTAAATCTATTGTAATACATAATTTCGATTTGTAATCATAAGAATTTGATTTAGAAGTCATATAACTCTTCTCGCTTTTTATCAAAAAGGACCCTAAATGCTTTAAAAAAATATTTATAAACCGAGCCCTTTTTGATTTGCATTAAATTCTAATTCGGGTTATCGTTAAAAAAGGACACAGTCCTTTTCCTTTAGCTTTTTGATTTCTGATTGTTGCCCTTCTATTGTTCTATTTAGCACAGCTATTTCTCTATCATACCTTTCTTTCATGTCACTGACTTGTTTCTCATAATCTGTGACATCTAGCTTATCAACATTATTAGACCATATTCTGTTAGCATTTAAAAAATTAATAAACTCTAATAACTTCCTCCTATTTTCATCTCCGCTTTGGAAATACATGTTATCCTCCCCTTCTATTTCTTCGTCTCTTGTAAGAATGATTGTTAAAGCAGGTTTTTTC
>Ga0209916_1001474_pt1 | contig 19826 bp, 21 predicted proteins | sample ThiBio_1000_plan_FD_183956 | JGI IMG/M metagenome (GOLD analysis project Ga0209916, IMG submission 183956) | Wastewater bioreactor microbial communities from Cape Town, South Africa - Thiocy_solids_2 (SPAdes) | ecosystem: Engineered > Bioreactor > Thiocyanate-remediating > Anaerobic-Aerobic ... | reverse complement strand
TCGAAATCGGGTGTGTCGATGGCGCCGGAGGACAGCCTTTCCAAGGCGTCATTTTCGTCATCTGCCTCAACATCGAGCTCGATGCTGCGTACGGTCTTGAAGACCTGGATAATCCTGATCCTGTATTTTGCCATGTGACGATCCTTCCTTTTGTTGATGGGCATGGCGGTGCGGCACGACATGCACAGATGCCGCATGCTTCCAGTGTCTCGGTCCGGTTGGTCACGCGGCGTGGCGATCGGGGGAATGAAAAGCATCACGCCCAACGCCGGTGATGGCGCGGACGGCTGCGGCGAGCGCGGGAATGTCGTCGAGCATGGCGAAGGCGACGAAGTGGTTGGCTCCGCCGGTATAGTCCTTGCGTCCCTTGCAGGTGCGGATCAGGATACCGTGGCCCGAGGACACGCCGAACTGGCCGACCTGGATGTAGACGGCGGTGTGGTGCAAGGTCACTTCGCCGGAAACGGCTATTCCCGCCTTGTTGGAACGTACTTTGTACGATCCGGCTGGGAGATGCAGCTCGGCGGCGAGTTTCTTCAGCCGCGAGCGGGCCGTGGTGTGAAAACGTCTCTTCTGCTGCTCGTCATAGGAGCAGCTTTTGGTCCAGTCGAACATATCGATCTCCATGAAACGGAACAGGCCCGGTGATCGCTTGCGCAATCCCGGGCCTGTTGTCGGTTGGCTGCTAGGCGGTGAAGAAGTCAGGCTGCCGTGCGCCCCTCGATGACATCGGCGCCGACCTCATCGGCGGTGACCTCCTCGAGGTAGGCGCGGCTATATTGATTGCTGGCGAGCCAGCGTTCGGCGGCGGCGCGATCCTTGGCGAGATGCAGGAGTTCATGGCTATCGCCGAATTCCTGTAGCACACGGACCATGCCGATGGCGGGACGCTCGACGATCTCGAAACGCAAATCACTATCGACCGAATATGTGCGGCGCACCGAGACCACGATGATGCCCGCCTGGCCGAAATCACCCTCATGCAGGGTGAAATACGCGGGCGAACTGTAGGTTGGCCGTTCTCGCGGCGGTTCCTTTTTGACCAAGCGACCGAGGCCGTTGCGGCTTTCCCAAGCGGCCAGCTTCTTTCGGAAACGAGCGGGCGGTTTCGGGGTTGAGTCAAAGTATCTAATGACGCTCCCCAGTGGGGCTGAATCGTAGATGATATGGGCTGACATGCGGATCTCTCCATGTTGGAAAACGAAAAAGAGCCCGGCAGATGTGCCGGGCTCGGTGCGAAGCGAAGCGCCTGTTATTCGGCGGCCTGAAGGTGGTCGGCATCCGCGTCTGCGACGGGCGCAGGTTCATCGGAGGATCCGCCGACTTCATCGGCGAGGAAGGCAGGCAGTTCGGCAGCATCGTCTTCCGGAGCTGTCTCGTCCGTCACATCGTCGGTGGCGGGCTCATCAGGGGCGGGAACCGCTTCGGCGGCGTCGAGGCGCAGCGGCTCGGGCAGCCAGTTCGAGCCTTCGAGAAGACGGGCGGCCTCACGTGCCATGAGGTCCTTCTTCATATGGTCGATCAGCTGTGAGGAGTCCTCGCCTCGGGCCTCGCGTACCGCCTGGACGATCCGGGCTTTCGTGACACGCCCGAGATAGTTGTCCACTGTCGGCGACCAGCCAGCCTCGACCATGTCGAAGCCGAGCGTGCCGGCGAGCACGTCGGCATGGGCGAGCGCACCCGGGCGCCTGTTCCAGGGCTCGACGACGGCGTTGAGCGTGAGCGACGCGCAGTGCGCGAACAGCGCCTTGCGGCTTGCTTCATCGAGACCGAGCAGGAATTCCCACAGTCTGTCGCTGTCCGGCATATCCCGGTCCCAGGCCTCGTGGCGCTCGGCGATCTCCTTTGCCCAAGGGGTTTCGGCGAGACCCTGGACCTGGCCGAAACTGTTGCTCACCATGCCGATCTCAAGGCAGCTGTCCTTGGCGAACCGGTAGAACACCTGCAGCACGAGGGCGTGGAGAACCGCGACCAAGGCGATGTCGACGTCGCTCGCAAGCGCATTGCGCAGCGCCAGCGTCTTCTGAGCGGTGAGATCGAAGACAAGGCGGTCGGGCAGCGGCTTGATGCCTTCATCCTCGGGTTCTTCGGCCGTCTCCGATGCGCCGTTCAACGCACGGCCGTTGACGACGACGGAGCCAGCACCGTCATTGTCTTCATCATGGTTCGAGGTGTCGTGGCCCTCGTTGTCGATCGCCTCATCATCGTCGTCCGTCTCGACCCGTGGCTCGTCCTCGGGGCGGACGAAGCCGGCTTCGACCTGAAGCCGGCCGTTGGCGCCGAGGGTGACGAAGGCGCCTGCGAGGGCCTTCTGCTCCGGATCATAGATCTGCGGCCGATCGCTGAATGCGTCGAGTTCGGCACCGAGCCGATCGAGCCTGTTCTCGATCTCCTCGTCGGCTTCCTCCATCGCCGCATATTCGTCGTCGAGCTTGTCATACTCGGCCTTCACCGCGTCGTGACGGGCGATTTCCTCGGCGCTCATCTCATCCGGTTCGGCATAGACGCGCCGCATGCCGGAGGTATGGCCATACGGGAAGCTGATCGCTGCCTCGACCCACCTCCAGCCGTCGGCGCGAAGGGCCTCGGCATCCGCCTTCAGCCTTTCGAAGACCAGTTGCTCGAGAAGGGCTGCTTCCTGGAACCAGCCGCCGCCATCCTGCTCGAACAAATCGCGCAGGATAACGCCGCCGGCCGCCTCATAGGCTTCCGCGCCGACGTACACCGCCCGCCGATCATCGGCGCGAACCGTCGTCTCCGTCAGCAGGCGCCTGATATAGTAGGGCTCCTGCATATTCGAGTTGTTGGAGATACGCTCCCAGACCTGCTCCTGGCGGGCATGGTCCTCCGAAATCGAAAACGCCATGATCTGCTCGAGACGGATTTCATCCAGCTCGTAGAGATCAAGCAGTTTTGGCGAGACGTTGGCGAGCTTAAGCCGCTGCTTCACCGTGTTCGCCGACACGAAATAGCGGGCCGCGATCTCCTCGATATCAAGCCCCTGCTCGCTTAGCGTCTTGAAGGCGCGAAACTGATCGAGCGGATGCAGGTTCTCGCGATGGACGTTTTCTGCAAGCGAGTCATCTTCCATGCTCGTCTGGCCGGAGCGATTGACGATGCACGGCGTCGGCGCGGTCTTCGTCATTTCCTTGCGCTTGACCAGAAGCTGGAGCGCCGAGAAACGCCGGCCGCCGGCTGGCACTTCGTAGCGACCGGTTTCTTCGCCGTCCTTTATCTCGGGACGGACGTTCAGGCTCTGAATGAGACCGCGGCGCGCGATGTCGACGGCGAGATCCTCGATCGAGACGCCGTTTTTGACCCGTCGCACGTTCTTCTGGGACAGGAACAGCTTGTCGAAGGGGATGTTTTCGGCCTGGTTGAGGGTGATCTTCTGAATGGCGCTCTTTGCCATGGTCAGGTTCTCCATGACGGACAGTCCGGGGCCTCTCCCCGAACCTCCAAATCCGTCAGGACCCCTCCCCTCCGCCCTTTACCTCTCCTGGCCGCCGCGCCGCCTGATGCCGGCCGCGACATGGTGTTGGACTGTGAAGCCGGGTCGGCATGCCTCTTCGCCAAACGTGGAAGGATTATTGTCATGGCCGGATTCAGCACAGAGGTCCTCCCTCGCCAAGGAATCGGTATCGGCAATCTCCGCATCGACTGGCGGGAGGGGTCACCGTCTGGAAAGACGTCACCACGAAAGCCATCTCCTCGACCAAGGGATGGCTGAAAACCGGCAGGATGCTGGCCACCATGGCGATGCTGTCGCCTACGGAGGCGTGAAGACGGGACGCGCGGCGTTGACACGGTATTTTTTGCGCAGCGCCTCGATCGCCGCGTCCTGCCGCTCGATCTTGCGCCGCAGCCGGTCGAGATCGGCCGCGGCGTTTTCGGTCAGACTATTCAGGCCGTTGAGATAAGCTTCTTCGTCCTTGCCGGTCCAGTTGGACATGCGGCGATTGTAGCGACGCATTTTCGGGCGCGAGTCGATCGTCTCCGTCTCCGCACGGTCGCGCAGAGATCGTTCCAGTTCATAGAGGTTGTGGCGCGTATCGCGCAGGCTTGCTTCCATCCGGGTCAACGCCGTGCAAGCTTCAGGATGGCTCATCATGGTGCGTCGCCCTGCCGCCCGCCGGAAATGAGCTTAGCAACCCGGCGCACGACCACGGGTCGGGTGTCGGCCTCCCGGGCAAGGCGGCCGATCAGGTCGAGCTCGGCATCCGAGCAGTCGCCGCGCACCTCGAGATCGATCCAATGGCCGGCGCGGCCGACATGCGACTCCCGCAACCGGTGGCCGGACGAGGTGTAAAAGCTCTCATGCGGGTCGTTGAGCCGCACGCGGGAGCGCAGGAACAGAATGCCCGATCCGAGATTGCCGCAGAACAGGAACTCATCCGAAGGCGTGGCCTTGGGGCCGCCGCCGATTTTTCGATGACCGATCTGGCGGAAGGCTTCGTCGAATTTTTCGGGGTTCGGCGTGGTGCGGGCCGTCAGCTTGCCATCAAAGACCCAGGGCGGCCGATGTGGATCTACCCGACCGACGGCGATCTGATGCAGCAAGTCGAGCAGATAGGCGGGATCGGCGGGATAAGGGCACTCTCGCCACAGTTTCCGGATTTTGTGGCGAAGATCGGTGGGCAGCGCGAACAAACGATCGCGGGCCTTTCGCCAACGGGCAGCGCGCTGGGCACGCTGCTCGTGTTCCCGCTCTCCCCACCAGATGTGCCGGCGGACCATTTCTTCGTCGACGCTATGCTGGCCTGCAGCGATCATGTCCGCGAAGAGCGGCAATGCCTCGCGCTCCAGGCGCTGCTTGCGCTTGAAGGCCGCGCGCTTGCGTGACGTGTCCCGATAGGGCTCGGGTTTCGGCCAAGGACGAAATCGCATCAGCTCCCCTCCCCGCTTCTTGCCCGAGCGGCTTTGGATAGGATGCGGATCGCCGCAATGATGCTGCCCGTCGCACGGGCAGCCTCGGCATAGGTCGAGACTGGAAGCGCCCCGGTGAAGAAAATGTCGCGCTCGATACGCATGCCGAATGACAAGCTGAGCGTGGCCAACTCTTTCAGACTGAAGGATCCGAGTTCGGGCGCATCGTTCAGCTGCGCCAGGCCGAACAGCGTATCGCCGTCCGCATCGAGTTCGGTGGCAAGCCAGGTGCCGATACCGACCGGGTTGAAGAACTTGACCACTGGCAGATGGTCGAAGCCAGATAGACGGCCGTTGGCGAGCAGACGCTCGTGAAGTGCCGGCGTCAGCAAGGATACGGGATTCCGGGTGTGTTCATCCATAGGTCGTGCTCCGCGACGGACGGCCGAAAGCCAACCTTTCGACCTTCTGGTCCGTCACGACGAAAGGCGCCGTCCTTCTGGCTCGGAGGACGGCGCCTTGAAGCGGCGGTCATGGGAATGCCGGCATCGCGACCCGCAGATCGCCCGCGGGGAATAGATCAGTGGACGAGGTCGAGGAGTTTCTTGGCCTTGCCTTCCATCTCAAGCCGCACATCCTGATGCTGCTTGTCGCGTGCTATCCGGGTGATCCCCTGGACGAAGTCGAAGATGCTCGCCGGGGGATGTCCTTCCTCATTGAGCACCGTGTCGATGATCTTCGTCGTTTCGCCCTTCGAGAAGCCGCGCTTGCGCAGGAAGGCGGTGCGATCATCGTCGTCACGGGCGACGATACGCTCACGCGCGGCCTTGATGCCGTTGACGAAGGGCATCGGCGAGGATTCGGCGAACTGGATCAGCGCCGGCTCGGCTTCGAGAGCAAAGCGCGAGGCGGCATATTTGGAATGCCGGATGGTGATTTCTTGGAAATCCTCGACGCCCCACAAATTCCTATTGCAACACACGGCACGCAGGTAAAAGCTTGCAATTCCTAGGGTTTTCGAGCCGACCTCGCTGTTCCACGCGTAGAATCCGCGGAAGTACAAATCCGGTTCGCCGGTGGGCAGCCGACCTGCTTCGATGGGGTTGAGATCGTCGACCAGGAACACAAAGATGTCGCGGTCTGAAGCATAAAGCGTCGTCGTGTCCTTCGAGATGTCGACATGGGGATTGTAGATATGGGTTGACCAGTCGAGCACGCCGGGCACTTTCCAGCGCGTGTCGCCCGTGCCGTTGCCGGCGATCTTCTGCACTGCCTCCACGAGTTCGTGGTCGAAAATTCGCCCGTAGTCCGGGCCCGTTACCGCCCGTAGCTCAAGGCGGCCGTTTTCGATTTCGAGTGTTTTGACCTGTTCGGCTCGATGGTTAAGCAGTCCGTGCTGCAGATTGATGCCGGCGAGCGCGGCTGGAAGCTGACGCAGATAGGTGGCGGGCGCGCCGACCAGGCTGGCGAGCTGACCAAAACTCCAGTGTGTCGGCGTAACCGGTGCGTGGGTATCCGGCAGCATCAGCGTCAGCCGCTCGGGATTGTCGCGAGAAGCTTCCACACGGATCGCCTCGCTCTCCACGATTCGTGTCTTGCTGCGCTCGGATCGCCGCCGCACCGCATTCTTGAGGTCGGTGAGGGACAGGTAGCGTTCGTCGTCTGGCCGGTTGAACCATTCCGACGACACGCGACCGATGCGCTGGCCGCGGCTGACGTCGACCTTGTAGCCGTTAGGCGCGATGCACGCCGGTGCCTGAATCTCCATATGAGCCATGATCGTTCTCCGCGACGGGTGCCGGGAGCCTCTCTCCTGGCCTCAACCCGCCGGCGCATCCTGGCCTCCCCTCTGCCTCTGCCTGCGCCGGCCAGCGCGCGAAGCGCGCGGGCCTACCGCAGCCCAGCCCCGCGAGAAACGCGCGCTAAAGGTTGCGTCGTCGGTAAAACCGTGAATCAATGAAAGATATGAAAATGCGGAGACGTCCGAAGCGATGGAGGCGATGCGACGATTCAAACTTGCTGACCAGGTGATCGAGGAGACGACACCGGGTCTGCAGATTGCGTTAGCAAACGCTTACCGTAAGCAGATCAGACCCTTGTGCCTGTGCAAGGAAGGCGGGCTTCCGATGTACATCGCTCACGTCGGCGGCCAGTACATCGTCAAGCGCATGCCAATGTCGGGTGGGAAGCATGATCCCCTTTGTCCATCTTACGAGCCGCCGGACGAACTGTCCGGTCTCGGCGTGTTGATCGGCAACGCGATCCAGATCGACCCGGAGAGCGGAATGTCCGCGCTGAAAGTCGCCTTCAGCCTGACGAAAATCGGGACAAGGGCGGCACCTGGTGTCGGAACAAGCACGACCGACACCATCGCCGGCGACGCAAAGAAGCTCTCGCTGCGCAGCTTGCTCCATTATCTCTGGCACCAGGCCGAGTTGACCGCCTGGACCTCGCGGTGGGCGGGCAAGCGTCACTGGTGGAATATTCGCTGGCACCTGCTCGAGGCTGCCGGGCAGATGATGGTGAAGGGCGGAACGCTCAGCGACATTCTCTTCGTGCCCGAGCCATTTCGAGCGGCGGACAAGGCTGCGATCGAGCAGCGCCGTAGTGCTGCACTCGTCCCCGCGCTCCCACAAAAAAGCGGCCCACGCAAGTTGATGATCCTGCTTGGTGAAGTGAAGGACTTCGCGCCCTCTCGCAACGGTCACAGGCTGATTGTAAAGCATCTCCCGGACTTTCCACTCCTCCTCGAACAAGGCCTATATCGGCGTCTGCAGGGGCGCTTCGAGAACGAGTTGGCATTGTGGAACGCCGACGAGGCTTCTCATCTGATCGCAATCGCCACATTTGGGCTATCGCCCGCCGGCCTTGCGGTCGTTGAGGACATGGCGCTGATGGTCGTCGCCGAAAACTGGGTGCCATATGACTCCGCGTACGAGAAGAGGCTGGTCGACACGCTGGCCAAGCTCTCTGATCGCAGTGTGAAAGGGTTGCGCTACAACTTGTCGGCAGAAACGCCAACCGCGGCGGCGATGGTGCAGCGTCAATCGCAGCCGATTGCGCTCTATATCGTTCCGCCTTCGGCGGATAAGGCGTACGAAGAAGCGCTGGAGGACCTCATCACGTCGCGGCCGGAAATCGGTGCCTGGATCTGGCGGACGGTGGAGGGTGAGTTGCCTCCCCTCCCCTTTCGCTAAAGATTTCACAGAGATTGGCCCAGCCATTGTGGGCACGCTTGGTCAGGCAGGCAGATTTTCCGACCTGGTGCTGCTGGTCTCAAAATGCCTTGAGCATCTCGTCGGGATCATCATCCGTCTTCGCAGGTGCAATGCGAATTTGTGCATTGCAATATTCATAGGTTTCGGCGATGATCTCGCTATCGGCCATCTACTCCTCCCAGATGCGATGCCGATGCTGGATGCGGTGCACCTCCTCCCGCGCCGTATTCGAAAATCGAACCCGCTGCCACCTCCTCCCGGCAGCGGGCTTTTTGATATCTCCACTCCCCGAGGTCCAAGCAAGGCGAATGGATCGAACCGCAACGTCCTGCCGTTGGCGTGAGCGCTGCGCAGCTGAAAGTCACGCCTTGAAGCAAAGGGGCGCCGAACTCATATTTTTGGCTTGCTCGATTTACATATCTGCTCAGCGAGAACAGTGGGAGGATGAGATGAACGACAAGCTTTTCGACAGTCCTGTTTTCGTAAAGGATGGAAGCTTCACGATCGTGGAAATCGCCTCTATCCGTGACGCCATCGATTTCCTTGAAGAGTGGCCGGTCGAACTGCAAGACGTTCCTTACGAAACGATCAGCCGTGCCTGTTACTCCGCGCTCGATGGCAGCTATCCGCTGAGTTCCGCGCGCGACAATTTCGTCAAATGGGCAAAGGCTGCAAATATCCTGGAGGAGCTTTCGTCTGTTCCGGCGTGGATGACAGGACCTCAGTCTGGCCCGGGCGGCGTTCTCGCCTGAACAAACGAGAAGCCGGAACACTCCCAAGCTGAATTGCCACTGCGGCATGACCGCCGACATCTACCCTGCCCTCCTGTCAGGCGCGGACGAATTGGCCTTGAAGGCCGCCATCAGCATTGGTCCTACCGAAAACTGCCCTTCCCTCGCCTTGTCAGTCAGCGCCCGCAGGTATCCCCCGGCCGAGTTGATATGCTGGGCCCGCTGGAGGATGCAGGCGACGACGATGGCCGCCGTTTCCGGCCCCATGACATGGCACGCGTCCTCGTAGGCCGACGGCGAGACACCGAGATAGCCCCTCACCTGCGCTGCGGTCGCCATCAGATCGCGCCAGTTAGCGATCCCGCTCGGGGCATATTCCGCAATATCGGGGCAGGCTTTCAGCACAAGCCCAAGGTGATACGTTTTTGGCGCCTCCTGCGCTTCTCGTCTAGGCTCGGCCGGCCCCCTGGCTTTCTCGAAAGCGGGTTCAAATTCAAAATGAGAGTCGGTATTTGAATTAGATTGCTGCGGTTCATTTTGAGACTCATTGCCGCTCGGATTCGTAACATTCATGAACTTTTTCAATACAGTATCAACTTCGTCGCGGATTGCGTCGAGTTCGGACGCGAGCGGCTCCAGCTCGAGAATGCTCGCCTTCCGTGGGAGTTGGTCCACGACGGCCCTGAAGCGCGTCCAGAGGGCTTGCCAGGCGCCTGGTGCACGCTCCTCGATCGCGGCTTCGATCAGCTTGGCGATGTCGCGGCGCTGCAGCGTGATACGCTCGCGCATCAGCTTTAGCGCACGGTTGTCGGCACGGACGCGCTCGGCCGCGGCGTGGAACTCTTCGGCGCGTGCCAGCAACGGTGCCAGGGAGAAGCCGAACGCGTCCTCCACCTCCCCTCCCCTGCCCTTGCGGGCATACCGCTTGCCGTTTGGACTGTCTCTGCGCAGGATGATGCCGCAATCGAGCAGCGCCGCCAGATGGCGGCGCAGCGTGGCGTTTGCCATGCCGTGCGAACGCAGCGACAACTGTCTGTTCGACGGGAAGACGATCAGCCCGTTTTCTTCCGACAGTTCATCATCTGGATAGAACGACAGCAGGCCCGCCAGGACGGCTAGCGCGCGGTCACCGATGGCGACAATGCTCTTCCCTTCGCAGAGATCGCGATAGACCTGCCATTTGTCGACAGCCTTACCTTCTGGAATCTCTTTCGCTTCGATCTGCGCTGCCATAAGAGCAAGCGACATCGGCCGGCTCCCGAAGGGAGTCGTTGCAATTTCCCTCTCCATTTCCTTCACCTTCAATCAGGCAAAAGAAATCTGCTCGCCGAATCGACGCTATGTCTCTTGACAGTGATTCGCGGATTTGCGATTCTCGCTCTTGCTGAGAATACGAGAGAGGCTTCCGCGGTTCGCCGTTCGGGGGCCTTTTTCTTTTGCGGTTTCAGACTCCTGTTGATGTTTTTTCCGAGTTCCGGAACGCCTCGTAAAGGTCGTCCAGCCGTTGTGTGATATATGTTGCGAAGCTCGGACCATCCTTGGCTTCGTAGGTCACTACCGCCTTCTTCGCGCTAGCCTTGACGGTGACGCTGACCGAGCCATCTTCGGGTTCCCAAGGCTTGGACTTCGGCGTGTCTTTGATTGGCCGCGCGGGTGTCAGCGCGTCGAATGCGTCTTGAAAGCGCTGGTCGCTTGAGTTGTCCGCGGACAACGATGCGAGAATTCCTTTCAACTCGGCTTGCGCAGTCGGCAATTTCTCGGCCAGTTCCATCCAGCGCCGACGCCCGATCTGTGGCGCAGCACCGATCGCTTCTATTAACTCGATCGGAATCTGGCGCACTACGGATAGCATCTTCGACAGTGCCGCCTTGTCCACATTAAGAGCAGCCATGATCACATCTCGCTCGAAGGATCGATCATCGAGGCGGGACGCGAACAATGCCCGCTCTATGTATGACAGATTGGTTCGAGCGTTGTTTTCTTGCCCTTGGCTCACGACCAGTTGGTCGTCGGACAACTCCCGAATAACGGCCTTTACCTTGAAGCCGAGCTGCCTCACAGCTACCAACCGGCGGTGGCCATAGGCGACCTGGTAGCGGCCGTCGATCGCTGGATGCGGACGAACGAGGATTGGCACCTGCTGCCCATGTTCCCGGATTTGGGCGACGAGGTCGTCCAGATCTGTTGGATCCATGCCGAGGCGGTCGCTGATGAAAGAAGCGTCGACCAAAGCTGGATCGAGATCCACGATCAGCTTGCCTTCAGCTAACTGCTTCTCGATGTCCTGAGCGCGTTCGACCTTCTGGGTGATGTTGCCTAGCGTTCGAGTAATGCCGCCAATTGGCGCGCTGCGAACCTTCGGCGGAACGAAGCCGGCAATCGGCCTGACGTCCGTAGGCGTAGTTGGCACTTGGTCGGAAGAGGATACCCCAATAAGATTCTTGCGTGCCATTATTTCCTGCTCCACGTGGTACGCAGCAGACCTTCAATCTCGGAATTTACAGCGTTGAGCGATTCCATGGCTCTGTCATAGGTGCCCCGTGTAAACTGAGAGCGCTCGACCTCATAAAGCGTCTGTTTGGTGACGCCGGCGTCGGAAATCGCGGTGGACTTCAGCATATGGTTGTGGAGCATACGATTTCCGAAAATAGCTCTCATGAAGCCCGTCATCTGGCTTTGAGGGCCGTCGTTCGGCTCATATCTGGTAACGAGATATCGCATCCAATCGTAGCTGGTACGGCCGCCGGCTTTCTCGACGACGGCCATCATCTCGCTCGTCATGGCCAGAAACTGGCTCATCGACATCACGTCGAGCATCTGAGGATGCACGGTGATCAGCACAGACGTTGCCGCACACAGGGCGGACATCGTCAAGAAACCGAGCTGCGGTGGGCAGTCGATGATTACGACATCATATAGGCTCTCGATGTCGGCCAGCACTTCTCCGATCCGAGCGAAGAACATCGATTCGGCCGATCCGGAGGTGATTGCTCTGGGTGTTTCGTGTTCAAACTCCATCAGTTCGAGATTGCCGGGCACGATATGGAGGTTCTGCGTGTAGGTGGCTCGAACGATCCCGGCGATCGATACTGGTTCATCGTAGCGGATCGCGCCGTAGAGGGTTTCGCCTTCACCAACGTCAAGCTCGGGCTGGTGACCAAACAGGGCCGAGAGCGAGGCCTGCGGGTCGAGGTCAATTGCCAGAACACGATAGCCGCGCAATGCCAAAAACTGGGCCAGATGCGCCGATGTGGTCGTCTTCGCGGAACCGCCCTTGAAGTTCATGACAGCGATTACCTGCAGTTTCTCGCCCGGTCGCCTGATCGGGATATACTTCGGTGTACCGTTCTTCTCGTCGAGCGATCGGCGAATGTTTTCCATGTCGGCCGGGGAATAGATGCGGCGGCCATTAGCCAGCGGCTCGGGGCCGTTTCCCTCTGAAGCGACTTGACGCAGGTAGCCTTCGCCGATCCCGATATAGTATGCGGCTTCGGCTGGCGTGAAATGCCGGATCGTCTTCTGGGACGTCGGTGGAAATATCTTCTGCTGGTGCAGTTGGAGCTGGCGTGACAACTCCGCCGAATCCGCGGACAACATCGATGGAAGATGCTCTTGTTCCGTGCTCCGAATCGTCGTCTGCAGCATGGTAAATCCTCGAACTGCGCTTATGACTGGTATTTCGTTCAATCTGCGCATCTACAGTATGGTCCGATTCGTAAATAATTTACAAACGTTTAACCATGACAGAAATTGGCTCACGCCAAGGTGAGTTGTCCGCGGACAACTCTTCACGCCTGCGAAGTCGATCAACGGTACCTGGAATCTAACAAATATGGGATGACGATACTGGCTGAGACACTTCGCTTGATCACGTCGGCGTTCGCTTGAGGGGGTGGTCGTTGGTCAGTCGGTGATGTTCTCCGGGACAAAAATCGGATCGTTCCAGTCTTGGCCCATTCCGCTGTTTATCGGATCTCGATCTATAGAGACCCACAGCCGTATTGAGCCAATGGCGGACTGGGCGTGCTTCAGATGCGTGCGTAGCCGATGTGTCTGCGTGTGGTCGACGAGAAGCACGTAGTCGCGTGTTAACAGCCATTGGAGCGGCTGAGGGGGCAGCGTGCCTTGCCAAACGGTTACAACGGGGAAGGGGGCTCTGCCCGTTGCCGTCGAGGAGCACCGGATCAGTCTACTTTACGAGGTGGGCCGACGTTATCCACGAACATCCTTCTGGACCGACTCCGGATATCGGTACCGTTGCGAACGCATTCCGACGCCGGGCGAGGGGGCACAATATCGATTTGACTGGGCAGAATGGGGAACGGGCTCTCGGCAGTTTCTCTCGGAAACGACGGTCGGATTGAAATCGCCGCCAATCCGGAGGAGTTGCGATGGCCCGCCTGTTTCGGGGTGAGGGGCCTGTATTCGCAATGCTATCGCTCGACGATGATCGCTTTTGCGTCGAACATATTGGGTGGAAATGGATGGACAAACGGAGATTCGATCGTCATAACGATTGGGTGGAAATGGATGAGATAATAGAATGCCGCTGGACGCTTCAACACTGCGCATTACGCCTGAGATACTGTCACTGATCGCGCAGATCGATGAATTCAAGGGAGCGTGGCGAGCGATCGGGAGGATTGCACCGGAACGTTTGTCCAGTTTGCGCCGTGTCGCGACCATCGAAAGCATCGGTTCTTCAACCCGCATCGAGGGCGCCAGGCTCACCGACCGCGAGGTCGAGGCGCTGCTGGCGAACATCCGGATCGGCTCGTTTGCGACGCGCGATGAGCAGGAGGTTGCCGGTTATGCTGATGTCATGGAGACGATCTTTGGCGCCTATGATGCAATCCCGCTGACGGAGAACCATATTCAGCAGCTCCACCGGGATCTCTTGGCTCACTCCGGCAAGGATGAGCGTCATCGCGGTGCTTACAAGACCCTTGCCAATCATGTCGAAGCCTTTGACGAAGAAGGCAAGAGCCTGGGCGTTGTGTTCGAGACCGCGACATCCTTCGACACGCCGCAGCGGATGGCCGAACTGGTCGCATGGATTGGGGCGAGGGAAGAGGATGTCGCGCTGCATCCCCTGCTGGTCATCGCGATCTTCGTCGTCGTGTTTCTTGAGATTCACCCTTTTCAAGACGGCAATGGCCGCCTGTCGCGGGTTCTGACGACGCTTCTCCTATTGCGGGCCGGCTACGCTTATGTTCCCTACAGCTCTCTGGAAAGCGTCATCGAACAGAGTAAGGACAGCTACTATCTGGCCTTGCGGCGAACGCAAAAGACGATTCGAACCGATGCGCCCGACTGGAATCCGTGGTTGGAATTCTTCCTCCATGCGATGCAACAGCAGAAAGAGCGGCTCGAAAAGAAAATGGAGCGCGAGCGCGTGATGGTTGCCGCGCTTCCCGAATTGTCTGTCCTGATCCTCGAACTGGCTCGGGAACACGGCAGGGTCACGATTGCCGAGGTCGTGAGAGTGAGCGGCGTTAGCCGCAACACGGTCAAGGATCATATCAGGACGCTTGCCGAGCAGGGCCATCTGCAATTGCACGGTGCCGGCCGTGGTGCATGGTATGGCCTTCCCTGATGCCTCCCACTGACCTAATTCCGCCGCGACTGTTTCCTCCCGGCGCCGCCTAAGCCTGCAATCGGGGCAGGGCAGGGGCCTTTTCTCAGAGCCCGGACGCCTTGGTGAGGTTGACGCGGAAGCGGTCGCGACGCCGCTGGTATTTGCGGGTCATCTCGGCGGAGGCGTGGCCGAGTTGCTTTTGCACATAGCGTTCGTCGACCTCGGCCGAGGAGGCGAGGCCGGCGCGCAGCGAGTGGCCGGCAAACATCATCCCGCGTTGGCCTTCGGGCAGATCGCCGCGCACGCCTGCCGTCAGCGCAGTCCGCTTGACGAGCCGGGCGACCTCCTGGTCGTTGAGCCGCTCGGCGCCGACCGCCTTGCCCTGGCCCGTCACGCGGCGGAACAGCGGCCCATGGGCGATGCGCGCGAGCTTGAGCCAGGTCTCCAGCGCCACGACCGGGCAGGTGGCGTCGGAGGAGCCGCGCCCGACCTCGACCTCACGCCAGCCAGTCTTACCGCGCAGGGTGACGAGCAGCCCTTTCTCCAAAAACTCGACCCAACCGCGGCCGTCTTCGGTCTGGTCGCGACCGACATCGAGGCCGACGATCTCGGAGCGGCGCAGACCACCGGCAAAACCGATCAGCAGCATAGCGCGGTCACGCAGGCCGCGCAGCGATCCGCGGTCGAGCGTTTCCAGCATGGCGATGAGATCTTCAGGCAGCACCGCCTCCTTCTGCCGGGGCGGGGCGGCGTGGGTGTTGCGGATGCCGGCCATGACGGTGGCGATCGCCCGGTCCTTGCGGTCGAGCGGTTGGCCGCGCTGGGCATAGTTCCACGTCAATGAGGACAGACGGCGCTCGACCGTCGACACCGAGTTCGGTTTCTTATCGCCGGTTGCCTTTCCCGAGGCGCAAGCGGTAATGTAGAGCCCGACCACTTGGGGATCGGGCGGAAACATCTCGACGCCCTGTCGGCGGCACCAGCTCGCAAACTGCTTCCAGTCCGAGGCGTAGGCACGGCGCGTGTTGGCCGAACTCGCAGCCTCAACGTAATCACGGGCGCGCCCGGCCAATTGTTCCAGATGTGCTGGAAGGTGTGGATTTGCGACCGCCGGGGCAGGGGAGGGGACCTTCTCGTCCTTGCCGTTGCCGGACGGTCCAGCGGAATCGCGCCCCATCTCTATCACGACATCGATGATGTCGGGAAGGTCGTCGCTGGGATCCCTGCCTCCGTTGTGCCCTGTCGCCATGACTACAGTTTCCTACCCAGACGCAAGCCAGCCTCGAAGGAGGCGAGGGGCAGGAACAGGGACAATGGCCGATCGTCGAGGCTCAAGGCGCCGCAGGTACGGTACCACTTCGCAACCCGCTCGTCCTTGGCGTCGATGAACATCAGCATTCCGCCGACTTTGGTGGCGGCGCGGATGCAGCGCAGGCCCGCCGCCATCAGCAGCTGGCCGCCCAATCCCTTGCCCTGATGGCTGGCCGCCACAGCAATACGGGCCAGACGGAATCCACCGACCGCGTAGCGGCCGAGTCCTTTGCGGAATTTTTCGGGGACCCGTTCGAATTCGGCTTCGGCCGGACTCAGTGTATAGAAGCCGAGGATCGTCGCATCGCTCTTCGTCACGGCTAGAAACGTCTTCGAGGCACCGCGCTCATGGTTCTTTCGGGCATGGTTTCGCAAAAAGCCGTTCATCGCGCCGTCGCCGCAATCAAAGCTTGCGCGGTTCTGGCGCGCAACTGGTTCTTCGCGCCAGTCAGCAAGGCTCATAGGTCGGCCGGCAGGCTTTTTGCCGCCGCGATCATTTTCTCGTTCGGGGCAGGGGGATTTTCCAGCGCCTCCAGCACCTTGAGTGCGTCACGCTCGGACAGTACGATGCGGTCGTTGCGCTCGATGATGTCGCGTGACGCCTCAAGCACGGTGCGCAACACGAAATCGGTGATGCCGGCGGCGCCAGTGATTTCGGTGGCGCGCAGGATCGTCGCCTTGTCGGCGGGTTTGATGCGAAACGACAGGCGCTCATTGTCGCTGATGGCGGCGCGGGGCATCGCTCTTGTCCTTCGGGAACGTTTTCGATGCTGTCAGCGTATGCTTTGGCGCTTTCCGTGTCAAGTTGTACGGCTTGATGCCACACATCACACTAATGCACGATAAGGCAATTTTATCATTCTTTTGTCCCGCAAGACAGGCTGTGCGGATATTTGTGATTCTACTCGCCTTAACCGCACATCGCGTTTACGCTGTCCGCAATGAGTCGGCAGCCGACACCTCCGCCAAAAACCTCCGTCCCCGTCCCGCGCGTGCCGGCATGGGCGACGCCGCGCGCCCGCATCGAGGATCCGGCCGAGGCCGCCTTCATGGCCGGCAGTGCCTTGAATGCGCTCGATATTCTCGCAAAAGCCGAGCCCGAATGGAGCGCCGCCTGGCGGCATCGCCTGGCGCTGAAGGCCGCAAGCGCCTGCATGCGGCTCGCCGGCCGCGGCGAGGACGAAGCGGCCTTGCGCGACGCCTGGCTGCTGCGCCAGCACGGCGACGAGCCGGGACCCGCCGGCAATGTGCTCGCCGCGTGGCGCCGGCTGGCCAGCCGCTTGGCTCCGCCCGGCGTCGAGGAGCTGCGGTTGGTCGCCGCCTTGTTCGGCGTCGGCTGGTCGGACGGCCTCAGTGACCTGATTGAGGTCATGCGCGACGAGGCGCGCAGCGGCGCGCCAGCCCCCGCTGTCGCCGCGCGCACCGCCGCCGCCGTCATGCGGCGAGACCCCAAAGCCGAAATTTTTTCCTGGTGGCTGGCCGATTGCGCGCTGTCCTGGCGCATGGGCTGGACGCATGCCGTGCCGATACTCGCCACTCAGGTCCATTCGCCACTGCTCCGTTCGGGCTTTGAGGGCCTACGCGCCCGACCGGGCGGCAATGGGTTCGAGCGGGCCGCCTTCATCGCCGCTGCCCTCGGAGCCACTGAGGCCTGCCGGCTGGCGGCGGATATGGCCATGCAGGCCGACCGGCTTCGGGCGGTCGTGCCAAAACTGCGATCCAGGGCGGCCGGCGAGGTCGTCGGCCGGCTGCTTGGCGATGACGCGGTGTCGGGAACTTTTGTCACCAAAAACCTGTCGCGGTGGGCCAGCCGGCGGCTGTTCGACCGGCTGCAAAAACTCGGCGCCGTGCGCGAGCTGTCCGGCCGGTCAACCTTCCGCATTTTTGGGCTTTGACGATGGTGAAGAGCGCGGCAAGGCCGAAAAGGGCAGGGCAGGGCGGCGAAGGTCGGCCTGGCGATGGGCGATCAGATGACCAGCGACCAGGCGAAGGTCGGCCAAATGACCATCTGTTTGATCGGGAGCTGGATCACCTGCCGCCTCAGATGCGCTGGCGCGAGTGGATGCATCGCGTCGAGGCGACGATCTTTGCCGCCAGCGAGCCGGTGACACGCGAGACACTGGCGCGGATTGTGGGAAAAAGTTGCAGCATCGACCTTTTGATCGACGACATCCGCGAGGAGCTGCGCGGGCGGCCGTATGACCTGATCGCTGTCGCCGGCGGCTGGAAGCACCTGACCCGACCGGCCTATGCCGACGCCATTCGTGCGGCTGTCGGCGCGAGCGAGCGTTCAGTCGACCTTACCCAGTCCGAAGTGCTGGTGCTGATGTGTATTGCTTACTTCCAGCCGATCACCCGCGCCGAACTGTCTTCCTTCTTCGGCAGGGAGGTTTCGCGCGACCTGATCGGCCGTCTGCGCGGCGCTGGCCTGATCGCGTCCGGACCGCGCAGCCCGACGCCGGGCGCGCCCTACACCTATGTGACGACGAAAGAATTCCTGCTCGCGTTCGGCCTCGACACGCTCCGGGATCTGCCGGATTTCGAGGCGCTCGAGGACGCCGGTTTGCTTTCAAAGGAGAAGCTGCTTGCGGGCGACATCATGCCGGCGTTTCCAGACACCGGCATGAGCGATGCTGCGGTAGCCATCGACGAATAGCGGGCGTGCGCGAGGGCCGCTACCCGTCCCCCATTTTCTCGAGCGATGCGACCGCGAGATCGATTTTTCCGATGAGGTCCCTCAAAGGCGCACAATCAGGATAGTGCTGTATCAGCATGGACTGTGCGAGGCGGAGGTTCTTGATGTGCTGTTCGCCAGCTTCCGGCTTTCCGCCTGTGGAATTCTCCCCGTAGTAGAGGTCGAAAAACACCGCATCGGGCATGGCCTGCCGATCGTGTTCGCATTGAACCCAGTCATCAAGTTCGCTTCGGACGGCATCAACGCGCTTGTAGACGCCCGCACGCGCTCGCATGGCGACAAGCACGCCCTTCAACAGCGAACCGATCCTGGCATGCGCGTCCACTGGCATCGCCGTCTTCGGACGCCGACGCAGCTTGCCGCTCAGCGGCAGCCGGTACTCGACAGTGGTCTTTGGGCCGCGAGGCGAGGGCGCTTTTGGTTGGCCGTCTTTCGCGCGCCTTGCCTCGGCTGCCGCCTTCTCTCCTGGGGTTACAAAAGGAGCGTCAGCCGCGATAGCGAGCCTGTCACAATTTTCGGGTACGATTGCTGCTGACGCCTTGGAAAGTGCCTTCAGCAGCCCCTCGAGCGAATATCCCTTCGAAGCGTCGGCATACAGGAAAAGCTCGCTGCCCCCTTCCGGAAAATACATTCCTGCCCAGTCTGGCTTGGCAAGTGACCAGTTGTGTTGCCGCGCCCAGGCATCCCGTTCGGCCATCTTGGACAAAGCACTTCCTGAATAGGGTTCGTCGGCTCCGACATGGTGTTTCGCCACGGGGTCGAACCAGACACTTCCATGATCAAGTCCGGGAAGGCGAGCAGAATAGCCTCCTCGTGCTTCAACCCGTGCCTTGGACGGCCGCAGGCCGGTGACATCCATGAACTGCAGCACCCTCGCGGCCCCGCATGCGCGTGCCAGCGCAGCGCTCGCCGAGTCCGGTCGATACTCGTCGATCACATGGTCCGAGGCATGGCGTCGAAAACGGCCGAGCTTGTGCGCATACCGATACTGCGTAGGTTTGATCAGTTCATCGAGTGGCGTCGACAGGGACACCCGGATCGTCTCACGGCCGGAGGTTCGTGTCTCGCTATCCCGCCAGAACGTGGAGATGTAGACGACATGCCGTGCCGGTTCGGCATCAGTTGAACGGTTGCTCAGCGATCGATGTGCATGCTGAAAATTGCCAAAGCCCGATACTTGGGATGCTGCGTCGAGGGCTTTGGTGTGAGGGATCGAATCTCGCTTCGAGATGGTCTTGGCAAGGCGCTTTATGCCCTCAATCGAGGACGGCTGAACATCAGTCTTGGACATGCCAGTTCTCCTGGCTCGTTGAGAAGTGTCGCCCGTCAACCACCTCGCGAGCCGAACATGACATGAACGGGAGCGTCAGCATCGGCAGTGCTGTCAACAGCTTCGCAACGACGGGCGGCGCGCTCCTGCCAGAGCA
>Ga0209916_1001472_pt1 | contig 19845 bp, 12 predicted proteins | sample ThiBio_1000_plan_FD_183956 | JGI IMG/M metagenome (GOLD analysis project Ga0209916, IMG submission 183956) | Wastewater bioreactor microbial communities from Cape Town, South Africa - Thiocy_solids_2 (SPAdes) | ecosystem: Engineered > Bioreactor > Thiocyanate-remediating > Anaerobic-Aerobic ... | reverse complement strand
CCACATGGCCGACGTCGCCGACGAGATCACCGTCATCCGCTCCATGGTCACGACCGAGTTCAACCACGCCCCCGCCGAGTTGTTCGTCTTCACCGGCTCCCCCCGCAACGGCGCGGCGTCGATGGGCTCGTGGATCACCTACGGGCTGGGGTCGGAGAACCAGGACCTTCCCGGCTTCGTGGTGATGATCTCCGGCGGCACCGACCCCACCGGCGGCAAGGCGCTGTGGAGCACCGCCTACCTCCCCAGCGTCTTCCAGGGGGTGCAGTGCCGAACCGTCGGCGATCCGGTCCTCTACGTCGGCGACCCCAAGGGGATGACCCGCGCCGACCGCCGCCGCACCCTCGACGCCTTGGACCGCCTCAACCGTCTGGAGGCCGACGAGCACGGCGACCCGGAGACGCTCACCCGGATCAGCCAGTACGAGCTGGCCTTCCGGATGCAGGCGTCGGTCCCCGACGCGATGGACGTAAGCCGCGAGCCCGAGTCGATCCGCGAGGAGTACGGCGCGGTCCCGGGCGCGGCGTCGTTCGCCAACAACTGCCTGCTGGCCCGCCGGCTGGTGGAGCGGGGCGTCCGCTACGTCCAGTTGTTCGACTGGGGATGGGACTGCCACGGCACCGGCCCCGGCGACGACATCGTGCAGCACCTCCCCCGGAAGTGCCAGGACGTGGACCGCCCGGTCGGCGCGTTGGTCCGCGACCTGAAGCGCCGGGGGCTGTTGGACGAGACCATCGTCGTCTGGGGAGGCGAGTTCGGCCGCACGTCGATGAACGAGGCCCGCGGCGGCTCGACGTTCCTGGGACGCGACCACCACCCCCACTGCTTCACCCTCTGGGTGGCCGGCGGCGGCTTCAAGGCCGGCGCGTCGGTTGGATCCACCGACGATTTGGGCTCGTCGATCGTCGAGGATCCCGTGCCGGTCCACGACCTTCAGGCGACGATCCTGCACCTGTTGGGGATCGACCCGTTCACCTTCCGCTTCCCCTACCAGGGGCTGGAGCAGCGCCTCATCGGCGTGGAGGACGGCGTCCGGATCCGCAAGGACTTGATCGCCTGAACCGGGCTCGGGTCGCGGCCCGGCGGCGGTTGGCGGTAGACTGGACGGGTCGCCCGGAACGGCTCCGGCGCGACCATCCCACCACCGCCCGAAGCCCCCGCGCCATGACGACCACCCCATCGCAAGAGAACCCCGATCGCTCCTGGACGGCCGACGGCCCCGAACCGACGCCCGCGCCTCTGGGGCCGGCGCCGACGCCGCGGCCGTTTCGACGCGGCGTGAATGGTCGCCGGTTCATCCTCGGCTCGCTGGCGGCGATGGTCGTCACCTGGGCGATCCTCTTCGCGATCCTGGCGCCGTGGATGCGCACGCGCGACAAGCGGATCCAGTTCGGCGTCAAGGAGGTCGCCCCGCTGGTCCTGAAGTTCCAGCGGATCGACCCGCCGGGCGTCGAGCCGAGGGACTGGGACCGCGCCTTGAGCGACACCCGGCTCCTGGTCGTGGACGCCGCCACCCCCGGCAAGCTGACCGTCGAGGAGGAGACGGCGATCCGCGACGACATCCAGGCCGCGCTCGACCGCGCCAGGGCCCGCCCCGAAACGGCCGTCCGCGAGCTGGCCGGAGTGTGGGACCGCCTCGCCGCCGCCGCCGAGAAGGTCCGCCCCGCCGGCTCCCAGGACCTCGACCGCAGCCACCCCCGCCCCCCGATCCTGCCGACGCCCGAAAGCCCGAACTGACGCGAAACCCATAAGTTGAGTTTGGGCGAGAGCCACCAGGAGACGACCCATCAGGCTTTCTTAACCAAGGCGCTGCCATCCACGAAGGCCGTCGCCAATCGCTCGCGCTCCCTCCGCAAGCTCTTGAAGGAGTTGGACGCGCTGCTGCGGGCGGCTCGGGGGCGCGGGGCGGTTTGACAGGGGGGCGGGGGCGATCCACAATGGATTGAGTGAGCGGGAGGGCCGCGCGCGGAGGGCGGGATGGCCGAGGAACCGGACGTCGACGCGGCGGACGCGGCGGACGCGGAGCATCCGCGCAAGCGCTCGCGCGTTCGAAGGTGGTCGAGGCACGGCTTGAAGGCCCTGGCCGCGCTGACGGCGTTCTGGCTGCTGCTGGCCTATCTGATCGCGCCGTTCTTCTGGACCCACTACGAACACCACCCGGCCATGATCGACGCCCCCAGGGTCTCCTTGACCGCCCAGGGGATCCCCGGCGACCCGCTCAACGTCGGCCTGATCGGGTCGAAAGAGGAACTCGTCAAGGCGATGACCGCCGCGGGCTGGGATCCCGCCGACCCGGTCACGCTCAGGACCAGCCTGGAGATCGCCGACAGCGTGCTCCTGGGCCGGCCGTACCTCGACGCCCCCGTGAGCCCGCTGTTCGTCTTCGGCCGCAAGCAAGACCTGGCGTTCGAGAAGCCCGTCGGCTCAAGCGCCAGGCAACGCCACCACGTCCGGTTCTGGAAATCGACCGAGTTGGGCCAGGGGGGCGCGCCGCTCTGGATCGGCGCGGTGACGTTCGACAGAAGCGTCGGCTTGAGCCACCGCACCGGCCAGATCACCCACCACGTCGGCCCGGACGTCGACGCCGAGCGCGACGCCCTGATGGCCGGCCTCGGCCGTCGCGGGTCGCTCCGCGAGATCTTCCAGGTGACCGGCGTGGGCGCGACCCTCTTCGGTCGCAACGGCGGCGGCGACCGCTACTACACCGACGGCGAGCTGACCGTCGGCGTCCTCGCCGCACCCGGGACCAGGGACGAAACGCCCGAGCCCCTCGCCAACCCGCCCGTCATCCGACTCAAGGAACAACTCTGGTCCGCCGTCAAGCCGATGCTGGACTCGATCCGCGACGGCAAGCCGGACGGCTGATCCGCCTCGATGTTCCGTCGAAAGCCCACCTCCTGATCGGAAGACCATGAACCACGGAGTCACGGAGGACACCGAGAGCAGAGAGGTCGAGGAAGATGCTGAATTTCATAAAAAACTCCGAATGTTCTCATGATCTGAGTTCCGCCGACTCTGATTCCTCTCCGTGACTCCGTGGTTCCTATTCCCCCGGCCATCAGGTTTTCGACGCATCGCCGCCTCGGGAGGCCGCCGCATGTCCCAGACGTCCGAAGCCGCCGCCGCGTCCGTCCCAGGCCCCGCGCGGAAGATTCCGCGGAGTCGGCTCTGGCTGTTCCGGCTCGTCACGTTGCTGGTCCTCGTCGCGGGACAGGAGGCGTTGTTCCGGATCATGTTCCCGCGGCCGGAGGTCGTCGGGTTCAACCGGATCCACTACCAGCAGATGGCCCAGTCGCACCCGCAATTCAGCAAGGCGATGGAGCGCGGGCTGGTCTACGACCGCCTCCTGATGGAGAGCCGGCCCGACGGCTTCGCCGAGATCCACGATCTGAACATGTATGGCTTCCGCGGCCCCGACTTCCGCGTCGACCCCGACCCGGCGCGGCGGCGGATCCTGGTCGTCGGCGACAGCGTCGTCGAAGGGGAGGGAGTCGGCGACGACGAGACGATCACCGCCGAATGGTCGCGGATCCTGGCGCGCGAGGGAACGCCGGCGGAGGTCGTCAATCTGGGCGTCGTCGCCGCCAGCCTGCCGCATCTGTGGATCCTCACCCGCGACGCCGTGAATCTGTTGCATCCCGCCGACGTCGTCGTCTCGCTCTACTGCAACGACCTCCCCGCGCCCGACGATCCGAAGCTCCTGCAAGCCCCGACGGAGACGTTCCCGCGCGTCCCGGCCGACCGTCGGCCTCGGATCGTCGACCTGATCGATCGGGCGATCTACGAGAAGCCGATCCACCGCCGCTGGTTCCACCCGACGATCCGCTTCTTCTCCCCGGTCCCCGACGGCACCAACCCCTGGTCCGGCGACGTCCCGAAACCCGAGTCGCTCCGCGCCGACCTGTACGAGGACATGAAGGCCGCCCGGATCATCCCCTGGCTGTACGCGCAGTCGCGGGACATGCCCCGGCTGCTCTCGCACGACTTTTCGACGGGGGGCTCGCCCGTCGAGTTCCTGCGGCGGATGCGCGACGTCTGCCGCGCGGCGGGGGCGCGGATGATGGTCGCCTACACGCCGTTCTGCGGCGTCGTCCACCCCCGTTACGCGCAAACGCTCATCGATCTGGGAATGGACCCGGACGAAGCCGCGGCGCTTGCGGTCGACCCGAAGTACCGGAACCAGAACCGCGTGACGGCCGACGCCTGCCGGGAACTCGATCTGCCGCTGGCCGACTCCACGCCCGACCTGGAGGCCGCCGAGGCCGTCGCCCCGCAATACTGGGCCTACGACTCCCATCCCAACGCCAGGGGTTACGCGACCGTCGCCCGCCGAATCCACGAGACCTGGAGGGCGACCCTCGCCAACGCCCCGAAACCCGAACCCGGAGCGACCCCGTGATTCGATCGACCATCGCTTTCCTGTTGATCGCCGCCTGCGTCCCGGTCCTCGCCGAGCCGCCCTCCGAACGGGACGACGCGGCCGTCCGCGCCGTGGTCCGCGCCTACGTCGAGGCCCGCGAGGCCCGCGACGCCAAGGCCGTCGAGGCCCTCCTGACCGCCGACGCCGACCAACTCGTCTCCGACGGGACCTGGCGCCGCGGCCGCGACGTGTTGGTCAAGGGGATGCTCGAATCCTCGCGCAAGAACTCCGGCAAGCGAACCATCGCCGTCGAGACCGTCCGCCTGATCGCCCCCGACGTGGCGATCGCCGACGGTCGCTACACCCTGGCCGCCGCCGGCCCCGACTCCAAGGACCGCGCCATGTGGACCGCCATCATCGTCGTCCGCGGAACCGACGGCTGGAGGATCGCCGGCATCCGCAACATGCTCCCCGCGCCGGGGGCGAAGTAAGCGATCGGAGGCGTAACGATCTTCCCCCCTGGAGGGGGAAGACAGACCGCGAAGCGGTCAGATGAGGGGGGGCGAGCAAGGGGAGCTTTGCGTTTCGGAACACGATTCATGCCGTGGCCGCGGAAAGTCTCCCTGGAAACGCGACGGCCGACTTGCCCGCCCCCCCTCATCCGGCCCTTCGGGCCACCTTCCCCCGCGAGGGGGGAAGGCCGTCATACCGATCGCAACACCCTTATGGGACGGATTGAACCAAGCACGTCGGCTCCGGACGTCACGCCTCGTCGAGGGCGCGGAGCCAGGCGGCGGATTCGGCGTCGCTGGGCATTCGCCAGTCGCCGCGGGGGGAGAGGCTGACGGTGCCGACCTTGGGGCCGTCGGGGACGCACGAACGCTTGTACTGCTGGGCGAAGAACCGCGACAGGAACGTCCGCAGCGTCTTCTTCACCAGTTCCGGCGGGTACGGCCGGGAGAACGCCGCGAACCGGGCGAGGAACAAGATTTTCTCGGGCGGGCATCCCATTCGGATCGCGTTATACAAGAAGAAGTCGTGCAACTCGTAGGGGCCCAGGACGTCCTCGGTCGACTGCGCGATCTCGCCCCCGCGCGACGCCGGCAGCAGTTCCGGCGAGATGGTCGTCTCGACGATCGACAGCAGGGTGTCGCGCGTGGGCCCGGCGGGGAATTCGCGCTCGGCGGCGTACCGGGTCAGGAAGCGGACGAGCGTCTTGGGGATCGAGCAGTTTGGGTTGTACATGCTCATGTGGTCGCCGTTGTACGTCGACCACCCGAGCGCGGCCTCGGAGAGGTCGCCGGTGCCGACGACGAACCCCCGCGACATCAACAGCAAGGTCCGCAACCGGGCCTGGACGTTCTCGAAGACCAGGTCCGAGCGGTTCCCCTCGGGAAGCCCCGTCAGGGCCTCGCGGAACGCGGCGACGTCCAGGGTCCGGACGTCGATCCCGAACGGCGCATGGCCCAGGTCGCGGAACGTCCGAAGCGCCAGTTCGGATATGTCGATGGTTTCCGACGAGACGCCCAGGTGGTCCATCAGGGCGAGCGCGTTGGCGAGGGTCCGTCCGGTGGTGCCGAAGCCGGGCATCGTCAGCCCGCGGAGGAGCTTGCGGTCGCGCCCCAGGAGGTCCAGCGTCTTGACCGCCACCAGGAGCGCGAGCGTGGAATCCAGCCCGCCGGAAACCCCCAGGTTGAGCGTCGTCCCGGCCGGCAGTCGCTCGACCCGCTTGGCCAGCCCGGCGACCTGGATCTCGAAGATCTCGGCGCAGCGGCGGCCCAACTCGGGCCCGTCGTCGGGGACGAACGGCGTCGCGGGGACGCGGCGCTTGAGGTCCGCGGGCTCGGTCGCCGCCAGGCGGACGGGGACGCGGCGGAACGTCGGCGCGGGGCCGATCGGCGGCTCGAAGGTCGAATCGGAGCGGCGCAGAAACGTCAGCCGCGCGACGTCCACGTCTTGCTCGACCCAGTACGAGCCGCGATCGACGGGGCGGCCGTCGCCGACGCGACGGGACTCGGCCAGGAGCCGGCCGTTCTCGGCGATCAGGCAGTGGCCGCCAAAGACCAGGTCGGTCGTGGACTCGGTCGGCCCCGCGCCGGCGTAGGCGTAGGCCGCCACGCAACGCGCCGACTGACCCGTCACCAGGTCGACGCGGTAGTCGCTCTTGCCCAGCGTCTGATCGCCGGCGGAAAGGTTCAACAGGATCGTCGCGCCGGCGAGCGCCTGCGAGGCGCTCGGCGGGATCGGCACCCAGAGATCCTCGCAAAGCTCCACGCCGATCGTGGCGTCGCGGCCGGCCTCGCCGGCGCCCTCGACCTGGAACAGCAGGTCGGCGCCGAACGGGACCATGCGGCCCAGCGCCTCCACCTCCGCCGGCTCGTCGCCGCGCGCGGGGTGGAACCAGCGGCGCTCGTAGTATTCCTTGTAGTTGGGCGGATGCCGCTTGGGGACGATCCCGCGGACGCCCCCGCCGTCGATCACCGCGGCGCAGTTGTAAAGCCTGGGACCGACTCCCAGCGGGAGCCCGACGACCGCCACCCGCGGCGTGCCCGCGACGGCCTCGACCACGCGCGCCAGGGCGTCGACGGCGCCGCGGAGCAAGGGAGGCTGATGGAACAGGTCGGCGCAGGTGTAGCCCGTCAGGCAGAGTTCCGGGAAGAGGACGACGTCGCAAGCCGACGCGCGGTCGAGCACGTCGACGACCTCGCGGGCGTTGGCCGCGGGGTCGGCCACCGACGTCCGGATCGTCGCGGCGGCGATTCTGACAAATCCAAAGCGATTCATAAATTCCCCGGCGGCTTCGTGGGGCGAGGCCGATTGACCGGCCCGATCCGTCGAGAGTAAAACAGGAACGCCCCGGCTTCAATGCGACTCGGCGCCCCGACGCCTTCGTCGCCCCCCGCGACGGCCTCCCGACGGTCGTCGCGACGAACCATCGGACGCCCTCCATGCCGAACATCCCGCGACGCATCCTCTTCGTCCTCGCCCTGATCGCTTGCGGTCCCCAGGCCCTGGCGCAGGCCCCGCTGGGCGAATCGCACAAGCCGTTCGCCAGGCCCGGAACGCCCCGCCGCGGCGAGCGGATCCGCTCCTTCGACGTCCTCCACGTCAAGGCCGAACTGACGATCGACATGGAGAAGGACTCCCTCGCCGGCTCCGTCGCCCACACGGTCGCACCCCTGCACGCGCCCTTGGCTCGCATGGAACTGGACTGCGGGCCGAGCCTGGAGGTGTCGCGCGTCGCCGTGGGCCCCGACGGAATTGAAGCGCCGTTTGAGCGCGTCGGCGAAACGCTCTCGATCACGATCGACCCGCCGCGGCCGGTCGGCGAGCCGTTCGACGCGGTCGTGACCTATTCCGGCAAGCCCGACAACGGCCTGCACTTCGTCCCTCCCGACGCCGACGTCCCCGACCGCCCCAAAGCCGCCTGGACCCAGGGCGAGGTCGCCGAAAACCGCTACTGGCTCCCCTGCTACGACGAACCCAACGACATGGCGACCACCGAGATGATCGTCACCGTCGCCAGGCCCTACTCGGTCCTCTCCAACGGCGCCTTGGTCGCGACGACCGACGCCCCCGACGACGCCCGGACGTTCCACTGGAAGATGGATCAACCCTTCTCCAGCTACCTGATCACCCTGGCGGTCTCCGAGTTCAACGTCTTCCGCGACGAGGCCGCCGGCGTCCCCGTCGAATACTACGTCCTGAAGAACGTGGACGAGGAGACGGCGCGGCGGTTCATGGGGCTCACGCCCCGGATGATCGAGTTCTTCAACGAGGTCACCGGCCAGCCCTACCCGTACCCCAAGTACGCCACGGTCTGCCTCCCCGGCTTCAACGGCGGCATGGAGAACGCCAGCGCCACGTCCATGACCGACACCGCCCTGCTCGACCGCCTGGAGGCCCGGGAGCGGAGCCGGGACGGCCTGGTCGCCCACGAGTTGGCCCATCAGTGGTTCGGCGACCTGATGACCTGCAAGGACTGGTCGCACCTGTGGCTCAACGAGGGGTTCGCCTCCTACTTCGACCCCCTGTTCTTCGAACGCGACCGTGGCGAGGACGAGTTCCGCCTCATGATGCGATCGGAGCTGGAGAACTACCTGGCCGCCGATCGCGGCCACCGCCGGCCGATCGTCGAGCCGCGGTACGAGAACGCCACCCAACTTTTCGACGGCGTCGTCTACGCCAAGGGCGCCCGCGTCCTGCACGCGCTCCGCGGCGCGCTGGGCGACGAGGCGTGGTGGAGGGGGATCAAACGATACGTCGCGGATAACAAATTCCAGAACGTCGACACCGAGGACCTCCGCGAGGCGTTCGAGAAGGAGACGGGCGAGGACCTCGGCTGGTTCTTCGGCCAGTGGGTTTACAAGGCCGGCCACCCGGAGTTGAAGGCGTCGTGGCGGTACGAGCCGGAGGACGGGACCGTCCGTCTGAAGGTCGAGCAGGTCCAGAAACTCGACGCCCAGACGCCGCTCTTCCGCCTGCCGACGACGATGGCGATCCTCGACGACGACGCCGAGCCCAGGCGCGTGCCGATCGTCATCGACGGAGCGACCCACGAGTTCGTCGTCCCCGTCGCGAGCGAGCCGAAATCGGTCCTGCTGGACCCCGAGGGCTGGATCCCCAAACGGCTGGTCTTCGAGCGGCCCGCCACCGAGCAACTCTTCCTGCTGCAACACGGCCCGACCGTCCTGGTCCGCGTCGACGCCGCGGAGGCCCTCGCCGCGACGCCCGACGACGTCCCCGGCGCGCGCGAGGCGCTCGCCGACGCCTGGAGGCGGGAGAAGTCGCCGACGGCCGCGACGCGGATGACGGAGACGATCGCCCGCGGCGACGCCGGCTTCCGCCCCGCTCTCCTCGCCGCGGCCGAGGCCGCCGAGCCCCGCGTTCGCGTGGCGGCCGTCCGCGGCCTGGCGATGCTGGAGCGCGACCCCGCCGCCGAGACCCTCTTACGCAAGGTCTGGAACGATTCCGAGGCCCCCTACGGCGCGCGTCAGGCCGCCCTGGGCGGGCTGGTCCTTTGGAAGGTCGACGACGCCGAGAAGCTCATCGACGCGGCGCTGGATCTCTCCGACGGCAAGCACGCCCTGGCCGCCGCCGCGCTGGACCTGCTTCTGGGCCGTCGCGACGCCCGCGCCCGCGAGTTGGTCGCCGCCTACGTCGCGCCGGGACGTCCGCCCCGGCTGCGCTACGTCGCCCTTCGCGCCCTGGAGGACCTGGCCGGGGACGACGCGGCGCTTCAGGACCTCATCGTCCCCCTGGCGGAGGATCCCGACCGCGTCGTCCGCGCGCGAGCCTGGGACTTGATCCGCCGCCACCATATCAAAAAGGCGCTGCCGACCCTGGAGGCCCGCCTCAAGGTGGAGGACTTCGGCTTCAACGCCCGCGCCCGAGCGACCCTGGAACGCGCCGTCGAGGCCCTGAAGGGGCCGAGGCGCCGCGCGGAGGACGCATCAAGGACGACCGACGCCAAATCCCCCTGGGCCGACGTCAAGAAGCGGCTCGACGACCTGGAGAAGCTGCTTCGACAGGTCCGCGACCGGGTCGACGAACTCGCCCCGCGGTGAGCGGCGCGCCGCCCGCGGTCACTCGCCGAACGGCGTGAGCGTCGGGGTTCGGGAGATGCCGTCGTCCCTGGGCTCCGGCGCGCCGACGGTCCCCACCTTGTCCGGGTCGACCGGATCCGGGCTCGGCTCCAAAACCGGGGCGGTCGGCAGCCGGACGGAACCGGCCTGGCGCTGGAACCGCCGGGGACCGCCGCAACCCGAGACCATCCCGATCGCGATCATCAGCGCGGCCGCGCGGAAGAGGGACTTCATCCGGATTCCTCCATGAATGGGACCCGCGGACTCGTCGATCGGCCCGCCGACGCCGCCAGCATAGCCGACCGTCGAAATCCGCCAAGTCGAAATTCCCTCAAGTCGGCCGACGTCTGCGGCCGAGAGGAGTCGCCGATGGATCCGTCCGCCGCCTGGCCGTTCCGGGAGCCACCCGACGCCGAGGCGATCACGCTCGATCGCGTCCTTGCCGGCGAGGCGCCAATCCTCCTGGCCGCCCGCGACGACGACGGCTGGCAGCTCCTCGACGGCGAGCACGTCTTCGAGGCCGACGCCGCGGTCGTCCTCCTCGGCGAGATCGTCCAGTTCGATCCGTCGCTTCTGGAACTGGCCGAACTCCCCGTCGGCTGGCACGCCCGCCGCGAGGAACCCGGCGCGCCTTGGGTCCGCCGGGAAGGCGAGCCGGAGTAGGAGGAGAAAACGATCTTCCCCCCTCGCGGGGGAAGACAGACCGCGAAGCGGTCAGATGAGGGGGACGACGCGCGCGAGGACCGACGCGATTCGCGATAGCCTGCCAGGCAAGCCCTGGACATCGATGGCTTTCCGGCGCGTCCTCCCCCTCATCCGGCCCTTGGAACGCCGCCGAAACAACTTGTCGAATCCATGGGCGGAAGATGGGGAACCACAGAGTCACGGAGAGCACGGAGAGTGAAGACGAGGAGCAGTTCGTCCGTCACCAACCTTTTAATTCACAATTTCTCAATTCTCCAATTCTCGATTTCCTCTCTGTGTCCTCTGTGACTCCGTGGTTAAATTCCGGGAAGTTATTTCGGCGGCGTTCCTCGGACCACCTTCCCCCGCGAGGGGGGAAGGATGTTCATTTGGTGGCAACGACGTTCAGGTCCCCGTCAAGCGTGACGACCTCGCCGGCCTTCGGCTGGATCGCGACCGACTTGCCGTCGAACCTCGCCACGGCCGGGCGCCCCAGCCGCGAGAGGATCCGAGCCGAGGTCAGCCGGCCGTCCCTCCACGTCATGTCCACGTCGAAGCCCCCGCGCGCCCTCAGGCCGGCGACCGAGCCGGTCGGCCAGGCGGCGGGGAGGGCGGGGAGCAGGTGGACGTCCCCCGCGGACTCGTGGCTCTGCAGCAGCATCTCGGCGACGCCCGCCGGAAAGGCGAAGTTGCCGTCCATCTGAAACGGCGGGTGGCTGCCGAAGAGGTTCGCGTACACCCCGCCGGGGCCCAGCCGCAGCGTCCGCTCGATCAGCCGAAAGGCGTGGTCGCCGTCCCCCAGTCGCGCCCAAAGGCTGATCTTCCAGCCCGTCGACCACCCGGTTCCCTCGTCGCTCCGCGCGATCAGCGACTTCCGCGCCGCCTCGAATAGATCGGGCGTCGCCGGGGTGATCTGGTTTCCGGGGTAGAGGCCCCACAGGTGCGACAGGTGGCGGTGATGCGGCTCGGTCTCCTGGAACGGCCTGGACCACTCCTGAAGCCGGCCGTCGGGGCCGATTTGAAGCGGCTTGAGCCTGGCGAGCGCGAATTCCAACCGGCCGCGGAACTCCGGGTCGACGTCCAGGATCTTCGTCGCGGCGACGCAGTGGGTGAACAGGTCGTGGATCAGCTCCAGGTCCATCGAGCTGGCGGCGCTGACGGCCGAGCGCTTGCCGTCGGGGCCGATGAACACGTTCTCGGGCGAGGTCGACGGCGACGTGATCAGCTTTCCGTCGGCGTCCTCGATCAAGAAGTCCAGGCAGAACTCGGCCGCGCCTTTCATCGAGGGATAAGCGTCTTTACGGAGGAACTCGCGGTCGCCGCCGAAGGCGTAATGTTCCCAGAGGTGCTGGCAGAGCCAGGGGCCGGACATCGGCCAGAGGGCCCAGGTGGCGTCGCCGCCGTCGCCGAAGCCCCCCACCGGGGCCGACTGCCGCCACAGGTCGACGTTGTGGTGCGACACCCAGCCGCCCGCGCCGTAGTTGGTCCGGGCGGTCCTCGCGCCGGCGACGGCCAGGTCGCGGATCATGGCGAAGAGGGGTTCGTGGCACTCCGCGAGGTTCGCGACCTCGGCCGGCCAGTGGTTCATCTCGGTGTTGATGTTCACCGTGTAGTTGCTGCTCCAGGGGGGGCGGACCTCGTCGTTCCACATCCCCTGGAGGTTCGGCGGCTGGCCTCCCGGCCTGGCCGACGAGATCAACAGGTAGCGCCCGTACTGGAAGTGCAGAGCGACCAACCCCGGATCCCCGGCGCCGAACCGCTCGACCCGCTCGTCGGTCGGGACGTCGAGCGCCCCCGCGGCCGGCGGGCCCAGGTCGAGCGCGACCCGGCGGAACAGACTTTGATGATCGTCGATATGATCGCGCAAAAGCGCGTCGTATCCCTTCGTCGCGGCCCCGGCGACCCTCTCCGCGGCGATCGGCGCGGGGTCGACGCCATTCTTGGCGGGCGATTTGTCGAAGCCGTTGAAGCTGGTCGCGGCCGAGAGGATCAAGACGGCGGTCGTCGCCCCCTCGACCTTGATCGCGTCGGCGAGCGCCGTGACGCCGTCGGCGACGACCTTCAGCCGGACCTCGAACGTCATCCCCGCGTCGTCGGAATAGACCACCGGGTTGGGGCCGTCGTGGTAGTTGGGGTCCGAGTGCGCGGGGGCCCGGCCGCGGAGGACCAGCGAGTCGCCGTCGGGGGCGACCTGGAAGTGGAGCTTGCTCCCGAGCCTGGCGTCGAACGAAAGCGCGCCGGGGCGGCTGGCGGTGAGTTTGACGACCAGGACGCGGTCGGGGTGGGAGACGAACGCCTCGCGGGCGTAGGCGACGTCGCCGATCTTGTACGTCGTGGTCGCGACGGCCGTGTCGAGGTCCAGCGCGCGGCGGTGGTCGCGGGTTTGACCGTCGGGGAAGGTGAGGGTCAGGTCGCCCATCGGCAGGTAGTTCTGGGTGTAGGGGCCCATCATCTTCTTGGCGAATTGGTGGGCCTCGGCGTACCTCCCGTCGGCGATCAACCGGCGGATCTCCGGGAGGGCCTTCAACGCGCCGGGGTTGTCCCAGTCCGTGGGGCCTCCCGACCAGAGTGTTGAGTCGTTGAGCTGGATTCGCTCGACGGGGAAACCGCCGTAGACCATCGCCCCGAGGTGGCCGTCGCCCAGCGGGAGGGCTTCCAGCCACTCGCCCGCCGGGCGGTCGTACCAGAGCCGAAGCGCGGGCGCCGGGTCCGCGGCGAGCGCGGCCGCGGCGAGCGCGCCGACGATGCAAAACGTCGCGATCGATCGAATCCCCCCGGTCGTCTTCATGGACGCCTCCCCGCCGGCGCGAAATCGGCCTGCGCTGGTCGTTTTTTACACAGGATGGCCGCCGAACCGCCAACGTCCCGAGCGTAGCAGGTCGGGCCGGACGGGACCATCGGCCGGCGGACGTGGCCCGAAGGCGTCGCGACGTGGCGAAAATCCGAGGGATCTCGACGAAACCCCTGGGATCTGCTATATCATGATTAGGGACGCGCGAACCTTCCGTCACTTCCTCGCGTCTACCTGAGTGACTGGCGCGCGACTTGCGACGGCAGTCGACCGTCCCTGTCTTTCGACAATCTGAACCCCCTTCGGAGGCGACCCATGAGCCCGAAGAAGCGTCGCAAGATTTACGGGGTCCGTCGGGAAACGCGCAGGACGCGAGGCTGGACGCGGTGGTTCCAGGAGGGCATGTTCGACGCCGACTCGGCCGGGAGCATCCGCCTCCGCACCGTACTCTTCGGCCAGAAGGCCTGAGACGTCGCGGAGTTCGCCTCGCGTCGGTCACATCATCCGTTCTTGAGGAGACCCCAAGGGATCGCCCGCTTCGGGATCATCCCGAGTTCTCAGTCCTCCCTCACGTTTTGACGCGGCCGCGGGCGAGACCCGGGCCGCGTTCGCGTTTCGAAACGCCGCGGCGTGTAAGGCGGGCGGGAACCGCCGAGGACGCCGAGAGAGTGCGGAAGGGGAGGGACGAAGCGCCCTCGAACATGGTTTTCGAGCGCGATCGATGCGATCGCGAGGGACTCTCGCGTTCTCCCCCGGGCCGCCACGCGGAACGCCCGCGTGGCTTTTCCGCGCCCCGTCCGAACGTCGATCCGATCGAATCGTCAAAAAGCGACGGACTCCCGCATCCTCTCCATGATCCGCGGCGAGGTCGTCTGAATTTCAAGATTCCGCCGCTCTGTCGAAAACCTAGCCCTGATCGGAAGACCAGGAACCACGGAAGACACGGAACGAGGGACGATCTCGGAAGGAAAAGCCTGGGGCTTGTTTTGGAACCCATGATTTTCGGCATCGGTGAGCGCCATCTCCTCCTGGGTCTTTCCGTGTCCTCCGTGTCTTCCGTGGTTCCAATCTCCCGTCGCGTCGGGTTTTCGACAGAGCAAGATTCCGCCCTTAATAATGAGACTCGGCCAGTCTCCAGGGGATCGAGGAATTCCAAGACCGTGGGCCGTCACTTGGGCGCGGCGACCTGGACCGGGGAGGCCAGGTAGGCGAACAGGTCGCGGACCTCCTGCTCGGAGAGGGTGTCGAACTGACCCTCGGGCATCATCGAGACCCGCGAACGCTTCACGTCCTCGACGTCCTCGGCGGGGACCAAGACGCGCTCGTTGGCGGTTTGAACCGTCAGCACCTCGGGAGTCTGGGAGCGGAGGATGCCGGAGATCACCCGGCCGTCGGAGGTCAGGACGTTGGTCACGGTGTACTCGTTGGCCACCGTGGCGCTGGGGTCCAGCACGTTCTCCAGGACGTAGTCGGGATTGGCGCGGTCGGAGCCGGTCAGCTCGGGGCCGACGTCGCCGCCGGCGTCGAACAGCTTGTGGCAGGCGTGGCAGGTCCGCTCGTACACCGCGCGGCCGTTCGACGGATCGGCCGTCCCCGCTCCGAGGATCGCCTTGTACTTGCCGACCAGCGCCGCCTTGTCCGCGGAGGTTTCCCGGACGGTCCCCCAGACGGACTCCAGCCGCCTGGCAAGCGCCGGGTCGCCGATCGCCTGGATCTGGCGGGCGACGGTGACGCTGACGTCGCGACGCGGCACGACGCCGCGCTCGATCGCGTCCAGAAGCGACGACGCCCACGCCGGCCGCGACGCCAACGCGGCGACGACGTCCGCGCGCTCCGCGGGCGCGAGCGCCTCGTAGCGGTCGAGCAGGACCTTGGGGACGTCGGCCTCGCCGAGGGCGGCCATCGCCCGGATCGCTCGGGGGCGGAGGGCGTCGTCGTCGAGCAGGCCGGGAAGCTCCTTGCCAAGCCCCGGCGCGCGGCGGTCGGCGAGCGTCGCCAGGGCGGCGCCGCGGCGGTCGGCGTCGGCCCTGGGGTCGAGCAGGACGGCGCGAAGCGCCTCCACGGCCCTGGGCTCGTCGAGGAGCACCGACAACAGCAGCGCCTTGTCCAGCAGCTCCGGCGACTTCGCGGCCGAAATCGCGGCGTAGAGCTCGCTCCAGCCTTTCGGCCGGGGGACTTGCTTGCGGCCTTGAAGCGCCTCCAGCGCGCCGTCGAGGACGTCGGAGCGAAGGTCGTCGCGGTCGGACTCAAGCGCCGGCGCGAGCGCGGCGAGGCCCTTGGCCGGATCGGCCGAGACGATCCGGCGGGCGAGGAACTCGCGAAGCGTCGGCAGTTTGACTTCGGGCAGGACCTCGGCGGCGAACTCGGTCGAAACGGCCGCCTCGCTCTCGATCGCGTACCAGGTCAACAGGGCGAGCATCCGGTCGGCCGGGTCGATCTGGGCCGTCGCCAGGGCCCGCGCCAGGGGGCGGCGGTAGTCGGCGGTCGGGATCCGGAGCAACGCCGACGCCAGGGCCAGGCGGACGCGGGGCGAGGGGTCGCGCCCGGCCATGTCGGCGAAGCGGTCGACGACCTCGCGCGGGACGGACGGGACGTCGACCAGCAGCCGGACGGCCCAGGCGCGGATCGATTCGTCGCGGTCGCCCAGAAGCGCCGTCAAGGCGGCGCGGTCGAGCCCGCCGACGGCGTTGAGGGCCCAGAGGGCGCGGAGGCGTCGAGGGGCGTCGGGGGCGTCGGCGAGCAGCTTTTGAAGCGACGCGCGAGGGGCGTCCATGGAGGCGGGGTCGGCCGTCGCGCGCTCCTGGAGCAGCCGCCGCGCGGTGCGGACGTACCACTCGTTCCGGTGGGACTGAAGCGCGACGAGTTCGGCGTCGGAGAGTTTCGCCAGGTCGACCTTCACCGGCTTCGCGTCGCCATACGATAGCTTGTAGATGCGGCCGTTCTCGCGATGGGAGCCGTCGGCGTCTTGTTCGTGGCATTCGCCGATGTCGGACCAGTCGGTGAAGAAGACGCCGCCGTCGGGGCCGTACTTCAGCTCCAGGCCGCGGAACCAGACGTCGTCGACGCGGAGCAGGTCGGGGCCGTGGCTGGCGACGTAGCTGGAGCCCTTGCGCGTAAGTCGGTCGTGGTTGACGCGGTGGCCGTGGATGTTGAACGTGAAGAGGCCGCCGCGGTACTCCTCGGGCCACTGGCCGCCCAGGTAGATCATGGCGCCGACGTGGGCGTGGCCGCCGCCGGCCTGGTCGTGGCGGTCGTGGCCGGCGCCCTCGCGGGACTCGGTCCAGTGGCCGCCGGCCCAGTGGAGGTGGTCGGCGCAGGTGGGGACGCGCTCGTAGGTGTGGGGGTTGAAGTCCTCGCCGAACATGCGGTCGTAGCGCGCGCCCGGGACGACGTGGAACAGATGCGCGATGACGCAGTTGGTGATGAACGCCTCGCCGTAGTCGTCGAAGTCCAGGCCCCAGGGGTTGGTGGTGCCGTGGGCGACGACCTCGAACGTCTTGCGGGTCGGGTGGTAGCGCCAGACGCCGGTGTTGATGGCGGTCCTCCCCTCCGGAGGCGTTCCCGGGGGACCGACCAGGGAGTTGGAGAGGATGCCGTTGCAGCCCCAGAGCCAGCCGTCGGGGCCCCACTTCAGGCCGTTGAACATGTTATGCTGGGCCTTTTCGTCCCAGCCGTCCAGGACGACCGTCGGGGGGCCGTCGGGGACGTCGTCGCCGTCGGCGTCGGGGACGAACAGGAGGTTGGGCGTGGAGCAGAGCCAGACGCCGCCGAAGCCCAGCTCGATCCCCGTGAGGTTGGTGCCGCCATCGTAAAAGACCTTGCGGGAGTCGAATTTCCCGTCGCCGTCGGCGTCCTCGAATATGAGGACGCGGTCCTTGCCGTCGGGTCCGCCGAGCCAGATCGGATACGAGTAGTTCTCCACGACCCAGAGCCGGCCGCGGGGGTCGATGGAGAAGGCGATCGGCTGGACGACGTCGGGCTCGGAGGCGAACGGCTTGACGACGAACCCCGGCGGGACGGTCATCCGCGCCGGCGCGTCGGCCACGGACATGGGCGCGGACGCGGGTTCCGGATCGCTCCAGCCGGCGAACAGGAGGGCGGACGCCGCGAGGGCGAGGGGGAACGGACGCGCGATCATGGGCGAGGCTCCACGGCGAGAATGGTCGCCGGCGGCCACCGGCGGGGGAATTGCAGACTAAAGCCGCCGCGAGCCCCCGTCAATGGCCGGCCTTCTCCCGCCCTCTCGTCGGCCCGCTCAGCGCCGAAGGCCCCCCTCGACTCCGCGGCGGCCGGTGGCGACGGGGATCAGCTTGATCCAGTCGACGCCGACCAGATAGCTTTTGCTCTTGGCGTTCTTGCCGACGACCTGAATCCCCAGGTCGTTGACGCCGGCCTTGAGGTCGGCCTCGCCCAGGACGACGCCGCCGGAATGGACGACCTCGGGAGAATACAGGTCGATCGGCTCGCCCAGCGGCTCGCCGCCGACGCTGAATTGGACCTTGCCGTAATCGAACGACTTCGTGAGTCCGGCCCAGACGACGTACCCGCCGGCCTCCTTCACGGGGAGTTCCAGATCGAGCCGGGCGCCGTCCTCGTGGACGATCCAGAAGAGTTGGCTGGCCGCGGACCAGACGCCGCCGAAGGGGCTCATGTCCTGGGTGAGGACCTCGCCGGCGGTCTTGCCTCGGATCTTAAGCGCCTCGGCCTCGATCGCGCCCGGCTCGCGATGGATCGGCGGAAATAGGCGAGCGTGGCGTACTGGACCTTCACGGCCTCCCAGTGCCAGATCTCCAGGTCGAACGCCAGCGACTCGGCGAACGGGATCGAGTCGAGCGTCTGGACCCGAAGGACGCTGGTGTTCCCCTTGGTGCCGGGGCCGTCGCAGCGCGACTGGGCGTGGAACGGGCTGTCGGTGAACGTCGAGGGGTTGCTCCAGGCGTAGCCGAAGTAGTCCTCGGTGCCGGTGCCGAAGGTGCTGGGGAACGGCTCGCCGTCGACGTAGACCTTCTCGTCCCCCTCGCCCCACCAGGCGGGCGTGGGGTTGAAGAGGTTCAACGCGAGCCCGACGTACCGCCCCGATCCGCCCGAGACCCGCAAGGCCGGCCAGTCGAGCGCGCCGCCGGCCTTGACGGTCTGGACGTCGTCGCGCTGGCGCCAGCGGGCGTGGAACGTGAGCTCCTCGGCCGCCCTGGGATCGGGGACCACGACGGCCTCAAGACTTAGGCTTTGAGGGCGCTCGTCCGGGCGATGCATCTCGATCCGCGCCGAGCGCCGAAAGGGCATGGGCCAGCGGGCGGTCATCGTCCCGTCCGCGTCGACCTCCGTCATCGCCGTGCGGAACGGGTTGAGGCCGGGCCCGGAGCCGAAGAAGTCGCCCAACGGGGCGGCCACCTGGGGCTCGTCGGCGCCGTCGAACGTGATGGTCAAGAGCGTCCTGGCCAGCACGTCGGCGACGGCGTCGTCGTCCAACCCCTCGCGGTCGAGCCTGGCCCGGAGCATCGCGACGCGGCGGCCGCGGTCGCCGGGGACCTCGGGGAAGTCCAGCATCCCCGACCCGGCGCCACCCATGGAGACGACGGCCGTCCCCGGCGCCCTCTCGGCCGGCGCGACCGGCGCGGTCAGCTTGCTCCGGGCCTCGGCGATCGCCCCGGCGGCCCGCTTGAGGACCTCCGGCGAGTAGCTCTCCACCTTCGTCCCGGCCGCGTAGGTCGTCACGTTCACCTGGTAGTACTGGTCCCCCTTGGTCGTCGTGATCTTGATCGACTTCTCAAACGGGAACGGGAAATACAGGTTCCGACCGCGGGAGGCGTCGTGGCCGAAGGGGGCGGAGAACGGCTCGACCTCGCCGTCGGTGATCGCGGCGAACTCGGCGGCCAGGGCCGGCTCCTCCGCGCCGTCGATGTAGATCCGCAACTCGCCGTCGGGGTTGGCCGACCAGATCCGAGAGACGTAGCCGGGGCCCTTGGCGTCGGCCAAGACCCATTCCCGGTTCGCCCCCTCGCCCTCCACGCGGAGATAGTGGCCGCGATCGCCGTTGGCGAACGGCGCGACGATCTCGCCGCCCTCCAACTTGGTCGCGCGGTCGTAGCTGGAGAACTGGAACGACCGCTCCCCGGCCGCCGGCGGCTCGGCCAGCCACGAGGGATCGGCCAGCCGGCCCAGCAGCGACTCGACGGTGATCGGCTTGGAGTCGTCGCCGCGGGCCGGCAAGATCAGGAACGCGGCGAGCAAAGCCGGCGCGAGCCAGATGGGGGAACGCATGCAAAGGCTCCTGGGACCCAATAGCGTTCGGCGCGAGACCGCGTTGTCGCGTGGCGATCGTCGCCTTCTCCCCTTGAGGGAGAAGGTGGCCCGAAGGGCCGGATGAGGGGTCGACCGACGTCGCGTCCCGACAAGGCCATCGCGACGTCGAAGACCACGAAACC
>Ga0209916_1001468_pt1 | contig 19929 bp, 13 predicted proteins | sample ThiBio_1000_plan_FD_183956 | JGI IMG/M metagenome (GOLD analysis project Ga0209916, IMG submission 183956) | Wastewater bioreactor microbial communities from Cape Town, South Africa - Thiocy_solids_2 (SPAdes) | ecosystem: Engineered > Bioreactor > Thiocyanate-remediating > Anaerobic-Aerobic ... | reverse complement strand
CCCCCCCTCATCCGGCCCTTCGGGCCACCTTCCCCCGCGAGGCATAGGTATGGCCACAACTTTTCGACTCGGAATCTGGGAAGGATAGGCAAGCGTCCGATGTCCCCTCTCCCACCGGGAGAGGGTGGCCCGAAGGGCCGGGTGAGGGTCGTCGCATTTCGGGATACGCTCTGGGCTTGCGTCATGCCGACCCGACGCTCCCCGCGAAGCGCGACGACCCTCACCCGCCGCTGCGCGGCTGCCCTCTCCCGGTGGGAGAGGGGACGGAATAGGCGATCTGGGTCAATATAGAGCTTGCCTATGCTCTCCAAATTCCTAATCGAAAAGTTGTGGCCATACCTATGCCCGCGAGGGGGGAAGGGCGTTCAATCGTCCTCAAATCCGTGATGGGCGGACGTCGGCGTCAGTCCGTCACCTCCAGGCGGACCTCGTCGGAGTTGGCTTTCAGTTCCGGGGCGTACATCGCCGCGCCGCGCGCGGGGAGGGCGTGGAAGCGGCCTGGGATCTCGGCGCGGAGGCGGTAGGCGACGGAGTGCTCGCCGCGAGCCAGCCAGGGGACGAAGAACGCGACGCGCTCGTCGCGGTATTCGACGTAGGCGCCCATGTCGTTGCCGTTGTAGCCGCTGCGGACCTCGACGGGCTCGAAGCCGGCGGCCTTGTAGTCCTCGAAGACGAGGTACTCGTAGTCGTTCTTGCTGTCGATCTTCAGCTCCACCTCGACCAGGTCGCCGCTCTTGAGGGTCGCGCCGTCGGCGAGCGGCTCGCGGCGGTACTTTTCGACGCGCTGGGCCAGCGACTGGCCGCGGCCGCCGGCGACGTCGACCGCCTTGTCGTCGCGGATCAGGCGGTAGACCCGGCGGTCGACCTTCACCTCAAGCCCGGCGCGGGCGATCGGGTCTTCAAGGGTGAAGTTGGTCAAGTACGTGTTGAAGTAAAGCGGGCCCGTCCCCTTCCTGGCGAGGGTGATCGAGTGCTCGCCGGAGCTTAGATCGTCGCCTTCGAGGACCAGCGAGGCGTCGAAACCGAAGAGGTTGGCGGGGGTGATCGTCACCTCCTTGCGGACCTCGCCATCGACGGCGATCGTGACGGTCATGTCCGGCTTGTCCTCGCCGCTGGCCTTGAGGAAGTCGGCGAGGGCCTCGACGTTGTAGCCGGTGTCGCGGGTGGAGTTCCAGTAACTCCCGTGGGCGCGGTTGTTGAGGATGTACTTGCTCAGCCGCGACGCCAGCCGGCCCCTGGGGTCGACGGCGGAGAGGAGCTTGAGGTAGAAGGCGTCGGTCTCGGTCTCGCTCCCGTACCAGTACCACCAGTAGCCCTGGTTGGGGAGCTTCAGCCAGGCCGTTTGGTTCTCCTCGTCCTCGACGACGTACTGGCTCAGGTTCTTCATGACCTCGGCGAGTTTCGCGGCCTCGCCGAACTTGTGGAGGCCCAGGCCGTAGAGGCACTTGCCCTGCGCGGAGAGGCCGGGGCGGTCGCGCTCCAGGTATTCGAGCATGCCGGGGACGCGGACGTCGGCGTCGGCCAGGACCATGAACACGAGCGCGTCCATGTCGTCGGCCTTCTTCCTGTAGGGCTTGGTCTCGGTCTCGCCGTTCTTGAGCAGGCGGACCTGCTCGGCCTGATAGCTGGTCAGCCAGGCGACGCCGCGTTCTTGCATTCCGTCCGGGATCGCCAGGTCGTTCTTGCGGGCGATTTGCAGGCCGTGGACGACCTGCGCGGTGGTGTGCGGGTAGGAGCGTTCGCCGTAGCCGGAGAACCAGCCCCAGCCGCCGTCGGAGAGCTGCATCTCGGCCAGGCGGTCGAGTCCCGCGCGGGCCATCTTGGCGACCTCGTCGATGTCGAAGACGGGGTTGCGCGCCGCCGGGTGTTCCTTGGGGAACGCCGGTCGGTTGGGGCCCAACTGCTGGGCGTTGAGGTTCGTATGGGCCGCTTGCACGGCCTTCAGATCCACGCCCATGTCGATGAGAATCCGCTGGGTGACGACCGTCGGCAGGAAGCGGTTGAGGGTCTGCTCGGTGCAGCCGTAAGGGTAATCGACCAGGTAGGGGAGGGCGTCGACGAGCGCCCCGGCGAGGGTCGGCGAGTAGCGGACCTCAAGCCGGGTCTGCTCCGGCCGGCGCTCGGCGGGGACGTTGATCTTGACGGTCGCCTCCGACTGGTCCGGTCGGATCGCGCCGGCGATCGCCTCCATCTTGAGCATGCCGTGGACGTAGGCGGGGAACGTCATCTGGGCGGCGTCGGAGTCAGAATCCGCGACGGCCTTCATGCGGACGACGGCCTGCCCCTCGTGCGCGACCTTCACGCGCCAGTCGACGCGGGCCTCGCCGCCGGCGGCCAGGTCGATCGTCCGGGACGTCTCGTCCATCGGCTCCAGGACGCTCCCTTCGAGTTCCAGGGCGACGAGGACCGACTTGGCCTCTTTCAACTTGCTATGGACGACGGCCGAGAGGACCACCTCGTCCTTCTGGACGAAGAACCGCGGGGCTTGAAGCCTGACGAGCAGGTCCTTGGACGTGACGAACTCGGCCTCCGCCTGACCGACGCGGGCGCCGGGGCCCATGGTCCAGGATCGGACCTTCCAGGTGGTGAGGCTGTCGGGGACGGGGAACTCGACCTCGGCGGCGCCGTCGGGCCCGGTCTCGATCGCCGCGGCCCAGAAGGCGGTGTCGGCGAAGTTGGTTCGGACGGACGGCGCGGCGGCCTCGGCGGCCTTGTCGTCGGGCTCGAAGGCGTCGGCGGCGACCACCCTTCGCATCTTCTCGGCGGGCGGCGCCTCCCCCAACGCCGCCGCGGGCGCGGCGGCCAGCGCCATCGGGGTCGCCGGGGCGGCCTCCATCATGGCGTTCCCGTCCATCACGATACCGCCGCCCATCCCGCCCATGCCGCCGCGCATCGCGCTCTTCCTCTTAAAGTACATGGACCCGTCGCGGCCGGGGGCCATGCCGCCGCCGAAGGCGCCCAGGTCGGCCATGGGCGTCTCGTCCGGCTTGAGGAGGTTGTGGAACGCCCGCGACAGGCTGGATTCGGTTGACGGGTGGTGCGACCGTTTCCACTTCCAAAAGACGTCCTTGATGTCGGCGACGTTCGATCCGCCCGAGATGTATTCGACGGCCTTGTCGTAGACCGCGAGCGCCGTGGAGCCGACGAACGGCTTGCCGCCGGGGCCGGTCAGTTTGAGGGAGAGCTTCGCCTTCTCGCCGGGCTTGTAGGTTGCCCGCGACGCCTCCACCTTCACGTCGACGATCCGCGACTCCGGCGGCACGGCGACGTCGCGGGCCTGGACGTGGAGCTTGCCGTTGGAGACGGTGAGGGCTTCCACGAACAGGTTGGGCATGTCGGCCGTGGCCACCGGGACGTCGATCGTCGTCGACTTCCCCTTCAGCCGGATCGGCTTGAAGTTGGAGTACACGCCGTTGGAGGGGCGAAGGAACAGCAAGACGGTGGAGTCCGCGCGCTCGGTGTTGATCTGGAGCCGCATCTTGTCGCCCGGCCGGTACTCCTTCCTGTCCGGGACCAGCTCCAGGTCGCCGAAGTGGAACGACGCGCCGTCGAAGCCCTGGCCGGCCACGGTGACGAGGTAGCCGCCCTCGATCTCATGCCCCTGGCCGTCGTCGACCACGGCCGAGATTCTGTACTGTCCCGCCTGGGCCGCCTTGATCGGTTGCTCGGCGCGGCCGTCGGCGTCGAGCGCGAGCGGCCAGGTTTCGACGGGGGTCTCGATCGGCTTGCCTTGATCGTCGTAAGTGATCTGCAACAGTTTGAGCGTCCCCTTGCCGACCACCGGCTTGCGGTCGAGGGTCTGGGCGCGGACGTCGGCGGTGATCGTGTCGCCGGCCTTGTAGTGGCCGCGGTCGACCCAGGTATACACGGCGAACGGCTTGCGGGCGACGAGAACCGCGCCGGAGCCGTCGATGGCGCGGCGGGACTGGTCGGTGACGGTGGCCTGGATCTCGTAGCGGTGGTCGCGGTTCGGGTGGGCGGCCTTGGCGAAGGCGGTGTCGATCTCGATTTCCACCTTGCCGTCGGGGCCGATGGGGACTTCGGCGTCGGCGACGACCTCCGGCGGTCCTTGCGGCCGCGGCCACCACCAGGCGATCGGCGCGCGCATGCCCCAGGCGTTCCAGCCGGGATACCACGAGGCGTCGGTCGCGAACCACCAGTAGCCGTTGCCGTAGAGCCAGTCCCAGCGGCCGACGGGGAACCAGCGGTCGTCGGCCTCGCGGCGGAGGACCTTGTACTTGACCGTCGCCTGGGTCACCGGCCCGCCGAAGTAGTAATCGGCCTTGACGGTCGCCTTGACCTTCTCGCCCAGCGCGACGGGTTCGTCGGGGGCGTCGACCTTCACCTCGAACTCGGGCTTCTTGTACTCCTCGACCCGGAACGAGCCGCCGCCGCGGTTGAAGACGGCGATCCCGTCCACGACGGCGACGCCGACGCGGTAGACGCCGAGCGTCGCGTCCGTCGGCAGTTCGACCTCGCCGTCGACGCCGCCGTAAGCGTCGGCCTTCAGCGTCTTCTCAAGGATTTTCTCACCCTTGGGGTTGTTGATGACGACCTGGACCTGGGCCCCGGCGAAGGGGGAGGCGTCGGGCGCGTCGTAGCGGGCGCGGGCGACCCACGCCTTGAACTTGGCGGAGTGGCCGGGGCGGTAGACGGGGCGGTCGGTGATGACGATCGCGGTGGTCTGGTCGAACCGCTGGGGGTTGCGATCCAGCGGCCAGAGCCCGGTGAAGCCCAGGTAGGCGAGACGGCCGTCGGTCGTTCGGGCGGTCGCCAGCCACTGGTGGACGCCGACGCGGGGCTCGCGCCGAGGCGCGTCCACGACCGCGAGGCCGTCGGCGTCGGTGGTCGCGGCTTGCTCCGTCACGTCGACGGTGAACTTGTTCCCTTGCCCGATCTGGCGCGTCCGCCAGCCGAAGAGCTCCAGCGACGCGCCCTCGACGGCCGCGCCGGAGCGGGCGTCGGCGGCGAAGTAGAGGTGTTGCTTCTCCAGCGGCTTGCGGACCAGGACCGTGTCGTCGACCCAGACGACCACGCGGGAGACGTTGCCCCCCTCCATCGTGGCGGTCAGCAGGTACGCGCCGGCCTTTTGCAGCGGGGTCGTCACGACGACGCGGCGGTCGAAGTGGTCGGCCGGCGGGTCGAGGTCCAGCGCCCACGTCGCGACCGAATCGCCCTGGTACTGCTTCTGGTCGAGCGACACCAGCCGCGCGCCGACGTCGTTGACGTCGGTCCTTTGCCAGTCGAGTTGGTCGGGCCTGGAGCGGAGGTAGTCCTTGACGTCCTTGAGGAGCTTGTCGACGAGGACCTCGTGGGCCTCGAACCGGACTTTGCGGCCGTTGCGGAAGGTAAAGTCGACGCTCGCGCCGCGGTCGGCGGGATGGGTGGACGTGGGTTCGAACCGGCCCCATGGCTTCTCGATCTGGTCGAGACGGGACTGGTAAGCCTTGTTCGGGTCGCCGTATTTCTCGACGGCCTGTTTCCAGTAGTCGGCGGCGCGGACGAACTGGCGGCGGTCTTCGAAGAGGCTCGCCAGGGCGACGGTCGCCTGTTCGGCGCGGCCGGTCTTGGGGTCGTCGACGACCGACTGGAAGATCTTGATGGGATTGAACTCGTCGGGGAGCGCGAACCGCTTCACGCCCGAGGCCAGCCGGGCGACGGTCTCGTCGTCCTTGAGCGTCTCCAGTCCGTAGATGCTGGTGGCGGGCTCGGCCTCGTCACCGTCGCCGTCGTCGTCCGCGACCATCGGCTGGAACCCGCCTTGCTGGAGGGTTTGCGTCCCGAACTGGCCGAGCATGAACTGGCCGAGGGTCATGCGGACGTCGTTGAGCAGTCCGGCGTCGGCCTCGGCGGCCTGGGCCAGCGCCCATCGCCAGCGCTCGCCGTCGTTTTGGGCCTTCTGGAACGACTCGGGGACGTGGTAATAGACGGGCGCGCCGTCGGCCGTCACGGGCGCGCCGGTCGAGTCTCCACCCCAGCCTCCCCAGCGGCCGCGGGTGTACTCGTCGTAGTCGGGAAGCGCGTCGAGGTCCGTCAAACTCTGGAGCCGCCACGCCTCGCCGCCGAGGCGTTCGAACGTCAGCGCGCCGGCGAGCGTCTGAAAGAACCGGCCGGCGCGGGCGCGGTCGGGGTCGCCCTTCATGGCGTCGATGGCGTGCGTGAGGAGTTGGAGGGCGCGGACGCGGTCGCGGTCGGTGGCGTCGACGTAGCGGCCGCCTCCGCCGCGACGGCCGCCGCGGGCGAACTCGCCGGCGACGACGAACCCCTGATGCGGGATCTGGTTCAAATAGCACTCGGCGACGGCCACGGCCGTCCGGGCGTCGTCCTTCCGCCCGGTCACGGCCGCTTCCAGGAAGCCGTCGATCTCGTCCACGCGGCCGAGTTGGTTCAGGCATTGAATGCCCCTGGAAAGCGCGTCCTCCACCTCCGCGGGGTCGCTCGCGGGCGCGGCGACGAGGGCCTGGTAGACGTCGTGGGCGTCCTTGAAGTTCCCCTGGCCCATCAGCGCGTCGGCCCGGGCCTTGCCCCGTGGCGGCTCCGCGGTCGGGAACGCCAGGACGACCCCGCACAGCGCGACCAGCGACGCGACGGCGAACAGGGCGAGCGTGGACATTTTCATGACGGCCTCGCGAGACGTGAACGATCCCAGCCCCGGCGCTCCGCGCCGGCGCGATCCTCATCCTAACCTAGAACGACGCCCGCGAGGGTTTCTTAGTTCCGCTGGGATTTTCTTTCGATGCGGAGCCGATCGAGCGGGAGGGCCGAGTCACCGCCGCGCGGGGTCGTGGACCGGGACCAGCGGGTCGACCTCGTCGCGGCTGGGCCAGACGACCAGGTCGGGGAAGGCGCGGGCGACGTGTTCGGCCAGGTCCTCCACGCCCGGCCGCTCGGTGGCGTGGTGGCCGGCGACGATCAGGCCGACGCCCAGGGCGCGCGCCTCGAGCGCCCGGTGGAAGCGGGCCTCGCCGGTCAAAAGCGCCTGCGCGCCCATGCGGACGGCGTCGGCCAGGAAGTCGTCCCCCGCGCCGCAGGCGACGGCCACCCGCTCGACCGGCATCTCCAGGTCGCCGGCCGCTTGCACGGCGGTCCCCAGCGCGCGCGAGACGGCGCGGGCGAGGTCTCCCAGCGACCGCGCCTCCTCCAACCGGCCGATCCGCCCCGCGCCGACGTCCGACGGCGGCGGCTCGACCGGATGGACGTCGATCGCCGGCTCCTCGTAGGAGTGCGCCGCGCGGATCGCCGCCAGGACCGCCGCGAGCCGATCGCCGGGGCAGACCGTCTCGACGCGAAGCTCGGCGACCGTCTCGCGGCGGCCGCGCGCGCCCACGGTCGGGTCGGTCGTCTCGCCTCCCAGGAACGTCCCGTTTCCCGGAACGGCGAACGAGCATTCCGAGTAGTCGCCGATCCGTCCCGCCCCCGCGGCGAAGGCGGCGGCGAGCACGGCGTCGCGATCGGCCTCGGGGGTGAAGACGACCACCTTGAACGCGGGCGCCGCGGCCCGCCGGATGGGGACGGCGTCGACCAGCCCCAGCCGTCGGCAGAGCCCGGCGTTGATCCCGTCGACCGCGCCGTCGAAGGCGGTGTGCGGGCTGGCGACCGCCAACCCCGCGCGCGCCAGCCGCCAGAGGAAGGCCGTTCCCGGCAAGTCGGCGCGAATGCGCTTGGTCTCGCGGAAGAGGATCGGGTGATGGCTCAGGATCATCCCGGCGCCCTCGCGGATCGCCTCGTCGGCGGACTCGGCGGTGACGGTCAGGCAGGTCATCACCCGCTCGACCTCCGCGGTCGGGTCGCCCCAGAGCAAGCCCACGTTGTCCCAGTCCTCGGCCAGGCTCGACGGCGCGAAGCCCTCCAGCCAATCGGCCACCTCGGCGACGGTCCTCATCCCTTACTCCCTCCAAGCCCGCGAACCGGAACGACCCGGCCGTCACGAGTTCCGAACGGCCTCGGCCGGCGTCGCCTCCGCCGCGCGGCCACGACGCCCGGGGAAGTCCCACAGGATCAGGATCACGGCCAGGCCCGCGACCGGCGCCAGTCCGGCCAGCGCGTTGGGCGCGGCGTAAGAGCCGGTGCGGTCGATCCAACGGCCGATCACCGGATGCGCCGCGCCGGTGACGACCCAGGCGGCGAAGCTCAACGCGCCGGTCACCCGGCCCATCCAGCGCGCGGAGATCTCCTGCGTGAAGGCGTAGTAGAGCGGAAACTGCCCCAGCGAGCCGAAGCCGATCGCCAAAAGCAGCGCGAGGAGTAGCGGCGACGCCGGCAGGTAGGCCGCCGCCAGGCTCAGGGCCGTCAGGGCGACGCACGCGGCGAACGTCGCCAACCGGGCGCGGTGGACGCTCCAGCCGCGATCCGCCAGCGCCCTCGACATCGCGCCCGCGACCAGGCAGCCGATCCCCGCGGCGACGTAATATCCCGAGGAGAACCACTGCACGGCCGCCGCGCCGTAGCCGTGCTCCGACTCCAGCATCTTCGGCATCCACGCGCGAAAATATTGCCAGCAGAGGTTGATGACGATCACCGTCACGATCAGGGCCGCGATCCGACGGATCGTCGTCCCGGAGTCGACCGCCTCCACGTCGCCGGGCTCGCCGGTCGCGGCGTCGCCCTCCGGGACGTCCAGGTCGCGCGGGCGGATCATCAAGAGCCAGGCGACGACCCACGCCCCTCCCAACAGGCCGATGACCCGGAACGGCGTCCGCCAGCCTCCGATTCCTTCGTGGTTCAGGGCCAGCACCACCATCGGCGTGACGATCGCCCCCAGCGACGCGCCGCTTTGGAGGATGCTGTTGCCCATCGCCCGGTTGCCGCGCGACAGCAGCCGCTGCGACGCCGCCAGCGCGCAGGGCCACTGGCCGGATTCGAAGAAACCTAGCAGGATTCGATATGTCAGCAATTCCCCATACGACGTCGCCCCGCCGGTCAGGAAGCCCACGATCGACCACCCCGAAAGGATCGCCGGGTAAAGCCAGCGCAGGCTGAACCAGTCGACCAGGAACCCGGTGGCGACGCTCCCGCCGGCGAAGGCGATCCCGAACCAGAACTCGAGGTTGCCGTAGTCCTCGTTGGAGAGCTTCAACTCGGCCTGGACGTGGCTGGCCTGCTGGGCGAGGGCCTGGCGGTCCATGTAGTTGAGGGCCGTCGCCAAAAGCATCAAGCCGCACGCCGTCCACGTCCGCCAGGCGACCGCCGCGGAAGGCTCGTCGATCTCGGGAAGTTCCGAAGCCTCCGCGCTCATGCCAGGCCCCCGTTCCACGAGCGGCCGTCCCAGGCGACGACCTTCTCCAGAAACGCGACGACCTCGCCGGAGAAATGCTCGAAGAGTCGCTCCCCCTTCTCGGCCGTCGCCTCGCGGGGGCGGCCGACGTGTCCGGACTCGCTCCGGTCCCTCGTCGTCCACCCGTGCGCCGCGGGGGCGAAGGCGTCGGCCCCGGAGACGGTTTCCAACGACTCGATCGGCCCGACCAATTCGGGCGCGAGCCGGAGGATCATCGACGTCTCCCACTCGCAGGCGTGTTCCATGTGGTCCTGGACGAACCCCGGCCCCAGGTCGGGAGGTTGGGGGCCGGTCGCCCAGTAGGTCGCCGAGAGCAACAGCAGGTCGTCGCGGTCGCGGTGGCGCTGACGGGCCTCGAAGACGGCCTGGCTCGACGGGACGACGTTCCCGCCGTGGCCGTTGAGGAAGACGATCCGCTTGAAGCCGTGGGCGAGGAGGTTCTCGATCAGGCCGCCGAGCAGGTCGAGATAGACGCGGGGCTCGGCCGAGAGGGTGCCGGGGAAGTCCATGTGGTGGTGGGAGTTGCCCAGCCAGAGCAGGGGGGCCCAGACCGCGCGGTCGCCCATCGCGTCCCGGGCGCGGCGGACGACCTCGCCCAAGAGCATGCTGTCGGTGAAGACGGGCAGATGCCGCCCGTGCTGTTCCACCGCCGCGATCGGCGCGACGACCGGCGTGTCCTTGGAAAGCGCCTCGACCTCGGTCCACTTCAGGTCTTGCAGCCGCATCGCGGGCCCCCCTCGCCCAGTCCCGAACCGCGCCGACGACCCTTCGCGACGCCGCGACGACCAGTGTAGACGAGCGGCTCGGGCGATCAAAGCGCCAAGCCGGGCGCGCCCGCGGGCCGATCCCGGCAACCCGGCCGGAATTTCAACATTTCAACACTGGAATCATGGTCGTCGTTCCGTTACAATAAACTCGTCGGATTCCGTTCGGGCGCGCGCCGTGGGGAAACGAAAATGCCTGGATGGTCGATCGCCAGGATGCCTCGCGGCTTGATGGCTTCGTCTCGTCAATTCCTCCGAACCACGCGGTCGATGATCCCGATTCATAACGACCCTTTATCGAAACGCCCATGGTCGAATCAGTCGGCAAGGCATTCTTCAAGACCGCCGCGGGCCGCGCGGCCGCCAGCCGTCCCAGCCCTCGGCTAGCCGCTTGAGTCTTCAAGCAGGTTTGGTGGTTGGGAGTAATCGTTTCGTCGGAATGGTGGGCGGGAGAGCCGTCTTCGGCGTCTTCCAGGCCCGTCGCGCCGCGCCTAAGTTCGGGAGCGCCCTCTCCGCCTTGCGTGAATGGCCCGTTTGCCTCGCCGGTACGGAACCGCGACTCGCCCATGGCGACCCAGGCCCTTACGATGAGGAGTCGACGATGTCCAGCTTCCGCGCCGGGGTCGAGAGTTACGTCGACACTTTCTGGGACGTCCCGTGCGACGACAACGTCGTGCATTCGATCGACTACGTGGGGCTCAAGCACGCCAAGCTGGCGGAACTGGCGCGGGCCGGAGAGAACCCCGCCAACTGGCGCCCCGTCTTCCTGCGCAACAACACCTACGACACCGGAACGCCGCAATGCCCGGCGGGATGCGCGGCCGAGGAACTCTACCTGGTCCGGAACGCGCTCACGCGCGGCGTCTTGAAGGGCATCCAGTACGACCAGGCGCTCGTCGCCGCCGGGGACAAGAAGCTCGTACACGACTGGTACGGGCTGCTCGACTGCGCGCACTTCGTGTCGCGCTCGCTGAGCAAGGGCGGCGTGTCCGTCGACACGGGCTACGTGCCGACGCTGGTGTCCACTCTCCACGGCCGCTCGGACACGAAGACGCTCTGCGATCGCGCGCCGATGGACCGGGCCAAGAACGTCGTCGGGCTAGGCGTCATGAAGACCGGCGACGTGATCGCCTACGCGCACAAGGACAAGAAGTATTATCATAGCGCGATCTACATGCACCCGGACAAGATCGCCTGCCATACGATGTCGAGGTCGCCCGGGTTTCCGGGGCTCGACGACGCCTGGTTTCTCAATCCCACCGAATACCTCTACACGCTCATCCATTTCACGGTGGACGACGCGCCGCCGAACGGGCTGATCGCGGCCCCTCTGGAGGGATGGTGGGAGGTGACGTGGCGCGGCGCGAAGTATTACTACTTCTACAAGCGAACGGGACGGGTGTCCTACACGCGGACGCGGCCCGCCAACACGCGCCATCCAATCTCCGCGCCGGCGGCCGAGGGATACTGGTTCGGCAAGACCGGCCGTGACTACGCGATCTGCTGGACCTCCACGGGGAGCGTCGAGACGTTCACTCTCGACGCCGCCGGCGCGCACGCGCGCGGACGGTGGAACGACGCCGAAGACCTCGTCGCGGCGAAGTTGCCGTGAGCGCCCCATGAGTTGGCGAGGGAGGAGACGAGGGGCGTTCTGAATTACGACCGATGAATGGGTGATTTAGAAGGGATCGTCGATCGCCGGGATGCCGACGGCGCGTCCTCGTCGAGCGCCGCGAGCGCGCTGTTGAGTTTGACAGATGGTATCGAAACGGGACCATCGTCAAGCAAAGACGAGGGACGATGGCATTCAGCGCCGACTCCGTCGCCTCAACCGACCTCCGGCGGCTCGACGCGGGATAAGACCGCGGCGAGGTCCTCGGGGCGCTGGGAGCCGATCAGGAGGCGGGAGCCGTCGGCGAGGGTGACGCGGACGCCGCGGTCATCATTTGGCGGTGCATGGGAGACTATGGGGCGTCTTGAGGCGGACGGCGTTTGGCATCGCTGATGGAAACGTTTGACCATCAACGTCTTAACGTCATCAAGAGGGCCGCCGTATATCACGATATACGCCGTCCCAAGAGGGACGGCGTTTGGCGACCATGACGAAAACGCTTGGCTGACAACGTCTTAACGCTGCCGCGAGGACCACTCTATGAGTCGTCTATACGTCGTCTATACGTCGTCTCCGATTGGCGCCGGTCCAGGGAGCCAGACCGCGAATCGTCGCTTGCCCACTGGATGTACGAGCCCCCGCTTCTTGAGAGTCTTCAAAAGCGACTGGACATGAGTGTCCTTAAGCGCCGGAAGGACTTGGCAGAACTCCTCTAACTTGCATCCCGCCTCGCGACTGGATTCGACATGCTGGAGCAACAGGGCCAGATTATGCTCTCGGTCGAGGCCTTTCTTGCGGGTATAAGCCGCCGTCTGGCCGGCGAGTTCGTAGTAGCGACGGGACAGCATGTAGCTCCGTCCCCTGATCCTCTCGATGATTCCGAGGTCGAGCAGTTTGGACGCGCGACCATCCAGATGCTTGGGGAGCCCGTCGCCACGAGCGACGGCGGCTAGTAACACCCAGTCATGCGCTCCGAGGATGGCCGAAGTTTCGCGGCAGACCTTCTCGACGAAACGGATGAAGGCCGGATCCTGGACGGTGCCGTGGAGGGTCAGCCCGACCTGATAGGCGTCGGTACGGGCGAAATCGGGGATCGGCTTGCTCTGCTTGATCAGGTCCTCGTAAATCAGGTTCATCCCCTGGCCCGACCGCTCGACGAGGCCGCACCGAGTGAGGATCTCGGCGATCCGCCGGTTCCGGGGTTTCTGGCGGTCGAGGATGTTGTCCACGTTGATGCCGAACGGGAACCCGCCCGGGCTGTCGATTTCCAGACGGCGGGGGAACTGGCGAATGAAGACGCTGCCGCCGAGCTGGTAGTCGCGGTGGCTGACGGCGTTGAGGATCGCCTCGCGGACGGGGCGCTCGTTGAACGTCGAGATGGGATGGACGAAAAGCCCATCCTGAAAGTCCTGCTTGTCGTTCCGTAGATTGATGAGACTCCAAAGCTCGTCGTAGTAGACGAAGAACCCCTGGCGATACTCCCGACGATCCTGGGCGGGGCCGGACTGGTCCGACGAACGGTATTCGAAGACGACCTCGGCCTGGGCGAGATGACGCCCGAGGGCCGCGCGAGTCCCGAAGAGGATCAAGGCCGCGTAGGTCAGGCCGCCGTCGATCAACGCCTCGGCATCGATTAGCAGTTCTTCATAACTCAAACCCTCCAGACGCTCGGCCGTCGAGAGGTTCTCGGCCTTGCGCGCCTTGGCGATCCAGCGGTCTCGAAAGTCCTCGATCGCCTCTGGATCGAGATGCGCCATCGTTAGCCCAGGGCAGAGGTCCGCCGAAAAGTCGTGTCCGCTCTCGGCGAAGATCGCGCGGAGCCGGTTCTCGGACATCGCGACGAGTTCGTCCCCGTCCCGCATCCAATAGCGACCGTCGTACTTGATGGGCGTGCCCACCGGGCGGTTTGGAATATGGAAGACGAGGACTCGACCGTCGGGACCGCAATCGGGATGGCGGATCTCCTCGAAATCGATGGCCAGCGGGATCCGATCGCACAAGCCGCGGCGGGTCCGCTCCGGCTGGTCGAACGCCTTGGACCCGACGACCTTTCGGGGACGCTTATCCGTCACGCCGAGAATGATGCGGCCGCCTCCCTCGTTGGCCAGCGCCGCGACGTATTTGCACAAGAGTTCGAAGTCGAATCGCCCCTTGGCTTCCTTGAATTCGAACTCCTCTCCCTCTTTCTCTCGCATCCATCCTTCAAGAACGGCGATACGGGCGGGGTCGGAACTCATGAGCCGAACTCCGATGTGGAACGATCAGACGTCCAACGCCGATCCCGCCGCCTCACCCCGCGTCCGGCTGGTCGGGGCGGGAGAGGACCGCGGCGAGGTCCTCGGGGCGCTGGGAGCCGATCAGGAGGCGGGAGCCGTCGGCGAGGGTGACGCGGACGCCGCGGTCGCCGCGGGCGGTGAAGACGCGCTCGCCGTCGCGGAGGCGGTGGATCCCCCAGCCGAGGTGGTCGCGGATCGGGCGGAAGCGAACCGTCTGGCAGCACTTCACGTCGGCGAGCGCGATCGTCCGACGGTAGATCGGCAGCCAGCCGTACCAGACCGTCGCCACGTCGCCGGCGACCTCGGTGGTCATGTGCAACGCCGTGACGATCACGAGGAACGGGAACCCCAGCCCTAGTCCCAGCCCGGCCAGGAACCCCGGCGACGCCGCGCGCGTCGCCAGGTCGGGCAGGTCGGCGCGATGGGCCCAGCACAGGACGGCCATGCCGCAGAGGCATTCCAGCAGGGCGACGAGGGCGTACACCCTCCAGTCGAAGTATTGCTCTTCGTGGTAGAGGGCCGCGGCGGGCCGGAACGTCGCGACGCTCGACACGCTCAACCCCCCTCGGGTCCCGAGGGCCCGCCAAGATCCCGCGGCTCGTTCCAACGGCCCAACGCGCGCTCGGTCGCCTGGAACCCGAAGTCCGCCACCCGATCCGGCGGCGAGGCCCAAAGCGACGGGTTGAGCACCTCCAGCGACACCGGCCCGTCATAACCGATCGACCCCAGATGATCGAGGATCGGCCCGATCCGGAAGTCCCCCTCGCCGGGGAGGATCCGGTCGGAGTCGCCGGCAAGTTCGCGCGGGGTGCCCGCCAGGTCGCAGATCTGGACCCAGGCCAGGTTGTCCCTGGTCAGGAGCCCGAGGTCCTCGAACTTGCTGGGCCCGGTGTAGTAATGGAACAGGTCCAGGCAGACGCCGACGTGCGGCGATCCGCACTGGTCGATCAGCGCCAAGGTGGTGTCGAGGCTGGCGCAAAAGGCCGCGCCGCGCTGGAATTCCAGGGCGATCTTGACGCCGTGCGCGCCGGCCAGCGCGCCGGCCTCGGCCAGCGAGGCGGCGGCCAGGGGATAGTCTTCCGGCCTGGGCGTCTGGTGGAAGTCGACCGCGACGACCAGCACCGGCACGCCGAGTTCCTTGAGCAGGGTCAGGCGGCGGCGGAAGAGTTCCCAGTGGGCGTCGCGCTGGGCGCCCCTGGAGAGCAGGAGCCCTCCCTGACCGGCGGCGGCGGCGGCGGTCAGGTCGTGTTTCTCCAGCAGGCCGCGAAGGTCGGCGACGGAGTTCTCGCGGAGATAGTCCTCGACCTTCGTCAGCCACAACTCCACCAGCGACCAGCCGCAGTGGCCGTAGGCCCGCAGGTCGGCCCTGGTCGCCGCGTTCATGGTCGTGGCCTGGCTGATGCAGGGCTTCATGGGCTTACTCGGCGGCGGGGACGGCCCCGCCTTCCAGCAGGTCGCGAAGCGCCGCGGCGGCGCCGGCGGCGGGCACCCGCCATTGTCGGCAACTGTCGCGGTCGCGGAAGGTCACGGTGTCGTCCGTCATGGTCTGGCTGTCGACGGTGATGCAGAACGGCGTGCCGGCCTCGTCCTGGCGGCGGTAGCGGCGGCCGACGGCCCCCTTCTCGTCGTAGGCGACGTTGTGATTCCTCTTCAACTCCCGATGGATCGCCTGGGCCTTCTCGGGCATGCCGTCGCGCTTCACCAGCGGGAAGACGGCCGCCTTCACCGGCGCGAGCCGGGGATGGAACCGAAGGACCGTGCGGACCTCCCCGCCGACCTCGTCCTCGGCGAAGGCCTCGCACAAAAACGCCAACGTGGCGCGGTCGGCGCCGGCGGAGGGCTCGACGACGTGGGGGGTGAACCGCTCCTTCTTCTCCTCGTCGAAGTAGCTCAGGTCCTTGCCGCTGAACTTCATGTGCTGGGTCAGGTCGTAGTCGCCGCGGTGGGCGACGCCCTCCAGCTCGCTGACGCCGAAGGGGAAGGCGTACTCGATGTCGGCGGTGGCCGTCGAGTAGAACGCCAACTCCTCCGCGTCGTGGTCGCGCAGGCGGAGCCGATCCGACCGTAGCCCCAGCCCGGTGTACCAGGCGAAGCGGGCGTCGCGCCAGTACTTGTACCAGTCCTTCGCCTCCTCGGGGCGGCAGAAGAACTCGATCTCCATCTGTTCGAACTCGCGGGAGCGGAACGTGAAGTTGCGGGGGTTGATCTCGTTCCGGAAGCTCTTGCCGATCTGGGCGATCCCGAAGGGGAGCTTCACCCGCGCGGTGTCGACCACGTTCTTGAAGTTGGCGAAGATCCCCTGGGCCGTCTCCGGCCGCAGGTAGGCGACGTTCGACTCCGACTCCAGCGCTCCGACGTAAGTCTTGAACATCAAGTTGAACGACCGCGGCTCGGTGAGCGTGCCGCTCTCGTCGGTCGCCGGGCCGACGACCTTGATCCGGTCCTCGGCGGCGATCTGGAGGTAAGGCGTCACCTCCGGCGGGTCGGTCGGCTTGCCGAACTTTCTGGCGAGCTTGACGGCCCGCTTCTCGACGCCCTCGGCCGCCTCCTCCGGCGAGCCCCCCAGCCCGGCGAGCCAGGCCTCCGTCGGCTCCCCCTTGGCGTTGGTCGCGGGGAAGAGGTAGGCGAAGACGTACATCTGGTCGGCCCGGTAGCGCTCCTTGGTCGCCCGGCAGTCGACCATCGGGTCGCTGAACCCGCCGACGTGGCCCGACGCCTCCCAGATCCGCGGGTTCATGATGATCGAGCAGTCCAGCCCGACCATGTCGTCGCGCGACTGGACGTTGTCCCGCCACCAGGCGTCCTTGATGTTCCGCTTCAACTCCACGCCCAGGGGACCGTAGTCCCAGAAGCCGTTGATGCCGCCGTAGACCTCGCTCGAAGGGAAGACGAACCCCCGACGCTTGCAGAGGGAGACCAGCTTGTCCATTTCCAGTGCCATCGTCGCTCTCTTCCCTTCGCTACTCTCGTCCGCCGACGGGGCGCGCCGCGCGCCGATCTCGACCGTCCGGCCCCGCCATTAGAACACGAACCGGGCCCCGCGCCACGACCCCGCCGCGGCTCGACTCGTCCGCTCCGCCTCGTTCAACCGCGCGCGACCGTCAGCCGAAGCGGATCGCGGGCCAGTTCGACGACGATCTGGCAATCGGGGCGGTTGATGGACGCCGCGAAGGCGACGTCGGCGCCCAGGCCCAACTCCGTCACCCGACGCCCGCCGGCGCCGCGGCGCAGGTAATGGACCAGCGGAGGATCCTCGCCGCCGCGGCCGGGGTGGTCCTCGCGCGACCAGACGTTCTCCTGGACCCGCTCCCACAGGCCGCGGGCGATCCAGGCCTCGTCGTTGGCCGGTTCATGATCCAGATCGGCGAACCGACTGACCAGCGCCCCGGCCAAGAGCGCGTCCTCGTAGCTGATCCGGCCCTCGGTCCCGGCGCAGACGACGTGGATCGGCCGCCTCTCGTGGATCAGCCGCTGGACGGTCGCCGCGAGGTTGACGAACGCCCCCGCCAGCACGACCTCGGCCTCCAGGCTGGCCAACAGCGCGCGGGTGCCGTTGGTGGTGGTCATCACCAGGGTCTTGCCGCGGCAGGCGTCGGCGGAGTATTCGCCGGGGGAGTTCCCCAGGTCGAACCCCTGAATCGGCTTGCCGCCGCGCTCGCCCCCCAGGATCGCCGTTCCGGCGGGGAGTCCCTCGGCGATCCTCCGGGCCTCGTCGATCTCCGCGCAGGGGACCACGGCCGAGCAGCCCCGCGCCAGCGCCTGGACGATGGAGGTGGTGGCGCGGAGGACGTCGACCACGACCGCCACGCCGCCGCGCAAGGCCCCGGCCGGCATCGACGACGGCAGCAAATGCACCGAGACCATCCCCGAACGCCCCCCTCGCGAACCGTCACCCGCGCCGCGCGCCCCGCCCGGCCTCTGATCTCCACCCGCGATTATGGCACACCCGGCTCCCCCCGGGGAGCCCCCGCCGTTCCCGTGTCCCCCTCGTCGCCGTAACGCCGACGCCACGCCAGGGAGGCAGCCAGCGCCCCGACCGAATACCAGAGGACGTCGCGGTGGTCGGCCGCGCAATGCGGGCCGAGCCACCCCCGCGCGGGCAGGAAGACCTCGAACGTCCACGACCAAACGACCAGCGGGACCGCGATCTCCATCGCGTCGGGCGGCCCGTCGCGCCTCCTCAACCCGATCGAACGCTCGATCCACAGCATCACCGGCACCCAGAAGGGGATGCAGATCAAATCATTGAAGTGGTCGTGGACGAACCCGGAAACCCAGATCCGCTTGAGGACCAGCCGGTTGATGAAATAAGCCGCCACGCAGGCCAGAAACAGCCGGTCGCGAAGGTAGCGGAAGGGCACGGCTCAGTGTCCGTTGGGAACGTGCAGGGCGCTTAGCACGAACGCCACCACGATCGCGCCCGCGGCCGTCGCCGCGAAGTTCAGGACGATCTCCATGCCCCCGGGCGGGTCGGACGACCACGACCGCGACGCCTTGAGGCACATGAGCGCGGCGACCAGCCCGGCGACGAGACAGGTGTTGCGGACACCTTCCGTCGGCAGGTCGCGCGCGAACTGGCGCAAGGTGGGCCGCGCGAACGGCTTGCGGGCGGAACTCGGGTAGACGTCGGCGTCGCTCCCCTCGCCGCCGTCGCGACCGTCGCGGCCGAGCGAGTAGAGGACGAAGCGGTTTCCCTGGACGACGTACCGGACGGGCCGCCCCCAGTAGTCGAGCAGCCGACCGACGCGCATCCAGTCCTTGAGCCGCTCCACGTCCGAAAGACTCGCCGGCGGCCGCCCGACGGCCCGCCGATGGTTTTCGACCTCTTCCTCCACGCTGTTCAACAGCGCCCGGGTCGCGTACTCGTCCCTTCGAAACCCGTACTGATCGTGCAACGACTGGTACGCCGCCAGGTAGGCGATCGCGGCGACGACCGCGCCCGTCACGACGGACGCGGCCGAAACCACGGCGAAACGTCGAAACCGATCCCTCATGCGACGACGCCCCTTTCGCTCGAAACCACCGCCCGTCCCATCCACGCCCGGCACCGGCGAATCAGCGCGCCGGAACGCCCTGGAGCGCGCGATCCTAAACGAAGGCGAGGGCCTCTGAGAAGCGTCGGTGGATCGCGGACCCGCGAGGCTTCCCGAAGAGGCCCGGGCCGGTCAGTCGAGCGTCACCGGCGCGCGGGGCGCGGCCTTGGACTTCGGCGCGGGCGCGGGGTCGTCGTCCGCGTCGGCGTCGGCGGGGGCGTCGGGCTCGGGCTCGGGCTCGGCGGCGGCCTTGCGGCGGGCGGCGGCCGACTCGCGGGCCGCGGTCAACGCCTTCTTCTGGGGCGCGGTCAGCACGTCCTCGCACTCGGCCATCAGCCGCTCGCGAAGCGCGTCGGCCCGCTGCTCCAGATCCTTGATTTGAGATTGATACTCGGCCTCGATCGCGTAGATCGACTCCCTTTGATCGGCGCTTAAGCCCAGGCCGCCGAAGTACGTGGGCACCCGATGCGGGACGTCCCGCGACGACTTCGCCTTGGGTTCGGCCTCGGGCTCGGCGGCGGCCGCCTTCCTTGGCGCCTTGGCCTTGGCCCTGGCGGCCGGGGTCTCCTGGGCGCCGATCGGGGACGCCATGGCGGCAAGCGCGAACCCGACCATCGCCGCGCCGGCGGTCGCGACCGCCGACTTTCGAAGTAGACTCGTCATGGGGCGACCTTTCCAAAGTTTTCAGAGAGGAGAGGATGGCGCTACCATCCACGCCGCCAATGATAATCCTCGAATCGATCCCTCTCAATGCCCAGGAGCGCGATGTCGCGTGAATGCCACGCGCCGCTTCGGCGCGCGATTCGCGAGAAACGGGCGCGACGGGGAAAACGAGCGCCCGGGCCCAAGAATCGAGACTCGCGCGACGAACACCCCCAGGACCGGTCGTCGGCCGCCGAGGCGGAGTCTTTACCCTTCCCACCGCGGCGGTTACGATTTCCGCTGGCCGATCCGGGCCCCCGCCGCCGAA
>Ga0209916_1001466_pt1 | contig 19946 bp, 15 predicted proteins | sample ThiBio_1000_plan_FD_183956 | JGI IMG/M metagenome (GOLD analysis project Ga0209916, IMG submission 183956) | Wastewater bioreactor microbial communities from Cape Town, South Africa - Thiocy_solids_2 (SPAdes) | ecosystem: Engineered > Bioreactor > Thiocyanate-remediating > Anaerobic-Aerobic ... | reverse complement strand
GGTAGGCCTCGGCCACGGCGAACAGCTTGCCAAGGGCGGCGGTCAACACATTGGCGGCGTCAGCGGACTCGTTGACGGAGTGAGCGTTCATGAGGCCTGCGCGGGCGCGCGTGACTTCCTCGAACACCGCGCTCTCGTGGCTGGCGTAACCCTTCACCGTCTCGACGAGGTTGGGGATGAGGTCAGACCTGCGCTTGAGTTGCACGTCGATCTGGCTCCAGGCATTCTGGTAGCGCTTCTCGTACGCGATAATGCGGTTGTAGATCGAGACCGCGTAGAAACCTACCGCGACCAGGACTACGAGGACTATGAGGCCTCCCATGGTTGAACCTCCTGCTGAGATTGTAGCGGATAGCGCACCAGTGCATCGGTCCCGCCGCGTGGCGAGCGCTTGGCGGCGCCGACCCTGGTTGCCAGCTGGTTCGGTTCAGGCCTCGCGCGAGGAGATGACCCCACCGCCAAGGAGGCGTTCGCCGCTATAGATGACCGCGCTCTGCCCCGTCGCGACTGCGAACTGCGGGTCGTCGAACTCTAGCCGGAAGCGATCGGCGCCAAGCAGCGTGAGGGTCGCGGGTTCTGGGCGCTGGCGGTAGCGCACTTGCGCCTCCACACGGCGCGGTAGGTGCTCTTCCTCGACGAGGAAGTTGCCGCGCTCGGCCTCCAGGTTGCGCCAGTGGCACATGTCGCGCGTGCCGACGACTACTTCGTTGGTTTCGGCGCGCAACTCGATGACGTAGCGCTCGAGGTGCGACTGGCGTAGTCCGAGCCCGCGCTTCTGACCGATGGTGTAGTACGCCACGCCCTTGTGATCGCCAACCTCGCGGTAACCGTCGGAGGCGTCGACGACTCTGCCTGGCACCGCGCGCGTGACCTCCTCGAGGTACGCCTTGACGGTAGTCGGGACGAAGCACAGGCCAGACGAACTCTTCTTCTCTGCAGTGCGGAGGTGGCGCTCGGCCGCCATGGCGCGTACTTGCGCCTTGGTGAGGTCGCCCAACGGGAAGAGCAGGTAGCGCAAGATGCTGCGCGGCAAGGCCCACAGGAAGTAGGTCTGGTCCTTGTCGTCGTCGATGCCGCGGTGCAGTTCTGGCCCGTGCTCACCGTCTATCCGGCGCACGAAGTGGCCGGAAGCCATGTACTCGCAGCCGAGCGCCTGCGCCCGCTGCACGAACGCCCCGAACTTGATGTGGCGGTTGCACCACACGCACGGGTTCGGAGTGCTGCCAGCTTGGTAGGTCGGCACGAACGGGTCGATGACGATCTCTTGGAACGTCTCGCGGAAATCGAGGAGATAGAACGGTACGTCCAGGTTGTCCGCCACGCGTCTAGCGTCGTAGGCGGCGTCCGGACTGCAGCACAGGTCGAAGGCGCCCTGCGGCTTGTCGTCTGGCCAGAAGCGCAGCATGCTCCCGACCACCTCGTACCCCTGCTCCGTGAGGATGGCGGTAGCAACGGACGAGTCGACACCACCAGACATGGCGGCCAGCACCTTGACTGGCGTGACAGCTGGCGCGGTGGGTGAGGGCGGCGTCATGGTGCTCACAGCAGCCGATTGTAAGTGCAATGGCGGCTAGCGGCGGGCGTTGGGGTTACGGAACTGACTGCCCGCCAAGCGACCGTAGCGCTCCAAGAGGCTATGTGGCCGAGCACCTCCTGTAGAATCTGGTCTGGAGGTGCCCATGAAGAGCGTCCGAATCGTTCGGGTCATCCTGCTCCTGGCGTTGATTCTCTACCTGTGGCTCTTCCACAGTGCCAACCGGGTGCAGGTCGAACTCCCACTCCTCAGTTTCTTCTTGCCGCCCATTCCGGTGGCGTACGTGTTGGCCGTTGCCCTCTTGCTCGCTTGGGCAGTCGGCTTCATCCCGGCTAGCCTGCGCGCCTGGCGCCGTGGCCGCGAACTAACGAGACTCGGCGCGCGCGTGGCGGAGTTGGAGGGCGCGAACCAGCCGCCCATGCAGGTGCGATCGCCCAGTTCAACCCAGCACCCTGGCCCGCGCAGCACCTACGCGGCGTCAGAGCCAGACGTGCCCGTCATTCCGGATCGCGGTAGCCCGTACCAGGGCCCCGACGCAACTGACGACGAAGCCGGTTGATGCCCAAGGGAGTACCAGAGGCGCAGTGGTCCGTGCGGCCACCGGCGCCGCCGAGCGCCGTCGCGGCATTGAGCCGCGCGCTGCAAGTTCCGCCTGCCCTGGCCGCGCTTCTCTGGTCGAGGGGCCTGCGCGACGAGGCGCCTGATCACCTCGCGCCCGCCCTTACGCTCAGCCCCAACCCCGCCATGGTGGAGGCCGCCAAGCGCCTAGCCCAAGCCGTGAAGGGCGGCAAGCGCATCTTGGTGCACGGCGACTACGACGCGGACGGCATCAGCGGCACGGCAGTCCTCTACCTGGGGCTGCAAGAGCTGGGCGCCGACGTTGACACCTTCATCCCCGATCGTCTCACGGACGGTTACGGCGTGGCCATGCAGCGCGTACCTGAACACAGCGCCCGCGCGGACCTGTTCATCACGGTCGACTGCGGAGTCACGAACCTCGCAGAGATCGAGGCGCTGCAAGCAGCTGGGTTGGAGGTCATCGTCACCGACCACCACACGCCAGGCAGCGTCTTGCCTGACTGCCTCGTGGTTCACCCGGGGCTCTCCCCCGCCGCCAGGCTCGGCCTGCCCGAGCTGACCGGCGCAGGAGTTGCCTTCCACCTCCTGTGGGCGCTGCACGCGGAACTCGGCCTCGAGGCCCCGCTCGAGTACGCCGACCTCGCGACCATCGGCACCATCGCGGACGTAGCGCCGCTGTTGGGCGAGAACCGCGCCCTCATCCGCGAGGGCCTCGCGCGCCTGGCCGACTCGCGCTGGCCGGGCCTGCGCGCCAGCGTGACGCAAGCCCGCCTCAGCCCACCGATCGACGCGCGCAGTGTGGCGTTCGTACTGGCGCCGCGGCTGAACGCAGCCGGCCGCCTGGGCGAGGCGGACATCGGGCTCGAGCTTCTCACCACCCGCTCCGAGCGGCGCGCCGCCGAACTAGCCGTATACCTTGACGCCCGCAACGGCGAACGCCGCCAGATCCAGGACGCCATGTACGAGTCCGCGCTGCTCAAAGCCGACCCGGAGGCGCCAGCCATCGTGCTCGAGGACGCAAGTTGGCACCCAGGGGTGATGGGCATCGTGGCAAGCAAGCTCCTTGAGCGTTACTACCTGCCCGTGTACATCGCGGCAGCGGGTAAGGGAAGCGTGCGCTCGACGCCCGGCATCTCGGCGGTCGAGGGCCTGCGGGCGGCAGCCCCTCACTTGCTGCGCTTCGGCGGCCACCGCCAGGCGGCAGGCTTCGCGCTCGACATGGCCAACTTCGCGGGGTTCCGCGACGCCATCCACGCCTTCGCTGCCCAGCACCCACGGCCGGTGCCAACCGTCGTGACTGACGCGGTGATCGGCGCAGACGAGGTCAACGACGGCCTCTACCGCGCCATCCTCGACCTCGAACCGTTCGGCGAGGGGCACCCGGCGCCATTCTTCGCCCTGACGGACCGGCTCGACGCGGCGCGCGCCGTCGGGCAGGGCGGCAACACGCTGCAATTACGCATCGGCGGCGTGAAGGGCGTGGCGTGGCGCATGGGCGACCTCGCCACCAGCTTGCCGATCGGCGAGAACGTGAACGCCGCCATCGAACTGGTCGAGAACGAGTTCCGCGACAAGCGCACGCTAGAGTTCCGCGCCGCGGGCGTACGCGCGGCTGGCCCGCTGCCGCTGGCCGCAGAAGTCGAGGTGAACGGCGCAACCGCACCGGTGGTGGCGGCGAACGTGCGCCGCTCAGGAGCTGGCCGCGTGGTTGACGACCTCGGTCCGGATCCGGTAGCTGCCCTCGAAGGGCTGGCGCGGGAGCAGGCTCCGACGGTGCTGGCCCTCACCCCAGCAGCCGTTCACGAGCTCGAGCGCGAGGCGCGCGACTACCCGACGGTTGCCGAGGTGCGGCGCGGCCTGGTTGCGCTGCGGCGCGCTGCGCCGACGCCGTTCCTGGAGCCGAAGGCCGGGCGCATTCTGGCGGCGCTAAGGGAGTTGGGCACTCTAGACGCCAACGACCGACCCGTGCGGTTGCCGCAAGGCACGCGCCTCTCCCCTTACGAGTCGCCCGCGCTCATGGCCGGCTTGGTGCGGCGTTACCAGTTACGCACGTTCGTGCACGCCTACCGGCACCTAGACGATGACGGCCTGGCCGTAACGATCATGCGGTTGTTCGGCGATGCAGCCGTATCCTCAGCCGAGCCGACCGAGGCGGAGCGCGTGCCACACGCCATATACTGAGCGCGTGGCAGTCTCAAGCACGCAGCGCACGGGCCTAAGGCCCCACCTGACCAACCCAGCAAGCGCGGACGTAGCCGCCGAACTCGAGCGGCGCCTTCGCGCCACCGTGAAGGGCGAGGTGCGCTTCGACGCCCGCGCCAGGGCGCTTTACGCCACCGACGCCAGCCCGTACCGCATGGGCCCTGTCGGCGTGGTCGTGCCGCGCGACGAGGCTGACGTGAAGGCCGCCGTTAGGGCGGCGCACGACCTCAAGGTGCCAGTCCTGGCGCGTGGCGGCGGAACGAGCCTGGCCGGCCAGACGGTGGCCGCCGCCCTCGTGATCGACATGTCGAAGTACCTCACCGAGTTGCTCGAACTGAACGCCGTCGAACGCTGGGTGCGGGTTCAGCCAGGACTCGTACGCGACCAGTTGAACGCCAAGCTCGCCGCGCACGGACTGCAGTTCACGCCAGACGTGGCCACTACGGACCGCGCGAACATTGGCGGCATGGTGGCCAACAACTCGGCTGGCACGCGCTCGATCAAGTACGGCAAGAGCGTCGACCAAGTGATCGCGCTGCGCGTGTTGCTGATGGACGGCACGGAGCTCGAGCTATCGCCCAAGAGTGGCGAGGAGCTGCAAGCGAAGTTGGCGGCAAAGGGTCGAGAAGGCGACATCTACCGCGCCGTTATGCGGATGGTCACCGACCACGCCGACGAGATAGCGGCGCGCTACCCGAAGGTCATGCGCCGCGTTGGCGGTTACAACCTCGACGAGCTAGCGAACGCGGGCGGCGCTGGGCAGCGGCCGTTCAACCTCGCGAAGGTAGTCAGCGGCAGCGAGGGCACGCTCGCCCTCATCCTCGAACTGAAGTTGGCGCTGCACCCCGTGCCGCAGCGGCGCCTCATCAGCATGGTGCACTTTACGTCCCTCACCAAGGCGTTCGAGGCGGTCAAGTTCATCAACAGGCACGGACCGTCTGCCGTCGAGATCATCGACCGCGACCTGATCGTGCTCGGCCGCAACAACCCCAGCATGGCGCCGATGATGAACTGGGTGCTAGGCGACCCCGAGGCCGTGCTGCTAGTTGAGTTCGACGGCGCCGATCTAGCTGAGTGCCGCGCCGCGCTTGCGCGCCTGGAGGCCGACGAGGACGTGGCGGCCTTGGCATATGACGCCTACCTTGCCGAGGACCCCAAGGAGCAGAAGGAGATCGCCGACTTCCGGCGTGACGGCCTTGGCATCTACGCCACCATGCCCGGCGCGGCGAAGCCAACGCCTTTCATCGAGGACGCGGCAATACCCGTCGAGCACCTGGCGCAGTACATCCCTGAGGTCATCGCCGTCTGCGAACGCCACGGCACGCGCGCCGTGTTCTACGCCCACGCCTCCGTTGGCGTCATCCACGTGCGGCCATTGCTGGATCTCAAGGACGAGGCAGGGATCGAGCAGTTCCGGGCGATAAGCGAAGAAGTCTTCGAGCTGGTCGTCAAGTACGGCGGTTCGTGGAGCGGCGAGCATGGCGACGGTCTCATCCGCTCGTACCAGAACCGCCGCCTGTTCGGCGACGTCTTGTACCAGGACTTCATCGACCTGAAGCGCGCGTTCGACCCTGACTGGCTGTTGAACCCAGGCAAGATCGTCGAAGCGCCAGCCATGACGGAGAACCTCCGCTACGGCGCGGACTACCCGACCGTGGAACTGCCAACCGTGTTCGATTTCACCGAGCAGGGCGGCTTCCTCGGCGCGGTGGAGGCCTGCACTGGCGTTGGTGCCTGCCGCAAGGTGGGAGCTGGCACCATGTGCCCGTCGTACATGGCCACGCGCGACGAGGATCATTCAACCCGCGGCCGGGCGAACGTGCTGCGTGAGGCGCTAACCGGCGGCCTGCCAGGCGGGGTTACCAGCAAGGACGTGTACGAGGTTCTCGACCTCTGCCTCGAGTGCAAGGCCTGCAAGTCGGAGTGCCCCAGCCGCGTAGACATGGCGAAGCTGAAGTACGAGTGGCTGCAGCACTACTACGACGAGCACGGCACGCCCTTGGCCGCGCGCGCCATGGGCAACGTGGGCAGGGTGGCGCCGCTGGCGCAGGCGCTGGCGCCGGTGGCGAACTTCTTCCTGCCGCTGAAGCCCGTGCGCTGGCTGATCAGCAAGGCCGTGGGCGTAGATGCGCGCCGCGTGCTGCCGAGCTACGCCCCGCAGCGCTTTGACGCTTGGTTCCGCCGCCGACCGGTTGCGCAGGCTGGCGTGCTTGGCCCCGTGGCGCTCTTCGCCGATACCTGGACGATGTTCAACCAGCCGGAGACAGGCCGCGCCGCCGTTGCGGTGCTCGAGCGCATCGGCTACCAGGTCGAACTCGTGCCCTACGGCTGCTGCGGCCGCCCGCAGATCAGCAAGGGCCTGGCGCGCGAAGCGCAGCGCATGGCGCGCGCCAACGTCAAGTCCCTCCACGAGTACGTGAAGCGCGGCGTGCCCGTCGTGGGCCTCGAACCGAGCTGCGTTGCCGCCTTCACCGACGACTACCCCGACCTGGTGCCCGGCCCAGAGACGACCGCCGTGGCAGGCAACGTGCGCATGCTCGAGGAGTTCCTCGCCAAAGAGTGGACGCGTGGGCGCTTCAAACCAGAGAAGGTCTTCCGCAAGGGCGCAGGCAGTGTGCAGTTTCACGGGCACTGCCAACAGAAGTCGGTGCTGCCCGTAAGCGCCAGCGCCAGCCGCACCGTCCTCGAGTGGGTGAGTAGCGAGGTGAAGGTGCTAGACGCAGGCTGCTGCGGCATGGCTGGCTCCTTCGGCTACTCGCACCACGACCTCAGCATGACCATCGGCGAGCAGCGCCTCTTCCCCGCCGTGCGCGAGCACGAAGGCACCACCGCCGCGCCAGGCTTCAGTTGCCGCCACCAGATCGTCGACGGCACCGGCAAGGGGGCGACTCACCCCATCGAGGTGCTGGCGGCCAACTTGGCCTGACGCGGCGAACCGTCGCTCAACCTGGTGGAACAATCGGCGCCTGCACCTGCAGCTCGCTGATGCGCGGATTCGCCGGCCAGGCGTGCGGATCGCCAAACGCGAAGTCGTACGCGCGAATGATCACCGACCAGTGCGCTGCGTTGGGAATCGGGATGGTTGCATCGGTTCCCCCCAAGGTCTCGGAGTGTTCTATGGCTCCACTGTCGTGATTGACGGTGGTTACGGAGTACTCGACTGCGCCGTCGACCGCCCGCCATACGATGCGCGCGCTCGAGGCCGAGATCTCCAGGCGCTGCAGCAGCGGCACTTCGAGCGGGGCCCCTGCAGCCAGGGATGCGCTCAAGCTGACAGGCGGGTCGCCTGCAAGACTAACGACATACTCCCCCGCCTCGGCGGGCACTCGGCCAGGGGCGACGAGAATCCCGGCCGCGCCACTATCGTGGGGGAACCAGTCGGCGGGCATGATCTGAGCTCCCGTCGGGCCTCTGGCGTCGACGACCTCTAGGCTCCTGTCTGCGGGAACCCTGACTACCAAGAGGACCTCGACCTGACCGCCACTCGATGCCAGAGTGCCCACCACTAGCGTCGGTTGCGAGATCTCCTGGGCGAAGGAGAACGCCGAGAGAGAGAGACAAAGTGCTCCGAAGATAATGAAGGCACGCATTTGAATTCACTCCCTTCCAAAATTTCAAGCTCATTTTACTACGACATCCATCTCGCGGCTAGCTAGACCGGACGCAATCCGATACAGTATAAGAGCATGCAATCAGAACATCTTCGATTGTGTGCACCGCCAATTTTGATGGCGATTCGGGAGGGATCTATTATGGCCAACAGATTAGAGCACTCTATTAGACACTTTTCTGCTACTCGGCTGCGACAACTGCGCTTTCTCCTATATATTGTCGTTCTAGGAGCCTTACTTGCAGCGTGCGGTCAAGAAGCGGCGCCCCAAGTTCATCCACCTGCAGCGAACACGTTGAGTAGAGGAATTGAAGAAGCGGAGGCATCCTCTGGACGCCTGTTTGAGCGTGAGTCCTCGATGCAACAGACACTTGGCGACGGCGCAATCGCTTACGGGTTTTCTGGCTTGGACGGGGCAAGCACTCTTACTGTAATCATGAGGGATGGGATTGACGAAGTCACTTGGAATGTGAGTTACTTGCAAGACGATTCCATCTATCGCATCAATAGCGCTGGTGAGTTTGAACAGCTTACTACGCCTCTGTTGAGCGTGCAGGACAGGTGCACGTACTGCGCGGATCTACAATGGCGTCCCCCGTATTGGGTGGAGAACTGGGTAACTCGGGCCATCAAGGACTTTCTTCCATACACGGTTGCCGCTGCATGTCATGCGGCCGGCGGAATCTGGGCGGGCGGCGCTTGCTACGTAATAGTTAATATGCTCGTTGACGAAGGCTATTGGACAACGGGCTACTGGGAGTGTGTTGAGTGGCGGCCTATAGACCCTGGTGGCGTCTGTATTGAGGATTGATTGCCTTGGGTCTGAGGTCTGGGGGTCCAGCGAGCTGAATAGACCCGTATGGGCAGCTTCTATCAGGCTCTAGATCGCTTATCAACTTGCTTTTCGACACTTTGTCATTCTGCGATCTCTTCGCGAATACCCCCGTACATCGATTACGACTATTCGCATAAGCAGAATCTCGGAGTCCGGGGCCGGGCTTTGCCCGGCCCCGCCAGCGCCAGGTAGCGAGGCCTCATTATCGCACTTTAGAGCAATCTAGCCTTAGGTTTGCCAAACTTCTCTACCCGCAATTGCTACTAGAACTGCTCCGGTATTTCACTGCGAACCGGCGAGGAGTCGCGGCGGGAGGCAGCAGTCCGTGGTGGAGTCCACACGTCAACTGAAAGCCAGCCGGTGGAAGCCTATCCGCCGGAAGGCTACCATCTTGGTCACGGCCGGAACGTTGCGGGCATGAGCCACCACGATTGGAACGGGGACCCCAAAGCCCGAAACACAATCACCCAGTGACCTCCTAACATGGGCTTGTCAATTTGTTTGTGTATGGGGCTGGGTCATCGCTTAGAGGTGGGGTGTGATTCTCTCGGGGTAGGCGAGGGACCGCTGGGCTAGGGCTTGCTTCCAGTTGGTCGTTACGGCGCCTTGGATGAGCTTGCCGGCCACGGATCTCTTCGGGTCTCCGGATTGCCTGTTTCGCCTCTCTTTCTCGCGCTCCCTAGTGCGTTTGTCCTCGATGTTGCAGATCGCGAGCCACAAGAGCTTCACGGCGGCCTGGTCGTTGGGGAAGTGCCCACGGTTCTTGATGATCTTCCGAAGCTGGTAGTTCAAGGATTCGATGGCGTTGGTGGTGTAGGTCACGCGTCGGAGTTCGCTGGGGAACGCGAGGAAGGGCGTGAAGCGCTCCCAAGCGTCCCGGAACACCCGGCCGGCGGTGGGGTACTTCTCGCCTAGACCGCTCGCCTCGAACGCCGCCAGCTCCTCCAGGGCGGCCTCGGCGTTCACGGCGGTGTAGATGGGCTTCAAGGCCGCGGCGACGCGCTTGCGGTCCTGGTAGCCCACGATGCGCATGGCCGCGCGGATGAGATGCACCACGCACGTCTGCACCGTCGCCAGCGGCCAAGTGGCGGCTACCACTTCGGGCAGGCCCACCAAGCCGTCGCAGCACAAGATGAGCACGTCCCTGATCCCGCGGTTGCTGAGCTCGGCGCACACCCCGCCCCAAAACTTGGCGCCCTCGGTGGCCTGGAACCAGATGCCCAGCACGTGGTTGACGCCCGCCATCTCGACTTAGGCGGCGATGTGCGCCGCCTTGTTCTTGACGTGAGCGCCATCCTTGACCTTCACCACCAAAGCGTCGAGGTAGATCACCGGGTAGAGCGCCTCCAAGGGACGGTTCTGCCAGGCGAGGACCTCGTCTAAGATCTCGTCGGTGATCTTGCTGATGGTCTCGTGGCTCAGCTCCGTGCCGATGGTGGACGCCAGGTGATGCTGGATGTCTCGGATGGTCATGCCACCGGCGTAGAGGCTCACGATCATCTCGTCCAGGCCGCCCAGGCGGCGCTGGCCCTTGGGCACCAGCCGGGGCGTGAAGGTGCCCTGGCGGTCGCGGGGGACGTTCAGCGGCACGTCCCCGGCCTCGGTGAGCACGGTCTCCTCACTTACGCCGTTGCGGTGGTTCTCGAACATGCCGGCCGCCGGGTCGCCCTTCTCGTAACCCAGGTGATTGGCCATCCCGGCTTGAAGGCCGCGCTCCAGCACGCCCTTGATCAGTTCCGGGATGAGCCCGCCCGCCCCGGAGAGCTGCAGCTTGCCGGCGTCGATCTCCTCGAACAACGAATCCAGCACGCCGCTGGCAGCCAGCTCAACGGCTGTCGGCACAACATCAGTAGTGTGGGTAGTTTCGGGTCTCGCCTCCAGCTCAGAGTTCGGCTGGGCGTCAAGCTCGGAAGGTGATCTGGAAAACGACAAGAGAGAGATCCTTTCCGACCCACCCTAAACACAAACTATCTGACGCTGATAATGGAAATGGCTAGTGGACGCAGTGACCCACAATTTGACTGACGGCCCTTGCGGTGCCTGTCTTGAGGGTGATCCGTCCTGCCTCCACTAGCGTTAGCCTTGGGTTTCATCGGTGCATGACCTAATAGGAGCATGACCGGTCCCATGACCAGGTGACACTGCCATGGTACTCGTCTCGTCAGCGTCTTGCCTGCAACGGTGGGCCCCTCGGCATCACTGCCCTTGCGAGTTGTCGCAGAGAGGACCACGCCTTGGTCACCACATCTCCTTTCGGCCCCGCAGACTTGATTGCCGGCGTCGACACCCACGCCGACACTCACACCCTGGCGGTTCTCACCGCTACCGGCGGAGTGGAGCTCACCGCCACCTTCATGGCCGACCACCGCGGCTACCGAGAACTGGTTTCAGCCCTGCAGGAAGCGGGTCCTATCGCTGTCGTCGGCGTCGAGGGCACCAACTCCTACGGTGCCGGGGTAGCGCGCGAACTCACGACCGCCGGGTACGCCATCAAGGAAGTATTACGCCCTACTCGGCAAGTCCGCCGCATGCACGGCAAGTCGGACAGCATCGACGCTATCGAAGCGGCGCGCAGTGTGCTCGCCGCACGCGGCACCTCGGAAGCGAAGGACAGCGACACCGCCGCAGAGTCGCTCCGCTGCCTGCTCGCCGCGCGCACCCAACCGATTAGAAGCATCACCGCGCTGAGCAACTGCATCAGGGCACTGCTCATCACCGCCCCCGAGGAGGTACGAGCCAAGTACCGCGAGCTGCCCACACCCACCCTGATCGAGCGCCTGGCGGTCTGTCGTCCCGACAACGAGATTGCCAGCCCCCGCACCGCCATCCTGACCGCTATGAAGCAGCAAGCCCAACTCTGTGAGAACGCCAGGAGCAGGGCCAGTCACCTTGAAGCGCAGATGCTCACCATCTTTAGCGCGAACTACCCACGGGTACTTGCTATGTACGGCGCCGGCGTGTTCGTCGCCGCGCAGCTCGTCGTGACCGCTGGCGGTAACCCCGAGCGCATCCGCGACGAAGCCGCCTTCGCCTCCCTCTGCGGGGTAGCCCCCATTCCCGCCTCCTCAGGCCGCACCAACCGCCACCGCCTCAACCGAGGCGGCGACCGGCGCGCCAACAGCGCCCTGCACCGAATCGTACTGATCAGGATGCGGCACGACAAGCGAACCCGCGAGTACGTCGAACGCCGGCAGCAGCAAGGAAGAAACAAGAAGGAGATTATGCGCTGCCTCAAACGAGCCGTCGCCCGCGAAGCCTACCGCGCATTGACAAGCGACCAAGACATCCCGGCCGCCCGTGAGCACGAGGAGCTGAAGACGCTGAGAAAGGCCAAGAACATCACCCAAAGCCAAGCAGCTCAAGCACTAGGCACCTACCCCGCTCGCATATCCGACATCGAGAACAAACGCCGCCCGCTGCCAGAACTCACAAACCGATACAAGCAGTGGCTCGAAGCTGCTTGACACAGAATAGGAGCATCACCCTCTCAACTCGCTTCTATTGCGCTCCAGCGACACCTCCAACTGCAGCGCCTGCTTCGCGAGCCGCACCGCTTCACCACGACTGACGCGCGTCGCCACGTTCTCGCGCCGGGTTCTCCAGCCCGCCACCTGCAGGATCTGCTGGTGCGTAAGCGGCTTCCGGGCGTCGATACCGAGTTCAACGGTGCGCAACAGGGCTGTGAGCGCGTTGATGGCAGCGGTGCGCTGGCGGCTCATGGCTTCACGCGCCGCGCTCAGAACGCGCAGGGCGGCGATGACCTCACCGGCTTTGGCCTCCACCAGGCGATCGCTCGGCAGGGGTAACACCGCGTGCGCGGCGCGCAGAGCGTCTAGCTGATCACTCCCCTTACGCCGCCGCAGCGCGCGGCCGGGGCTGGGCGCCTCGACCACGCGGTAATGGCACGTGCTGAGGTGCTAGCGCAGCTTGGCGCCAAAGGAGCCCGTGCCTTCCATCGACACCAGCACACCCCTAGGGTCGCCGCCGCGGCGCATCAACCAGCTCCCCGCGCAAGCGTAGCCGGCCGCGGTGGCGGGGAAGTCGGCGGCGTCAACCTGCCGGCCCGAGGCGGTTTCGATGATGGCCAGGCTGTGGCGGCGGGCGTGCGTGTCTACGCCCGCGACGAACCGGTACTGCTCTGCGACGATAGGCATGGGCATCGCCTCCCGGGTGTTGCCGCGCCGGCCCTCGGCCTGGGTGAGAATCACTGGATGGCAGGTCTGTAATGAGCCACGCAATACTGCGGGCACGCTTCTGATCAAGCCATTCCGGTGGGCCAGGCCAGTGCCGGCACCTCTTCATTCAGGCAAATCCTGGGAAACGCACGTCGGCACAAAGCCGAACGGCAATACGATTCAGGAGCCATGAACAAAGAAGCGCACCAGCACCAGCATGGCAGCCAGTCCCAGACCAGCCACCTCAAAGACTTACATACGGTTCAACTTCCCGGCGTCGATCTGCTCGAACAGGGCATCCAACGCGCCGCTGGCCGCCAACTCAGCCGCGGACGGCACCACACCGACAGGCAAACGAAGGCCAGAACTCAGCTCAGAATCAGCCTGACCGTCGAACTCGGAAGGCGACTTAGAAGAAGGCAAGAAGAAGAACATTTCCGCCCCCCTAAACAAAAACTTCTTGACCACCTCCGCTCGCCAGTTCCAGGCGGTACCCTCGAGCCAGGAGCACCACGCCGCCGCACGCCATCAGGCGTTCGTCGGGCAACTGGCACACGAGACAACCAACTTCGGAGGGCACTAATAGGAATGAAGACGTATGACGAGCACGACTAACGCTCAACAATCACCGTGCTCAACTGATTACTATCCTGCCTTGTGCCGCATCTGAGCCCATACCTCATCGAACTGACTAGCGTCGAACGGCGGGAGCTCACGCGCCACGCAGCGCAATATACGGCACCGTATCGTGCCCTGGTTCGGGCTCGAGTCGTGCTGATGGCCGCCGACGGACTACAGAACAAGGACATCGCCGCACGCTTTTCACTACCCGTTCAGAGCGTGACCCAGTGGCGCAAACGCTTCTACACCCGACGGCTACCGGGCCTCGAAGAGGGAACTAGAATCGGTAGACCCAACACGACACCCGCCAACAACGGCACCGCCAGCAACTGAGACCGAGCCGCCACCGGGTAACTCAATCAAGACTGACGAAGTACCCCAGTTTCCCGCACTTGGCGGACATCCACCTTCCCGTGCGAAAGCCGCTCTCGCGCGACTTCGCGACCTCGCCGACACGGAAGGGCACGGCGGACCATCATGTACCGTTCGGCGGGAGCACGCGAGCCGGGCCTAGTTACCTGGTGCTCTTCCGAGTGTCGCTGGTCCGTTGTATCTCGGTAGGGGAGGCGAATTCCTGCTTGATGTGACGCCCCTCGGGGCAGGCCGTAAGGTCAATCACTCACGCACGCACCGCCTCCGACGATTCGTCGAGTCTGTGCTCTGTCTTGAACCGCCCGCTCTGGGTCGTCAGCGTCCACACTCACGCATTCCCGCGCCGCTACATGCCCACCAACATCCCGCTCGACCCCATCCGCACCCGCGGAGGACTCAAGTGGAGTGTAGCCACGATTCTCTTCGCAGTGCCTACCTCCTGGCCGTGAGCACCTCACAACCCTCATCGCGGAAGGCGGCCTCCGGTGGCCCAACCTCCTCGTCCTACAGTGCCTGTGGAATTCGATGAAGTTCATCATCATGGGACCCGTCAGCGTGAAGAGGCTTGCCAGTTTCCGCGTGGGTGAGGCCGCCGCTACTCGCGCAGAACGCCGGGCAACGACCGCGCTGGACACGCAAACGGCACGAACGACCGCGCGGTTCCCATCACTGGTTGCGCGCGGACCGCCTCGCGAAGGTGTCGCACCGGCACGGCAAGTCCGCAGAGACTGTAGGTCACCGTCCGAAGCAAACCCCACTCGAATAAAGAATGAACCGACGTATGAGAACTTAAAGGAGGATATTCCTGGAGTAGGAAATGGCACCGATTGCTCAGACCGTCGCATTGTGAAGGCGCTGGAGTGATCCGAGCACCGAGTTCGCCGTCTGGTAGAAGTACCAATCCCGGCGAGCATTCACGTCAGCATCCAAAGAACCTTCTCGTCCAAGGACTATCCAATTCTTCCACTCAAGGATTATCCCTGGCCAGTTTCGCTCATCGTATGCCCATCATTCTTCGTCTTTCGCGGAATCCTCGGGGGGGGGGGGGGGGGGGACGAATCTCGACGGAAGGTCGCCTATTATGCACTTCAGATCCATTGTGAGTATTTACGCCATACAGGTTAGGAAGATGCGCGAAGCATGAGAACTCGGGAACGAATGGCTGACGGCTTCGAATTGCATCCGCCACTGTAGGCACACCACATAATAACCCAGGACTATTCCGTTCCAGCAGGTTTTCAAATTCAGGGGAATCATTAGTACTCGGAGATATATTCGGCGACCCGATTCTCCATTTGTATCTAATTAAACCTGGTTCGCGCCCTTGTCAAGGGAGCTTCGTAGTGCTCGAACCATGGTGCAAATCTCTCCGATTGCAGAGTAAGATATGCTACCTTTGCGTACTGACTCCGTATATATCGGGGGTAGCCGCATCGTGTCATCACCAGAATTGCGAAGTTCGATTAAAGCCGCACGCACGAATCCCACTTTCGAAATGGCAAGCAGACCTCGCCAGGTCTCTCCTTATCGTGTCTACAGTTCACCTCGTTTCAAGGATGCCTGTACTCCCTTTTCGTAGGGTAAATAAGTCACGAAATCGGTTGTCGTTCGCTATTGGGACACTAACTTCATTGGACTCTCTTCCGCCGGCACGTCCCACTGTTCGATACCAGGGCCGTTTCGGTCCCATTTCGTGAAGCGAATGTACGTAGTCCGGAAGTCCTCGCTCACGGGGCGAAGCTTCCTTGCCAACAATGAAGCGAAGGCATGATCGTGGGTCGTGACGATCAACTGGCGATGAGGAACAATTTTGCGGAGCAAATCAACGAGGCCGAGGAGATGCACGTCGTCCAAGTTCTGGAGCGGGTCATCGAGTATCAATGACTTCACATGACTAGGTGCAAAGCCGAGATTGAACGAGAGGAACAAGGAAATAGCAAGCGCGTTTGCTTGCGATGTAGATAGCGTCTCTCCAGGCTCCGTGACATCGACCTGAACCTCATCGTCGCGCAACACCGGTGTGAGTCGATGTTTCCCACCAAACTGACGTGTAGCAATCTCAACTGATCGAAACGTTGGATGGGGATCGATCGCTGAGTAGAACTGACGCAGGAGAGGCTTCAGCTGCTTCAAGCGGTTGGCGACAAATGTCTCTGCGTCTGATTTGACTGCATCTAGGAGGGCAGTGGCGACGTCATTTGTGCGGCGCCGATCAACTATGTCCTGCTCCCTAGAAACTAATGAGTTCCGGAGTGTCTTGGACTCAATCTCGATTCGATCGCGCCGTGTCTTCGATGAGTCCAGAGAGGCTGCCGCATCGAACTCGCGCCCCGCCTCCAACGCTCGCACGATTTGAGACTTCCGTCTCTCAATGCGATCCAGTTCAGCTGTGACCCGTTGGACTTCGTTGCCTGGTTCCCCAGACGCGGCGGGCGGATCATCGGGGAAGCTGGTCAGCACCTCCTTCACTCGGCTCTCTCGATGCTCCTTCGCGGCCCGTGCTGATGCGCGTTGTTCGAGCATGGCGCGGTGTCTATCAGAAGCTGACTTAAGTTGCAGGGATAGTTCCCCCAGGCGCTTCTCAATTGTTTGAAGGTTTGTACGTCGTAGTTCAGAGATCTCTCGGAGAGCTGCATTCTCTGTGTCGTTGGCGATGCCTTCGAGACGACGACGATACGTCTCTTGATCAACTTCCTGACCACAGGCTGCACAGTTGTCTGCCACGTGACGGAGCAAAATCGACGCCATACTTGCCAACTCTTCACGAATGGAGCTTGCCTGTCTAAGCGCTGCGTCTGCTTCTACTACTGCGACGCGAAGTTGTTGGACGTCGGCCTCAACTTCTTCCTTCTGACCCGTCAGGTCGGCGACTTGAAGTTCGAGCTCGATGACCTCGGCGTCTGTCGGAGCTTCGGGAAGCGGCACGCTCAGTTCTGCCCGAGCCGCATGCAAGGCGGCCCCGTCCTGCTCGATGGTGCTGCGCTCCTGGTTGAGGGCAGCGCGCAGCTTTGTCAGTGCGCTCTCGCTTAGCTCCCAGTCTTCAACATCTTGGGGCATGACGAGCCTGAGCGCCACAACGCCATTGCGCCATGTCTGCCATCGCGCGGTCACCTCAGCCGCATTTGCTCTACGAATTTCGGCTTCAAGCAAGGACAAAGAAGTCGCGAGGTCGTCGAGCTTTGCACGATCAACCTCGAGCGCCGCGTCAGCCACGTTGACCGCGCGAACCCATGCTCGCTTGTGCGATTGGAGTTCATCCGCGAACTCTCGTAGACGTCCGGCCCCCACCATGCTCGCCACTGCATCGAACCGCTCCGTGTCCTGGCGCCCTGTTAGGAACTCGCGCAGCGACTCTTGCTTGAGGTAGATCGAATCCACGAACGACTGAGCAATTGTCGCGAAATCGTCATTGGTATCGGTGCCCGATAGATTCTGGCGGAGCCAAACCTCAGCATCCGCGCCACGAAATGACTCGTCATTGACGCGCACTCGAAGTGGAGCGCGTAGCTTCTTGGCGTCGGTCTCATCCGGGTTCTCCAATGACCTCGTGATGACAACGTCGTCTCCACTGAAGTCGGTTCGCAACTCAACCGTCGTGGTTCCCGACTTGCTGTAAAGACTTCGGGGTCCCCGTGTGCTGGAGTTCTGACCCGTAATCGCCCATGAAATCGCGTTGCAGATAGTCGTTTTGCCAAACCCATTCGCGCCGACGACGATGACGACGTCTGCGTCGAGGTCGATGTCGACTTCACCCGAGACTCCGCCGAACCCTGCGATGGTGATTCCGGTGACTCTCATAACGCATCTGTCCCTGTCCGCTGAGTTGCGATCAGTTGCTCATGGAGTGCTTTAAGGGGAGACTCGCCCGCCTCGTATGCCGCGATGACCACATCGAGGTGAGCATTGCTATCTAACACCCCTGCAATGCGTGAAGGGAGCGTGGCCAAGGGGTCGGCCCTCCCCTGCGTGGTGTCGAGGTCAAGATCAAGAATCGGCGCCAGCGTTCTCCGAACCTGAGGTGTCAGCTCAAGCGGGTCAAAGACACGACTTGGAAAGTCGTCCGCTGTCAGCACCAATTTTCGCACACGTCGCGTGTCAGATCGTATGGAGTTCAACTCGGCAACCATTTCCTCCGGGACGCCGTCCATCGCAACGAGGATGAGATATCCATCCCATGACTTCGGGTCGGTCGCGATTACGTTCGCACCCAGAAGATCGACCACATGATCTTGTGCGATGCCCCATCTGGCGATGAGCTCTTCAACCGACTCAAATGTCCACACGGCAATCACCGAGTATTCGTCTTCAAAAGCCATCGAACCGACGGGCCAGGATTGGTGGCGGGCGCTATCAACACGGACGATCTCAGACTCTGCGAGCAGCCGCGTGATCTCGGTGAGAAGCAGTTCGCTTGTTACGACCGCGTCGGTCATCGTTGTAGGTCCTCAATCGCTGACTTTAGCACTGTTGCGGGTCGTCCTAGGTACTCATCCACAAATATCGGATGGATGCTGTCAGCGCCCCGGATTAGGTCACCGGCCGTGTCCCCTCGAACCAGGTCATCAACCCTTGGTACATGTGTGTTTCTCGCTCCGGCTACAAGAACGAGGTTTGTTCGTTGCTGAGGTGCAAGGCTGTTGTTGCGCTCGCGAACCTTGGCGCTGATGGCGCTCCACCCAATTGTGCCTCCGCCATGAACGAGGCCAAAAACCAGCAGACCGCTGTCGCTCGCGAGTATGAGGCGACCATGCTCGTCCACTTCCGGAGAAGTCGCGGCGAGTGCTGCGGCGACGTGGTCTGTTGCCAAGAGCAGGTGTGCTATCTGCCTCTGACGTGAGGCGTCGCCTTCGGCGGCATACTGATGTGAACCGAGCAACCATGTAGCTCTCGCGCGGCCGAGGGCTAACAGCGCAAACCCTTGGATTGGTGTTGTGACATCCTCGGAACGTCGCAATGCCATCTCGGAGTCGTCACGAACAAGTTGTGCATGGGCATCACGGATTCTCTGTAGTTGTTCGACTGCTACTCTCCGGGCAAGCTTCGACATGAATTCACCCCAGTAGAGGTCCACGGTGCCCGTGAGATTTGCGCTCAACGCTTCTTTGAACTTCGAGTCTTGATTGCGATCGACCAAATAGTAGGACGATTGCGCTTTGGCTGCGAGTTTACTGACGCTCTGGGTAAGAACGTTGGCGGGACTGCCTAGGCCCACAAACACCACAACAGGAGCGGACAGATTCGCTGCTGCAATCACGCTCCCCCAGTCTCCCTCCCACTCTTTATCGAGCGCGCTCTTCCTGAGTACCCAGGTTTCCTCGGGCTGATTTACGCTTCGATGCAGATGCACCACGGAGTGTGAAGCAAGGTTCGCGTGCTCGCCGGGACCTTCTACGAACGTGATGTTCGTACTGTTGCCCAGGGTGGCTACGGCATGTTGAAACGCCAAGTCGTAGTTCAGGGTGATCACATGTCGAAGCGCGCCTTCGATGAGCAAGGCAGCAGCGATGAGGTGCCCGGAGTTTGGTGCGGCGGTCCGCCAGGCATCCTTCGGTAGGCGACTTGTCAGTTCAGCCTGCGATTCGAACTTGTCGTACACCAGATCAGCAAGAACCGAGAGGTCGTCGGGATCTGTGCACTCTCCGTCACTCAGAACGCCATCTGCAACAAGTCGTCGGTGGGCCTCGCGAGAGTAAACTGCGCCACTCGCGAAACCCGTCGGCTTCTCCATCGAGACTCCAGCGCCAACCACGAGTACCACCCGGCTGCCTGCCGCGTCTGCGATGCAATGTAGGATTTCCGCAGGGAATGCTGTGTCCGTCGAGTGGCTCTGGTTGGCTTCTGGCAACAATTCCCCCTCATCGGTGAGAACTCTCACGTCTACCGATGAGGTCTGAACCACCCCGGCTTTCCCGGAGACCCCATTCTTTGAGAGGATGGTCTTCATGGGTAAGCAGGGTAGGTACTCGCCTGAGGTTCGGGAGCGCGCCGTCAGGCTGGTTTTCGAGCAGCAGGATGATT
>Ga0209916_1001465_pt1 | contig 19963 bp, 18 predicted proteins | sample ThiBio_1000_plan_FD_183956 | JGI IMG/M metagenome (GOLD analysis project Ga0209916, IMG submission 183956) | Wastewater bioreactor microbial communities from Cape Town, South Africa - Thiocy_solids_2 (SPAdes) | ecosystem: Engineered > Bioreactor > Thiocyanate-remediating > Anaerobic-Aerobic ... | reverse complement strand
CTTACGACAAAACAGTTGATAAAAATTTTCAAACATGGGTCTTTAAAAAACAAGCAGGCACCACTGTTAAATTTACCGAAGAGCAAATGCAATGGCTGCGCATGATCAAAGATTATGTGGCCAACAGCTTTCATGTGGGCAAAGAAGATTTTGAACTCGATCCTTTTAATAAAAATGGTGGATTGGGAAAGATGTGGCAATTGTTTGGGGAGAAGACGGATGAGATTATTGAGGAGTTAAATGAGGTGCTGGCGGCGTAAAAACCTGAATCAGGATTTACAGGATTTGAGGATGAACAGGATTGAAGAAAACTGCCACCTTTCAAATCAAAATAACATGGAAATAAATGAACTTACTTACAAGATTAATGGTTGCGCTATGAAAGTGGATAATACTTTAGGCAATGCCTGCCTGTCGGCAAAGGCAGGGCTTTCAGGAGGTAATTTACCAACGTTGTTTGGCTATAGAATTCCGAAAAGCAGGTTTAGTGTTTGAGAGGGAGAGGGAGCGTGTTATATTTTATGAAGGTGAAGATGTGGGAACAAGAAGAGCAGATTTTATTGTTGAAGGAAATTTTATGGTAGAATTAAAAGCGCTTATTGAATTAGAAGATGTTCATTTGGCGCAGGCAAAAAATTATGTGGCAGCTTACGATTTGCCGGTTGGTTTATTAATAAATTTTGGAGGGATTAGTTTGCAATTTAAAAAAGTGTTTAATCCAAAATATAATATAGTCTGAATCAGGATTTGCAAGATTAAAAGATGGACAGGATTTAAATCTTCATAATCCTATCATCCTGAAAATACTGATTCAGACAATGTGAATGAAGTCAAGGACACCAAACCATTTTGTTGAGATCAACGAAATGGTCCAATAGCTCTGGGATTCAAAGAATTAAATGAAATATTGGTAGCATAAATTTTGAAAAAAGTAAAATCAAAAATATTGATTGAAGAAATAGATACAGACGGGCATAGCCCGATGAAATTTATTTGTTCTGATGATTCCATGTATTTTGTAAAATATCGTTCAGGAAAATCGCTCAATAAGAATGAAATCAACTGCCTTGTTTTCGAAATGATCTGTACGAAAATTTTACACCTGACTTTGACACTATTTTTTCACCAACTTTATATTTGTTTGTTTTTCAACCTATTATGATTTTTGCGTCACCATTTTGGGTGACGCAAACAGGTTTATGTACTATTTTTGTAGATGTTTATACGCAGGAAAAAGAATCGCTCTGGTACCACAAGTGTGGTCATCGTTGAAAAGAAGGATGGAAAATTCAAGGAACTCAAAACCGTAGGTATCAGTAGTGAAGAAAGCGAGATAGAAAAATTAACTGCTGAAGGCCGGAATTGGATTTCCGTTCAAACCAAAGGCGAGGATATTTTCAATCACTCCAAAAGAATAGCGGAAGAAAAACAATTAATAGAACATTTTGTTTCAAATATTGAAGGCATTCTTTTAAATGGTGCGCAGCTAATATTATCCAGGGTATTTAATCTGATCGGATTTGGATCAATTGATGATGATATCTTAAAGCAGTTGGTGATAGCCCGCCTGAGCCAGCCGATGAGCAAGCTGGCAACAGTAGAATACCTAAAATCTCATTTTGATGAGGACGTACAGTTGCACAAGATTTACCGGTATCTGGATAAATTATACAATACCCAAAAAGATAAAGTGCAGCAGATAAGTGTTAACCATACAAAAAAAGTACTTGGCGGCAAAGTCGGCTTAATGTTTTACGATGTAACGACTCTTTATTTTGAAACAGATTCAGAAGATGGTTTTCGTGAAAATGGGTTTTCTAAAGATGGCAAGCACAGCCAGCCACAATTAGTATTAGGCCTGCTGGTTAGCAGAGATGGATATCCGCTTTCCTACTCTTTATTTCCGGGAAAGCAATATGAAGGTTACACGATGGTACCCATCGTAGAAGACTTTGTCCGGCGATTTGATTTGGGTCATGACTTTGTGGTAGTAGCCGATTCCGGATTAATGAACAAAACCAATATTGAACTTTTAGCATCAGGTGGCTATCAGTACATAATAGGAGCACGTATAAAAAGTGAAAGCGAAAAAATAAAGAAATGGATTTTGGGCCTGGAACAGCAGGATGGTGTATTTTATGAGACACAAAAAGGAAACGTCAGGCTGATCATAAACTATTCTGCAAAACGGGCAAAGAAAGATAAATACAATAGAGACAGAGGTGTAACCAGGCTGAAGAAAACTTTTAAGAGTGGAAAAATTACTAAGGACAATATAAACAAGCGTGGCTATAATAAGTTTTTGGAGATATCGGACACCGTACATGTAACTATCAATGAGCAAAAAATAACAGAGGACGAGCGATGGGACGGACTAAAGGGATATTTAACCAATACAGAATTATCCGTTGAGGAAGTATATTCTCAGTACAACAGCCTGTGGGTTATAGAACGGGCCTACAGGGTAACCAAGGGAACAATTGAACTACGACCGATGTTTCATTTTTCGGAAAGAAGAATAGAGGCTCATGTCTGCATTTGCTTCGTGGCATTCAAGGTGTACAAAGAGCTTGAAAGAATCATAAAATCAACCGGAATTGACCTTAGCGTAGATAAAGTATTGGGTGTTGCCAAAACCATTGCCACCCTCAAAGTGAAGCTACCACTCAGCGGCACCATTACACATAAGACAATGATATTAACCAAAAAACAAAAAGAAATTGCATTTCTGTTTGATGAAAATTTTTGGAAAAGGATAGGTGGTCATTTTGGGTGACGCATTGTCAAAGTCAGGAAATATTGGTAGCATAAATTTTGAAAAAAGTAAAATCAAAAATATTGATTGAAGAAATAGATACAGACGGGCATAGCCCGATGAAATTTATTTGTTCTGATGATTCCATGTATTTTGTAAAATATCGTTCAGGAAAATCGCTCAATAAGAATGAAATCAACTGCCTTGTTTTCGAAATGATCTGTACGAAAATTTTACAGCAATTACATATCCCTGTACCAAAACAGGCATTGGTAACAATACTTGAAAATTCGTACCAGCCTCAGATGCTGATAGCCAACAAAAAATATTTAAGGCCGGGAATTACTGCCTGGGGATCAAAAGAAATTGAGAACGCTGATTTGGTAAAGGAGGCGGAGCAAATTACTCACAAAAGGATATTTAATAAACTGGGTAATCCGGAAGATTTAATCCGGATCGCCATATTTGATCTTTGGGTTGATAATGTTGACAGGCGTTCTGAAAATTATAATCTTCTTACCCGGATGGAAAATGGAAGATTATTTTATTATGCTATTGATCATGCATTTACTTTTGGGGGATTGCATGGAATGAATATTTTTAATGCTTCTTCTATGCCTTCGAGTTATAGAAAATTAATTGTGAGCCAATATTATTTGTCTGTTACCAGATTCATTCATAAAAATCGTCGCATAGAAATTGCAGACCAATTCATATCTTTAATGACTCAACTCGATATAAAAAGAATAATAAATGAAGTCTTTAATGAGATACCAACAGACTGGGCTATTAATCCTGTTTTAAAGGATAGAGTTATTCAATTTCTCGAATCACGGGATCGAATCATTACATTAGAACAAATCTGCAAACAACATTTGCAATACAATCACTGGAGGAAAAAATCATGAAAAGTTTATTATCCATTATTTATTTACAAACAAATTCTGCTTCCGGCGAAAAGATCGCTGCCGGATTACTTGCAGTAAGCGAAAACGAAGTGTTTTTCCATGTTTCTGAACAGAAATTGAAATTTGCTTCTAAATTATCTTCTGCTGATGTATTGAAACATGCAGAAATAAGTTTTGCGCTCATTAGTGAAAAAGTTGCTGAAACAAATAAAGAAAATAAGAGCCACGACTTGATCAAAAAGGATTCTTTGTTTACCAAAGATTACATCACCTATCTGAATAAATACAGTAAGGGGCTGATTCAATTTGATATGCCCAAAACTTTTGCCGGAACCATAGATGAGAAAATCTTTAAGACTTTGTTTGAGCAATTTATTGGTAGCTGGTATGAAAAGCAAATGATTGAAAAAAAGGCAGAACCGTTCCACAGCTTTATTAAAAAGAAATTGAACAAGCCGGTTTTTAAACAAAAGGCTGATATCGACTACACCCTAAAACCGGAAAAAATTGCCGGAATACTGATGCCAAAAGATATTACATTGATCACTAAAAATGGAAATATACTTGCGGCTCAGGCGATTGATTTTAGTAAGAGTGAAGAAACCATTATCAAGCAGGCGTATGAATACGAAGTAACTGTGAACAGCCTGGAAGAGCTGGGGCAGAAGGTGATCAATAAGAACCACCAGGGGACCTATTACCTGCTTTTTAACCAGCCGGAGCAAAACAGCCCGCAGGAAAAGCTGTTGCATGAAATTCAAAAAACAAAATCGGGAATAATGAAAATGGTACAAGCTGGTTTTTTGGAGGAATTGGAAACCACGCTTGAAAGTAAGAACTACAAAAAGTTTTCACAGTTTGAAGCAACACTTGAATGAGAAGCACTTTAAGGGAAAACTGATTTTATTGTACTAAGACTAACATGACCGAAGAAAAGGAAATAAATCAATTACCAAAAGACTGGAAATGGGTGAAGTTGGGAGAAGTGTGTAATAAAATTTCATTGAATAAAATTAAGATAAAGCAAAAGGAATATTTAGAAGTAGGCGATTATCCTGTTGTTGATCAAGGACAGGACTTAATTGGTGGATATTTTAATGATAAGAGTTTGATTGTTCCAGAAGAGCCACCTTATATTATTTTTGGCGATCACACTAAAGTGAAGAAATTTATCAACTTTAATTTTATAGCCGGTGCGGATGGTGTAAAAGTTTTAAAAGCAAAAGATGTTATTGATTCTAAATTCTTATACTTTTCATTATTTAAAATTAAAATTGAAGATAAAGGATATGCAAGGCATTTTCAATTATTAGAAAAAGAACTTTTCCCTCTTCCTCCCAAACCCACCCAACTCGCCATTGTTTCCAAAATAGAAGAACTCTTCAGCGAAATAGAAAATGGCATTAAAAGTTTGTTGACTGCAAAAGAGCAATTAAAAAAATACCGGCAGAGTGTGTTGAAATGGGCGTTTGAAAACAATACATTCAAAGATTTTATTTTAAAAGATGTTACAGAAAAAATTCAAATTGGTCCATTCGGTTCACAATTACATGAAGAGGATTATATAGAAAATGGAATCCCTTTAATCAATCCTACTCATATAAAAAATGGGCTAATTGTTGCTGATAATTCATTTTCTATTTTAAAATCAAAAAGAGATAGTCTTCCAAATTATATTTTGAAAGCAGGGGATGTGATAATGGGAAGGCGAGGCGAGATGGGAAGATGCGGATTAGTTACAAATAAGGAAGCGGGTTGGTTTTGTGGAACTGGTAGTTTGTATTTCAGACCTAACACTAAAAAAGTAAATCCTGTTTTTCTTTACTATTATTTGAGAAGTGAACCAGTAAAAAAGTATCTTGATGAAAATGCAGGTGGAACAACGATGGCAAATTTAAATTTGAAAATCGTAAATGATATTCCTATTTCACTTCCGCCAATAGAAGAACAAAATAAAATCGTCCGAGTCATCGAATCCCGCCTCAGCGTTGCCGATAAAATGGAAGAAAGCATTACTGAAAGTTTGCAACAGGCAGAGGCATTGAAGCAAAGTATTTTGAAGGAGGCGTTTGAGGGGAGGTTGATTTAAAATTTTAAATAAGCCCTGAAAGGGCGCTATATTGTTAACGAAGGGTGAAGCCCTTCGTATATTCGTAGGTGAAGTCCTTCGTATATTCGTAGGTGAACGAAGGATGCAGCCCTTCGGGATTATCATAGGGCTTCACCCTATGATGGTTATATATCGCCCCTTCAGGGCTTGAAGTATTTTATAGATTATCATATTATCTTAGGCATTTGCCCAATGATTGGATATACCGCGTTTTCATGGCCTGGAACATTTTAAAATCAAACAACTATGCCACAATCACTCGTCAAAAATTATGTGCACCTGGTATTCAGTACCAAATACCGCGAACACCTCATTCATCCTCCGGTAGAAGATGAGTTGTATGCTTATCTTGGTGGGGAATGTGACAGGCTTGAGTGTCAACCGATAAAAATCGGCGGTTATACAGATCATGTCCATATTCTCTGTTTGCTTTCCAAAAAGATTGCTTTAATGAAATTGCTTGAGCAGATAAAATCGCATTCTTCTAAGTGGATGAAAACAAAAGGGGATGATCTTGCCAATTTTTACTGGCAGGATGGTTATGGCGCTTTTTCTGTAAATCCTGCTGAGACAGACAGGGTAATCGCTTATATTGCCAACCAGAAAAAACATCATAGCAAGGTTACTTTTCAGGATGAATACCGGGCTGTTCTTAAAAGATATAAAGCGGAGTATGATGAACGGTATGTGTGGGATTGAGAAAAGCCCTGAAAGGGCGCCATATAAAAACAACGATGGGTGCAGCCCTTCGTTACAGAGATGTATCATAGGGCTTTACCCTATGATAAGATGGGTAGAGCCCTTCGTTGCATGGGTGCAGCCCTTCGTTAAAGAGATGTATTATAGCGCTTCACCCTATGATAAGATAACGCCCTTTCAGGGCTAATTGAACTTTAAAACAAGAAAAAATGACCAACAACAATACCACCTCCTCCATAGTCTCCAAAATCTGGGCATTCTGCAATACCCTTCGTGATGATGGCGTGGGTTATGGCGATTACCTGGAGCAGCTTACTTATCTGCTGTTTTTAAAAATGGCAGACGAATACAGTAGGCCGCCTTATAATCGTAAGGTGCCCATCCCGAAAGCGTATTCATGGGAAACCCTACTTGATAAAAGCGGTGGCGAACTTGAACTTCATTATAATACTTTGCTCAGGGAGTTGGGAAAGGAGAAAGGTATTCTCGGGCGGATATTTACCAAAAGCCAGAATAAAATTCAGGACCCGGCGAAGTTGTATAAGCTGATTGCGCTCATCAATGCGGAACAATGGGTGCTGATGGGCGTAAAAGACAAAGGCGATATTTACGAAGGCCTGCTGGAGAAAAATGCAGAAGATACCAAGAGTGGCGCCGGCCAGTATTTTACACCACGGGCATTGATTAAATGCATGGTGGAATGTTTGCGACCCGAGCCTATGAAAACCATTGCAGATCCTGCATGTGGCACCGGAGGTTTCTTCCTCGCTTCTTATGATTTTATTGCCGATGAAAATAATTATACCCTCGATCAGGATCAGAAAAAATTTCTTAAGTACGATACTTTCTCCGGGAATGAAATTGTAGCAAGCACAAGGCGGCTTGCCTTAATGAATTTGTTCCTGCATAATATCGGCGATATAGACAGTGATCATATTTTTATTTCGCCCAACGATTCATTGATTGCGGCTTCGGAAACAAAATATGATTATGTGCTGGCCAATCCTCCGTTCGGTAAAAAAAGCAGCATGACCTTTACCAACGAAGAAGGCGAGCAGGAAAAAGAAGATCTTACTTATAACCGCCAGGATTTTTGGGTAACCACCAGCAACAAGCAACTCAACTTTGTACAGCATATTAAATCCATGCTTAAAACCACAGGTTTGGCTGCGGTTGTGGTACCGGATAATGTTTTGTTTGAGGGCGGGGTAGGGGAAACAGTAAGAAAGAAATTGCTGGAGACAACAGACCTGCATACGATTCTTCGTTTGCCCACCGGTATTTTTTATGCCAATGGCGTAAAAGCCAATGTACTTTTCTGGGATGGTAAACCTTCCAGCAAAAACCCATGGACAAAAGAGGTGTGGGTGTATGACTACAGAACCAACATTCATCACACCTTAAAAAAGAACCCACTGAAGCCGGATGACCTGAAAGATTTTATTGAATGTTATAACCCGGCAAACAGGCATAAACGCAAAGAAACTTTTTCTGACAAAAATCCTGAAGGACGGTGGAGAAAATTTTCTTACGATGAAATAATTGCAAGAGATAAAACTTCATTGGATATTACCTGGCTGAAAGATCAATCGCTTGCTGACTTAGATAATCTTCCGGATCCGGATGAGCTGGCATTGGAAATTGTTGAGAACCTCGAAGCGGGATTGGCAAGTTTTAAGGCGGTGTTTGTGAGTTTGAATGGACAGAAAGGTCAAGAAAAATGAAAGAAGTCAAAAGTTTTTTAAAATGCACAAACATTGATTGGTTTTCTCTGTGAATTACATTTGAAAATGAACAATGGAATATCGCAGATCAGGTAATTTTTAAAGGATGTCCCTGGAATAAATTTTAGAAGAAGGAATTAGTTTATCTTTTTTAATCTGAAAACTTTGGTCTCATGGCCCGCGATTTCACCAGTCCATGATTTTCCCCTGGCAACAGTCTGATGTTTCCATACATCATAAAAATCGTATTTCCCGCCCAATCCGATATTCAGCAAATCGAGGACATATTTTTGCACCTTCATAGTACGGTTTAAAATGGCGACAGCATAATCCCCGTTGGCAAGCGGCCTGAGAAAAACATCCTGGTTGTCTTTGTGAATTATTCGTTGTGCCTGCCTTCCCAATGTATCCTGATTAATAGCAATGATGTCTTTATTCAGCAAAATATTTTTCGTAGCTGCATTCATGTTAGTAAGATCACAGGTTACGGCAAGTACAGAATTCAGCATACACCACATACTCATCTGGGTCTGGTATTCCACATCGGTACATCCAACTCCACCCAGATCGGCAGAAGGCCCTTTGTGCCCGTACAATCCGACTACCAGCATATCCATATCATTCCAGTGCCCGGGCCCTGAATACGGATATAAGTTTGCATTCTGATCCAGAATATCCAGGATTCCGGCTCCTGGGGTAGTGACAATTTTATTATCTTTTGAAATTGTTTTTCTGCTCCATTTATCCCTGACATCATCGGTGGTTCGCCAAAGTTGCCCGCCAATGTTTGCAGCCCACAACCAGGGTTTTCTTCCGCCCCATTCACAAACACCGAAGTCGATGTCGCGCCCGCTTTCTCTAAGGGCATCCGCCATTTTTTTGTATCTGATCTGTGCTGTAATAGCATCTGACGGAGCATTGCAATAATCGTATTTCAAATAATCAATCCCCCATGAAGCAAAAGTTTTTGCATCCTGCTTTTCAAAATCCAGGCTTGCTGTGTAACCTGCACAGGTGAGTTGCGCTGCATCACTATAGATACCGAGTTTCAATCCTTTACTGTGTACATAATCTGCCAGAGCCTTAATGCCATCCGGAAATTTTTTTGGGTCTGGAAGAATGTTGTTTTTGTTATCTCTTCCTCCCTGCCATCCGTCGTCAATAAAAATATATTGGTATCCGGCATCCTTCATTCCGCTTGCCACCATGGCGTCGGCCATTTCTTTAATTACCTGTTCATTGATGTTTACCCCATAAAAATTCCACGTCATCCATCCCATAGGAGGAGTGGGAGCAATCAACTTGCCTTCGCGATTCAGGACTTGTGCATTGGCTTTAAAAACATTGAATAAAATAAGAATAAGGACCGGGAGAATTTTTTTCTTTATCATTTGACTGGAATTTTTATTCAAAACAAATATACTGATAGAACAAAACCGGACAAATGGCTGCTGTTTTAAAAATGCCTTTGCAGTGAAATGCCGGTTTTAAGATATAATACATCTTTCCCGAAAATTTTATTATAGTTCTTTCATCAGTTCATCAAGCAGTTTCTGTGTCATAATGGAAATGTGGCCGGTGTAAAAATCAAGATATTCGGCCGTGCCGGATTTAATGGTTTGAAAAAAGCGAAGCGGAAAATTAGTTTGATTGTCCTTAACAGTGATACTCCCTGTTTTTTCAATTTGATCTCCGTTGTACAATTTATAAGACACTACCATATCTTTCATTACAGGCATCACGGAAACCTTTTGCCAATGGATCACAAGCAGAATAACTTTTACATTGTCGTTGATGGCAAATGTGAGCGGTGCCTGATCAAGCGACAATTCAATCCTTCTTCCGTTTAGTTTTCCGACCAATTCCTTTGCTGAAAATTTGACCACTGTGTTATGAAAATTATTAAATGGGATCCGGGGATTTAATGTACTGACAAGCCGGTCATCAATGGACCAATAAACAATTAGAGGCAACATTTTTGTTTCATGGATGGAAGTGGATAACTCCTGTCCTGTGACAGGAAGCGAAGTGGTTATTGATATTTGTGGAATTTCCTTTTTTGAGATTTTGGGAATTTCATTGCCATAGTAGTCTGCCACATTTTTGTTCATTTTCCTTGCAGTGAAACAACTACTTAATGAGAGGATCAGGAAAAATAAAATTACGGATATGCAATGGTGAGAGAACTTTGTGTTTTTCATTTTCTTTTTAAGATTTTTTTCCGATGAGTAAATAGGTAATCGGCTGAAGCCTGTACGCATTCACAGGATTGTTGAACAGAACCGCATTTTTCCATTGAGGGCTTCCCTGAATTATCTGAAGTGCATCTTCGTCCACATTCTTGTGGCCTGAAGACTGGCGGACTTTTGCATTTGTAACTTCACCATCCTTGTCAACAATAAATTGAATAACGACTGTGACCCTTTCGTCCTGGGATCCTTTGGCCGGAAAATCTTTGGTAGCTGATTTATTGATATACTTTGTCCATCCGGACGGGCCTGATTTGAATTCGGCCTCTCTTTCAAATATGTAATTTTTGATTTTATTACCGGATTCATCATATCCTTCAATGATATTTTTGTTGGGCCCCGGGCCACGTAAAAACTTTCCATTTAATTTACCATCGGGAAAATAGTGATAAGAGAATTGGGTTATCCCGTCATTGACTAAAACAGAATCTGAAAGGTTGCCATTTTCATAATACATCAATTGCAATCCAATGGGCATTCCAAATGCGGTATCCTTCTGAATGGTTTTTCCCCGTACCAATTTAGTTTTTATCCAGTACGAAGTACATTGATAATACGGTCCATCTTTGACAAAATCGGCATAAAAGGTAGCCAGGTCTTTGGATGTTTCATTCCATTCTCCGTCGTAGTATTTCGTAATTTCATTTTGACTGTGAACCCGGGAAAAAGAAAGCAGAATAGATATTACTAAAATCAATTTCATAAGCTTGTTTCAGGTGGTGATCATTCCGGTTTTGACATAACGAATGTAATAGTCTGTGGTAATATTTAAAAATAAAATTCCCGTGGTACGGGAAAAATACCATTTAAAAATGAATGGATAACCTGATGGTGAATCTTTTTTCTTAAAAACAAAAATCCCGCTGTCGCGGGAATATCATTCTTTTGTTTTGCGGAGAGACAGGGATTCGAACCCTGGGAACCCTTGCGGGTTCAACGGTTTTCGAGACCGCCCCTTTCAACCACTCAGGCATCTCTCCGTAATAATAAAAACCGGTGCGCGAAGATACAATTTGAACAGAAATCTTTACAGAATCGATTTTACCTTTACAACATTCATCGCAACAGATGACATTCAAATAAACTTATCGAAAACATACTAAAAAAAATGGAAGATATTATTCAAAATATTTCTCATGTACTTCAGCGGATAGATTCAGCCTGTAAAACATCAAATAGAAATCGCGAAGAAGTAAAATTGCTTCTTGCTACCAAATCAGTCACACCGGAAAGGATTAAAATTGCATTTCAAAACGGCCATACCCTGATTGGAGAAAATAAGGTTCAGGAAATCCGTGAGAAATATCAGGATCTGAAAGAAATTCCTCATGTAATGCATTTCATCGGGCACCTTCAGACAAATAAAATAAAAGAGATACTCAGGTATGATGTGAAATGTATTGAAACCGTTGACAGGATTCACCTTGCGGAGAAATTACAGCATCGCCTGGCATTTGAAAACAGGCAAATGGATGTATTTATTCAGGTAAATACTTCCGGAGAAGAAAGCAAATTCGGAATTCATCCGGAAGGGGCGGTTGAATTGGTAAAGTCAGTCAGCGGATTTAAAAATATTCATATCAAAGGGCTAATGACCATCGGGCTTTTCAGTTCTGAAAAAGAGAAAGTCAGAAAATGTTTTCAACTGTTGAAGGAATTACAGATCGAGATTAAAAAATTGGAAATTCCCGGGGTAGAAATGAATGAACTCTCGATGGGGATGAGTGGTAATCTGGAAATTGCCATTGAGGAAGGATCCACGATTGTCAGGGTTGGCACCGCCGTCTTTGGCGAAAGAAAGTATCCTGACAGCTATTACTGGAATGAGAGAAAGGAAGTAATTTAAGAAACTGAAATATTTTCACAGCAGATAAAAATAGAAAAAAACGGAGGATTTGATTTACCTTGAATTAATTCTAAATCGTAATACCATGGAAGAACTCTTAAAACTATTGCAGGACAAACACGGCCTTTCTTTGGAACAAAGCAAGGGCATCATGTCAACCATTACATCTTACATTAAAGAAAAGTTTCCAATGGTTGCCGGCGCGGTTGATAATTTATTTCCCGACTCCGGATCCGCATCATCAGATTCAGAAAAGGAAGGTGAGAAAGAAAATCTATTTGATAAAATTTCAAATGCGGTGCCCGGCAGTGCAGCAGAGAAGCTTGAAGAATTTGCCAAAGACGGGATGGGAAGAATTTTTGGAAAGAAATAAAATCAGGTGTTTTTGCCGGAGGCAAAATCCATGAGATTCTATATTCTTTTTTAACAGGGTTTATATTTTTGGGTTTTATAATACGATGAACCAGGGTTTGGTCAAATTATTATATTTCGAATCCTGTTTCAGATGATGATTTTTTATAAATCCGGGTTTGACCTTCCGTCATTTTCACCGTTCATCCAAATTTTTAAACCTGAAAAATCTCATTATTTTAAATTTACCAAAATTCAATTTGCTTATGTTCAGGAAACTTTTACTTACGTCCTTGCTGGCAGGTTTTATAGTTTTTTCAGCTTTCCCGCAAAACCCATCAAAAGAAATTCACAAGGCAAATTTTGAACTTGCCTCCAGATTTTCACCGGCGAGAATCAGGAAGATGGTTTTTTCCACTTCAGTAAATCCAAATTGGTTGCGGTCGGGCAGATTCTGGTATTCCTATCAGGATACCAAATCAGAAAAATGGTTTATTGTTGATCCCGCCACCAGAACCAAACGCCCGCTGTTTGATAATGCGGATCTCGCAAGAAAACTGAGTTTGATAACACAGGATCCGCACAATGCAACACATCTTGGATTAACGGATGTCAAATTCTCAAAAGATGAAAAGTTTATCACATTCAAAGTGCCCAGTAAAAAAGACACGGTTCTTTCGCATGAGGAAAGATTGCGCAGAGGACCGAGAGGGAAAATGGATTCGGTGACAAAGAAAACTTTTTTTCTTGAATACAATTTGCAAACAGGTGTGCTGACTGAACTAAAAGATACGGTGAAGGCTGAACTCTCCTGGGCAACATATACACCGGATAGTTCAGCAGTCATTTACGCGAAAAATTATAATCTCTATTGGATGAACCGGGATGATTATCAGAAGTTGAAAAAGAATGAAAAAGATTCTACGGTCAAAGAAAACGCCATCACTACTGATGGCATCAAAGATTTTGCATGGGGTGGCGATGAATACAGCCAGTATGATACCACCAATCCTGTGAAATTTGTAAAAGAGAGATTTAAAGTTTTTCTGCTGTGGTCGCCTGATGGAAACCGTTTTGCAACCACCCGGAAAGATAACAGGGATATTAAAGATTTGTATGTTATTCACAGTGCAGAAGGTAAAAGGCCCTTCCTTGAATCGTATAAATATCAGATGCCCGGCGAACCGGATAGTACGGAAGAGGGGCTTTATATTTTTGATTTTAATACCAAACAACATCAACAGATCAATGTCCGGGCATTCAAAAACCAGAACCTGAGAATTTATGTGGCCAGAACCCCGAAAGTGGATCAGACAGAGTCTGGTGGCGGTGGATTTGGTTTTCGATTTGGGAGAGGTGGCGGTTCTGCACGTGCTGCCAAATGGCTTGGCACCAATGATTATTTCTATGCTACGCGCACCAGTCGTGACCAGAAGAGGATTGATCTGATTCGTGTACATATCGATGGCAAAGTTGATCTGCTTGTGCCGGAAAGAAGCAATGTTTATCTGGATGTGCAACAACCGGAACTCATCAATAACGGTAAGGAATTTGTGTTCTGGTCAGAACGCGATGGATGGGGACAGCTATATCTCTACAAAGGTGATGGCACCCTGGAAAACCAGATTACAAAAGGTGAATTTCATGTAGCCGGAATTGAAGGTGTAGATGAAAAAGCAAGAAAGGTTTACTTTACGGCAAACGGGAGAGAACAGGGTGAAGATCCTTATCTCAATCATCTGTACAGCGTAAATCTGGATGGAAGTAATCTCACCCTTTTGGATAAAGGAGATTTTGACCATCGTGTCAATGTAAATGATCAGGAAACTTATTTTGTTGATAATTACTCGAGGGTAAATTCTGCCCCAAAATCGGCTTTGTATGATAGAAATGGGGTAAAAATTATGGATTTGGAAACCACCGATCTTTCTCAGCTTTTTGCTGCCGGATATAAATTCCCTGAACCGTTTAAAGTAAAGGCAGATGATGGTTTCACGGATTTGTATGGCGTTATGTACAAACCGTATGATTTTGATTCTACAAAAGTTTATCCGCTGATTGAGTACGTTTATCCGGGGCCGCAAACAGAAGCAGTAAACAAATCGTTTAGCGTTGGGATGGATCACACAGACCGGCTGGCACAATTGGGATTCATCGTGATAGCAGTCGGAAACAGGGGAGGAAGCCCGGCACGTTCAAAATGGTATCACACTTATGGATATGGTGATTTGAGAGATTACGGTTTGGCCGATAAGAAAACTGCAGCAGAGCAAATTGCCAACAGGTATTCATTTATCGATAGGGAAAAAATCGGAATCAACGGCCATTCGGGTGGTGGATTTATGACAGCAGCAGCGATGTTTGTTTATCCTGATTTCTTCAAAGTGGGAGTTTCAGAATCCGGCAACCATGATAACAACATCTATAACCGCCCCTGGAGCGAACGACATAATGGTGTAACGGAAAAAGTTGATAAAAAAGGTGATACTACTTTTGCCTATACCATTGAAAAAAATAGCGACATTGCCAAAAACCTGAAAGGTCACCTGATGTTGATTACCGGTGATGTTGACAACAATGTGCATCCTGCAAATACCATTAGAGTGATCAATGCACTTATCAATGCTCACAAACGATTTGATTTTGTGTTGTTGCCAAATCAACGCCATGGATATGGACCTGATTCAGAATATTTCTTCTGGAGAATGGGTGAATATTTTGCAGAATATTTATTGGGAGATTCAAGACGCGATCAGGTGGACATGATGGAAATGAACAGGGATATTCCCGAAACACGTTAAAGATTTATAGTAATAATTTTCCATATTAAACGGGTTGTTAGCCGGTCTGATTTTTTAATTATGAACCGGCTAACTTTTTTTACTTTAGTCCGATGAAAACTTTATTCACCGGACTTTTTTTCTTCCTTATTATTTCCTGCGGGATTTCGCAATCCCTGCCTGTGGAACTTCAAACCCCTGACATCGTTTCTATAAACCGGATGCCTATGCGTGCAACAGGTTTTGCCTTTGAAAGTATGGCTTTGGCGGAAAAAGGTGAAAAGGAAAATTCTCAATATTATTTTTCATTGGATGGCTTGTGGAAATTTAATTGGGTGAGCAACCCCAATGATCGCCTGCGTGATTTTTACAAAACGGATTTTGATGATTCCAAATGGGTTGATTTCAAAGTGCCTGCAAATTGGGAATTGAATGGATATGGGTTGCCCATTTACCTGAACCAGCCGTACGATTTTGCAGGAAAAACGAAAACCGGAGCGGCATTGAATCCTCCGTTTGATATTCCGCAGGATCATGACCCCGTAGGTTCTTACAGAAAAAAATTCGTCGTGCCTGCAAACTGGTGGGGAAGGAGAATCTTTATTCATTTGGGCGCGGTCAAATCTGCTTTTTTCATTTGGGTAAATGGGGTGAAAGTCGGATACAGTGAAGACAGTAAACTCGCTGCCGAGTTTGATATTTCAGGTTACCTCAGGGCAGGAGAAAACCTGATAGCACTTCAGGTTTACAGATGGAGCGACGGGAGTTATCTGGAAGATCAGGATATGTGGCGGCTTGCAGGTATTGAGAGAGGTGTTTATTTGTACAGTACCCCCAGGCTGGATATCCGTGATTTTAAAGTCGTGAGTAATCTGACCAATAATTATACCACAGGTATCTTAAATGTCAATGCCGAAGTGGATAGTTATATCATTGATACCGGTCGTTTGCACAGTATTCCTGATACTTTTTCTTTGTCGATGCAACTGAAAGATGCTTCAGGAAATATGGTTTTTGATAAGATGATTCCCGGAGTACATTCTGTGTTGGGCAATTACAAAACAAATCTTTCTTTAAATGAAATCATCCCGGATGTTCATACCTGGTCTGCTGAAATCCCTTATCTCTATACCCTTTACATGACTTTGAAAAATAACAATGGCGAAGTGCTGGAAGTTGTTCCGGTGAAAATCGGATTCAGGTCGGTTGAAATAAAGAACAATAATTTTCTTGTCAATGGAAAACGGGTATTCATCAAAGGTGTCAATCGTCACGAACACGATCCGCATCAGGGGCACACGCTCACGCGCGAAGACATGATTAAAGATATGGAGATGATGAAAAAACTTAATGTCAACGCTGTGCGCAATTCTCATTATCCTCCTGATCCTTTCTGGATGCAGCTTTGCGACGAATATGGAATGTATGTGGTGGATGAAGCCAATATCGAATCTCATGGCCGATATTACGATTTGGGTTATACGTTGGGAAATGATAAGAAGTGGAGAAAGGCTCACATGGAAAGAATTGAACGAATGTATGAAAGAGATAAAAATCATCCCAGTGTGGTTACGTGGTCATTGGGGAATGAAGCCGGTAACGGAGAAAATTTTTATGCAGGATATGACTGGTTAAAGAAAATTGACACCACCCGCCCGGTTCAATATGAAAGAGCCGAATACGATTACAATACCGATATGATAGTGCCGCAATATCCATCGCCGGATTGGCTGAAGAGATATTCCGAATCCAATCCTTCGCGATTGATGATTATGTCTGAATACGCACATATTATGGGAAACAGCCTTGGAAATTTCAAAGAATACTGGGATGTCATTGAACACAATCCCAATCTTCAGGGAGGGTTTATCTGGGAGTGGATTGATCAATCCATCGACACTGTAAAAAACGGAAAAAGGATTGAAGCTTATGGTGGTGATTTCCCTTTGAGCGGGCCGGTTCCCGAAAACTTTAGTGACAATAATTTTTGTGTGAAAGGAGTTGTCACGGCATTTCGCAAAATGACGCCGATGGCCGTTGAAGTGAGAAAAGTTTATCAGAATATTGCTTCCGCTTTGAATGGAAATATTTTACAAATCACAAATAAATTTTTCTTTAAGAACCTGAGCAATGTCCAATTGAATTGGGAAATCACAGAGAATGGCAAAGTGGTCAGATCGGGAATCGTTAGTCAATTAAATGTAACGCCGCAGCAGACTACAGATGTTTCTCTTCCTCTTCAATACAATCAGAAAGAAGGGAAAGAATATTTTTTGAATGTTCATTATGTTTTAAAAAATGCCGAACCCTTTTTGGATAAAGGTTATCAGATTGCTTATGATCAATTTCCGATCCACGAATCTCATCTTACAAAATATTCGCCCGATAAAAAGTTGACAGCCCATTTGTTGAAAAATTCCAATGGGTACGAAGTCATAGGAAAAGGGTTTGCCATATGGTTTGATTCTACGCGAGGGAAGATGATGAATTATATTTTTAACGGTCAGCAAATAGTGGTCAGTGGTCCACAACCTTCCTTCTGGAGAGCGCCCACCGACAATGACATTGGAGCCGGTTTCAATAAATCATTGCGGATGTGGCGAAATGTATATGACAGCAGCAAGTTGATTGAAAGCAAAGCGGAAATTTTGAATGACAAATCTATTCTTATCACGTTTGAAAAATCTCTTTTGAATGGCGATGCCATCGTAACCCAATCCTATCAGGTATTCGGAGACGGATCTGTGAGAGTAGCGATGAATTTTAAGGCTATCAAAGGCAAATATCCTTTGATGATGCGCGTGGGTAATGATTTGCAGATTTCGCCCGAACTGAGCACCATCAGTTGGTATGGACGTGGCCCGTGGGAAAGTTATCGGGACAGGAAATCGGGTTCACTTGTGGGATTATACAACCAGACTTTGGATCAGCAATATTTTCCGTATGCACGTCCGCAGGAGAGTGGAAATAAAAGTGATGTACGATGGTATTTGGTTACGGATGCCAAAGGAAATGGATTGAAATTTATTTTCGAAGATTCCTTATTGAATTGTGAAGCGCTTCCTTACAGCCTTGATGATTTGGACCCTTCGCCTGAAAAGCATCAATATCATTCCGGTGAACTGGAGAAACGGGATACGATTTTTATGCATGTGGATTTGCAGCAACTCGGTGTGCAGGGAATCGATAGCTGGGGTGCATGGCCATTAAAAAAGTACAGGATTCCTTTTGCAGATCATCAATACAGTTATTGGATGATACCGGTGAAGAAAGTGAAGTGATGTCCCGGATATACAGAAACTCTGTAATTCGAAGATTCTGTAATTCCCGGAGCTGTTTAATAATCGCGTGAAAATTTTAATGTGACAGGTTGTGTTCTGTAAGCATTTACCGGCTTTCCATCCACCTCGGCAGGTTTCCACTTAGGGCCGCTGGATATGGCGTCAACAACTATTTTGGCTAATTGGGTTCCACGCATTGTTAATGCTTCAACATCCGATATTTTCCCATCCTGGCAAACCATGAAACGCACTAAACATGTTCCGAAATCACTATCGGTGAATAACCCGATTTTTCCTTGTATGACTTTTGATATAAACCTGGTCCATGCTTTTTCTCCGCCCGGAAATTCAGCGCCTCTGTCAATGATGACTGCATCCGGAATTGTATCTGAAGAGATAATTGTATTTATAAATAAAGAAACATTTGCCGCACATTCGTTCAATTTATAAACATGTATCCCTTCTGCGTTAGTAGAAGCGATGTTGTTCCGCCCGCTATTTCCCATGCCATATAAAAAAGAAAAAGAAAGTATGGCAGAGACCAATAATATGTATTTTTTATCTGTTAGTGCCATTGGTTAGAGTTTCTTGAAATACGTTTTCGCTACAATTTACAACTTTTTGTATTGTCAGTGACTGATAAATCTTCGACAATATAATGAACCGTTGTATTCAATTAACGGTTAATCTTCTGTTTTTGTTTTCAAAAAAGGTTAATTTGTATGGAGCTATATATTTGAAAATGATGTACTAAATGAAATAAATGTTTTGTATATGAATATTTATGAAACTCACCCTGAAAAACCTGTAGGAATAAAGTATTGCAGGAGTTGTTATGACCATTTGGCCGGATATGTTGGAGTGAAGATGACTGAGTCAATGGAGAAGATTAAATGGATCAGAAAAGAGAACAAGGGTTATGAGGTCACGGCGAAAGGATGGGAATCTCTGAGCAGTTTGGGAATTGAGAAAGATAATTTTAGAGGAATGCATCGAACACTTACCCGCCAATGTATCGATGGTTCCGAAAAAAGGCCCCACCTGGCCGGAAGTCTGGGTGCTGCCATTTTAAAATCATTGATAGAAAGGAACTGGTTAAAGAGAGTTGAATCGACAAGAGTTCTCATATTCACCCCCAAATTCGCAAGTTAAAAAGCAAAAGAGCCTCAGATATGCACATGGTGTGCATTAGAGGCTCAATGCCGTTTCACCCAAATGGGTGAACTTTGATGTATTCTACAACATCAAGATGCAAGTTGA
>Ga0209916_1001464_pt1 | contig 19969 bp, 15 predicted proteins | sample ThiBio_1000_plan_FD_183956 | JGI IMG/M metagenome (GOLD analysis project Ga0209916, IMG submission 183956) | Wastewater bioreactor microbial communities from Cape Town, South Africa - Thiocy_solids_2 (SPAdes) | ecosystem: Engineered > Bioreactor > Thiocyanate-remediating > Anaerobic-Aerobic ... | reverse complement strand
ATCTCGGCCTCGGAGGTGGCGACGAGTTCCTCGGCGTCGGCGTCGGAGGTCAGCGACGACTTGAACTGGGCGAGCTTCCGCACCAGATCCTTGAGGAGTTGTTCGTCGGCGTCGGCCTGGTCCATCGCCCGCGCGCCGGTCGTCCGCGCCGTCCGCATCCGCTCCAGCGCCAGCCGCGCCCGTTCCTCGGCGGCGCGGAAGCAGTCGGCCGCCCCGCGGGTCTCGGCCTCGATCTTGCGGGCGCGGGTCTTGGCCTCGGCCTGGCGGACGAGTTCGGCTAGCTGCGCCAACGATGGAGTCATGGTCCGGTCTCTTCCGCGAATATTTTTCCGAATATTATTTCGACGCGACGGCGGGGCGGGCGGCGGATCGCGCGATAAGCCCCGCGCGGCCGGCGCCGCCGCGCGTCGGCGTCCATATTCCCCCATGATACACCCACGCCGCGGCGGGGAGAAAGGCCGGGCCCTGGGACCGTCGGTTGCGGCGCGGGCCGGGGATGGCGTACCTTGGCGGGCCGGCCGCGGGGACGTCGGGCGCCGGGAGGGACGAAGACGATGGAGACTCGGACGATCGCGGTCCCCTGGGGGGGTGGGACGCTCGACTTGCGGTTGCCGCGGGAGTGGAACGTCGGGCCGGACGAGGTCGTCGAGCCGGACCTCTCCGGCGCGACGGCCGACTACCCCGCGACGCTGGCCGCGGCCCTGGACGCCCCCGACGACTCGCCGCGGCTGGAGGCGACGGTTCGCGCCGGCTCGCGGGTGGCGATCGTGGTCGACGACCCGTCGCGCTGGACGCCGGTGCGCGAGGCTCTGCCGATCGTGCTGGAGCGGCTCCACGCCGCGGGGGTCGGCGCCGGCGACGTGACGATCAGCGTGGGGGTGGGCCGGCATCACGCCGTCGACGACGCGGCGATGCGGCGACGGCTCGGCGACGGTCCCGCCGAGACTTACCGCTGCTTCAGCCCCCCCGTCGACGACCCATCGGCCTACGACGACCTGGGGACGACCCCGCGCGGGATTCCGGTTCGGGTCTTCCGTCCGGTGGTCGAGGCCGACGTCCGCGTCCTGATCGGCTCGGTCCTGCCGCACCTTCAGGCGGGCTTCGGCGGCGGCTACAAACTGATCTTTCCGGGGACCAGCCATCGCTCGACCCTGGGCGCGCTGCACCGCCAGGGGCTCGCCCGCGACGCCGACGCCGGCCGGCTGCTGGGCGGTCCCGCCGCCGACAACCCGATGCGCCGGGCCGTCGGCGAGGCGGCCGGCTTCCTCGGGCCTTGCTTCTCGATCAGCCACCTGATCGGCGCGCCCGGGATGGTCTTCCGCGCGCGGGCGGGCCGGCCGGAGACGGTCCAGGACGCGCTTGCCGACGAGGCCCGTAGGCGCTTCCAGGCCCCCCCCGCCCCGCCGGCCGACGTCGTGGCGGTGGGCAACGACCCCTGGCCCGGCGACCCGATGCAGAGCTTCAAGGCGCTCTTGCACCACCGCGCCGCCAGCGTTCCGGGGGGCGTGACGGTCGGGCTGTTCTGGACTGATCCGGCGGAGATCGATCGTTCGATGCCCAAATCGGCGATGCGGCTGATCGCCGGCTCCGGCGCGCCCGGCGGCTGGGCGATCCGCCGGTTGGTGCCGACGGCTGAGCGCGTCTTGATGGCCCGCGAATCCTCGGCCGCGTTCATGCTCCGCTGGGCCCGCGAACTGGTCGTCGACCGGACGGTGATGGTCTATTCCCCCCCCCTGTTCGAGCGGATCGGCGGCCGACTGGGCCCGGTGCGGATCTTCGACGACCTGGATTCCCTCTGGACGACCGTCCGCCGCGCCCTCCCTCGCGCCCGTCGCGACTCCCCCCGCGTCCGTGTCTTCCCCCGCGGCGGGCTGACCTACGTCCCGCGGGCGTAAACGGCGGCCTTGGGGCCTGGATCGTCGCGGGACCGCCGATCACGGCTCCAGTTTTCCTCGTGACGAGTGGTGGATGTAAAGAACGACCACCTCGTCGTCCTGAACGGTGTAGAGGATGCGGTGTTTGCTTTTCCGTCCCCCGTAAAAGGCTTCGCGAAGCGGGACCGGGTGATCGTCGCTCTCCATCGCCTTGGGATGGAGCAACGGGTGGTCCGCCACCTTCTCGATCTCGTCGAGCAGACCGGCGTACCATCGATCCGCGAACGCCCGCGACACGTTCTCGCTCATCCAGGCGTGGGTCTCGTCGGCGTCGGCCAGGGCCCGCCGAGTGATCCGGACGCGATGCTTCACGGCCGAATCCCGTGCTTCTTCCGGGCGTGTTCCTTGAACTCGTCGAGCGTGACGGTTCGCCCGGCCTTCATGTCCTCGATCCCCTCGCGGATCCCCTCGAAGACGCGGGCCGCCTCCGCCAGTTCGCGAAGCCGCTGATAGGAGGCGGCGTCCTGGACGACGACCTCGGCCTTGCCGTTGATCGTCAGGACGATCGGCTCCCCCGTCTCGCGCAGCCGCTGGATGAACTCCGGCGTCTTCTTCTTGAAATCCGTCAGGGATTGGATGTCGCGGGCGACGTCGAACATGACCCCTCCAAGAATCGAATAAGGTTCGAATTCGATTCTTTCGCGCGCCGCCCGCGAAGTCAACGCTTAAGCGTCGCCGCCAGCGCCCAGTCGTGGTCGCCCTCGGGGGGAGAGACGGTCGCCGAGCCGTCGGGCGAAGGCGACAGCGCGACGGGGGCCGCGGCGGCGCCCGCGACCGGGTCGAACCAGCGCAGCTCGAACGTCGCGCCGGCGGGGAGGCCGGAGAGGCGAACCGGGCCGGGTTTTAGAATGTAGACGAGCCGCGTTCCGTCGGGCTCGGCGACGCAGAGCGGCGCGGGGGCGTTCTCGGCGGGGTCGGCCCAGGCGACGAGGTCGGGGCGGGGCTCGAAGCGGCTCCAGCCGGGGATCGTCGTGACGAACCGGGCGGCGGCGGCCACCTGAGCGGATCCGGGGAGGTTCATGGCGACGTCCCACGGCGTCGTCCCCCAGTTGTTGCCCGCGGGCGAGTTGCCGTAAGGCTTGTCCTGGCGGTTGATCTGCCAGATGCCGTTGGCGCCGTAAGTCCCCCCCGCGCAGCCGCCGGCGATCATGTGCGACCAGAACGCCTGGCGGGCGTCGGCGGCGGTGAGGGTGGGGTTGATCTCAAGCGCCTCGTAGCGGGCTTCGCCGCTGATGACGGGCATCGTCGGTTTCGCGTTCCAGCCCCCGGAGGCGAGCGCCGCGTGACCCTGGGGAGGCGTGCCGTGGCCGGTCTGCTGCATGTCGAAGTCCAGGACCGTCGGATCGGTCACGCTCTCCCGCGCCGTCCGCGCCGGGTGGCAGGTGACGAGGCGGTGGAACGGGTCGATCTCATGGATGTAGCCCAGGATCTCCGTCCAGCTCTTCTTCTGGCGCTCAACGTCCTGGTCCCGGGTCTTGGAGAGGTAGAAGGGCATGGTGGTCTCGCCCGAGGCGCACCAGACGACCGGGTACGCCCCCCAGCGCGCCACCAGGTTCCTCCAGTGTCGCTTCATCTTGGCCTCGCCCAGCCAGGGGAGGTGGTAGCCCCAGGCGCCGACGACGCACGGGACGATCCCGCGATCGGCCAGGAAGGCGACGCGGCGGTCGGCCTCGTCGAAGTACGACGGGTTGATCCGGGCGTAGTCGGGCTCCCAGGGGAAACCGGCCTCGTTGCGGCCTCGGGGGTCGAACGCCGGCATGTCCGGATATAAGCCGGCGACGATCTGGACGACGTTGAACCCCTTGGTGACGCGGTCGTCGGCGAGCTTCGCGAAATCGTCCGGGAACGCGAGCCGATCCGCGAACCCCATCCACCAGGTGTCGCCCAGCCAGAAGAACGGCGTACCGTCGGCGTAAGCGAAATGATGGCGGTCGTCGGCGATCCGGATCGGCCCGCGGCGCAGCAGCGGGTTGCCACCCGTGTAAGGGACGACCTCCACGACCCCCTCGACCCCGTGTAGCGCCTGGTCGTCGGCGTCGCTGGATTCCGACCGGAAGCGATGAGCGCCGACGATCCGGCTGGAGTAGCGGACCTTCCAGGTCCGGCCGCCGGCCCAGAACGCGGGGACGCGGAGGTCGGCGCCGTCGGGGGCGGTGAAGACGACGTCGACTTCGACCTGGTTGAACGGGTCGGGCCGCGCCTTGGTCGACGCGAACGCGACCTCCGCGACCCGGCCGGCCTCGACCTTGACGGGCTCCGACGCGCGGGAGGCCGCGCCGACCGCGGCCAGGAAGATCCAGGCGGACCCGAGCCGGCCGAACCGTGCCATGGATATCATCATTGCACTACGCCTTGATTTTTAGATAAGAACGCTCTTCCCCCCTCGCGGGGGAAGACAGACCGCGCAGCGGTCAGATGAGGGGGACGACAAGCAAACGCGCCGTCGGAATCGCGGAAGCCAGTCCGACCGGCCTGGGATCCCAACGGCCGTCTTGAGCGTCCTCCCCCTCATCCGGCCCTTCGGGCCACCTTCCCCCGCGAGGGGGGAAGGCCGTTTCTTCTGACGTCTTCCCCCCTCGCGGGGGAAGACAGACCGCGAAGCGGTCAGATGAGGGGGACGACGCGCGAGACGACCGTCGGAATTCGCGGAGGCCCGTCCGGGAGGCCCTGAACGTCAACGGCGTTTTGACTCGCCCCCCCTCATCCGGCCCTTCGGGCCACCTTCCCCCGCGAGGGGGGAAGGTCGTTTCAACTCCAAGGGTCACTTTCCCCCGGTCGCCCCGTCCTTGCGGTATTGCTCGTCCAGACGGGACCAGAGTTCGGCCATCTCGCGGACCTTGTCGGGTTTCTCGGCGGCCAGATCGTGGGTTTCGGAGCGATCGACGGACAAGTCGTGGAGTTCCCAGGGGCCGTTCTTGCCGGCGGCGACGATCTTCCAGTCGCCCTGGCGAAGGCCGCGGTTGCCCTCGTGGCTGAAATAGATCGCCTCGCGCTCCAGCGCGACGTCGGCGTCGAAGGTGGGGACGAGGCTGACGCCCGGCAGCGGCGGGCGGGGTCGATCGTGGAAGCTGGTCGGGGCCGGGGCGCCGGCCAGTTCCAGGAGGGTCGGGACCACGTCGATGAAGTGTCCCGCCGCGGCGTGGCGGATCTCGCCCCCGGCCTTGATCCCGGCCGGCCAGGAGACGATCAACGGCGTGGCGACGCCCCCCTCGTGGTTCCAGTACTTGTGCAGCCGGAACGGCGTGTTCGACGCCGTCGACCAGCCGGGGCCGAGGCACAGGAACGATCCGGCCGAGCCCGGCTCCGCGTTCGGGTCGTGGCCGTCGCCTCGGATCATCTGCTCGGCGCTCGCGCCGTTGTCGGAGGCGAACAGGACGATGGTGTCGTCGGCGGCGCCCATGGCGTCCAACCGCGCCAGCACCTTGCCGATCTCGCGGTCCATCCGGTCGACCATCGCCGCGTGGATCGCCATCTTGACCGCCTGGAACTCCTTCTGCTCCGGCGAGAGCGAGTCCCAGGCGACGGCGTAACCCGCCTCGCCGGGGCCGATCCGGCGCTTCAAATCCGCCTCGCGCACGTTCCAGGGCGGGACGGTCTTGGGATCGCGGTCGGAAAGCGGCGCGTCGAGCAGGCCCAGTTCGCGCTGGCGCCTCCAGCGGGCCTCGCGGATCTCGTCCCATCCGGGCGTATACCTGGTTCGGTACTTCTCGATGTCTTCGGGAGGCGCCTGGATCGGGAAGTGAGGCACGGTGAAGGCGAGGTAGAGGAAGAACGGCTCCCCCTGGTGCTTGGCCTGGTGTTCGTCCAGCCATTCGACGGCGCGGTCGGCGAAGGCGGTGGAGGTGTAATACCCCGTTCCGGGCTTCACCGGCGGCAGCGGGCGGTCGTCGAGGCGGTGGTCCTTGGGGTTGAAGTTGCGGTCGTAATCGTGCAGGTAATACGACCGCTCGAAGCCGCCGGCCAGGACCGGGCCGTCGAGGTGCCACTTGCCGGAATGGTACGAGCGGTAACCCGCCGGCGCGAGCAGTTGCGGCAAAAGCGCCGCCCATTCCGGCCGCTTGCGGGGAGGGTCGCGGTTGACCTGCTGGGGGTAGTAGCCGGTCAGGATCGCGGCCCGCGAGGACCAGCAGCGGGCCGTGTTGTAGAACTGCGCGTACCGAAGGCCGCGGGCCGCCAGGGCGTCCAGGTTGGGCGTCTCGATCTCGCCGCCGTAGCAGCCGAGGTCGGAAAACCCCATGTCGTCCGCCAGGATCAGCAGGACGTTGGGCCGCGGCGGCTTCGTCTTCGCCTTCGCCTCCTCCGCCCCCGACGCGACGGCGAGCGTCGCGAACGTCGAAACCAGCAACAGCGACGTCGACGCGATCCACCGCATGAGCGACCTCCCCTCCCTCGCGGCCGAGGGTGAAATCCGTGCTTTCCGGCGTTCGATGTTTCACGGTTGTCGCATCGATCCTCCGGCGCGGTCAAGATGGTGGCGGGTTCCCCTTCCTTACGAATCAAGGAGCGATCATGCGATTTTCGATCCTCTCCGCGGCGGTTTTCGCCGTCCCGGCCGCGTCCCTCGCCGCCGCCGAGGCGACGGCCGACCGCCCCAACGTCGTGATCTTCCTGACCGACGACCAGGGCTACGGCGACCTCGGCTGCTACGGATCCAGGGACCTGCAAACGCCGAACATCGACCGCCTGGCGACCCAGGGCGCGCGGTTCACTTCCTGGTATTCCGCCGCGCCGGTCTGTTCGGCGTCGCGAGCGGCCTTGCTTACCGGCTTGTCGTCCCAGGCCGCGGGGGTGCCGGGGAACGTGTCGTCGTATCCCGGCGAGCCGGGGATGCCGGCGGATCGGCTCACGATCGCCGAGCGTCTCAAGCCGCTGGGCTACGCGACCGGCGCGGTGGGCAAGTGGCATCTGGGGTCGGACGCCGGCGCGGACCCCAACGGCCAGGGGTTCGACCTCTTCTTCGGCTTCCTCGCCGGCTGCGTCGACAACTTCAGCCACACGTTCTACTGGCAGGCCCCCCACGTCCACGACCTCCGTCGCGACGACCGCGAGGTCCACGAGGACGGCGCGTACCTCACCGATCTGGTCACCCGCGAGGCCGTCCGGTTCGTCGACGAGCACCGCGACGGCCCGTTCCTCCTTTACGTCGCGTACAACCTGCCGCACTACCCGCTACAAGCCCCGCAACGGCTGATGAGGAAGTTCGACCGTCTGCCGAACCGCTCGCGCGCCCGTTACGCCGGGACGCTGGCCGCGGTCGACGAGAGCGTCGGGACGGTGCTGGCGGCCCTCGACGAGCGCAAGCTGGCCGAGCGGACGCTGGTCGTCTTCCTCAGCGACCACGGCGCGACGGCCGAGCTTCGCGGCGACGGCCCCGTCGGCGACAACGGCCCCTTCCGCGGCCACAAGTTCAGCCTCTTCGAAGGCGGCCTGCGCGTTCCCTGCATCGTCCGTCGTCCGGGCGTCGTCCCCGCGGGCGCCACTCGCGAGCAGATCGCCTGCACGTTCGACCTGGCGCCGACGATCCTGGCCGCGGCCGGCGGACGGGCCGAGCCGGGCGCCTTCGAGGGGACCGACCTGGCCGCCGTGTTGACCGCCGACGCCCCCTTGCCGCGCGAGTCGTTGTCGTGGTCGTCCGCCGGTCAGGACGCCGTCCGCGAGGGCCGCTGGAAACTCGTCCGCAACGGCCGCGACGACCAGAACAAGCCCCTCCAGGGCCCCGACGCCCTCTTCCTCGCCGATCTCGAAACCGACCCCGGCGAGTCCAGGAACCTCGCCGCCGACCACCCCGAGATCGTCGAGCGACTCTCGAAGATCCACGCCGACTGGGCGGGGAGGACGTCCAAGGCGACGACGCCCTGAAGCGCGGCGCGGCGGGCCGAGGTCCGTCTCCCCCCTTCGCGAAGAGTGGAGGGCCATAGGGCCGCCCCCGCGTTCCGTGACGGCTGGCCTCTTCACCAGGATCACGAGCGGGGCCGGACGGGAACGACTCACAAATAGCCCAGGTCGGCCAGGCGGGACTGGATGGCGGCCTCGTCCTCCTCGACGTAGGAGTGGGAGGAGGCGGCGTCGGAATCGTCGTCGCGGTCCTCGCGGCGGTCGGCGGTGGCGGCCAGTTCGGGGGCCAGGATTTCGGAAATGACGCGGCCGTCCATGTCGGCGGGGACGGGGAGCCCCAGCAGGTGGAGGACCGTCGGCGCGATGTCGAGGAGGTTCGCGCCGCGCGGCTCCGCATGGGGCTGGATGCCGGGGCCGCCGGCGATCAGGACGCCTTCCATTCGGTGGTCGCCGGTGGGGCCGAAGGCGGGCGCGACGACCTTGTGGGTCGTGAAGTCGTGCAGGCCGATGGTCCGATACCTCCAGTCCTTCAGCACCACGGTGAGGTCCGGGGCCTTCTCGGCGTGGGGGCCGTGGTAAAGCTCGGCCGCCTCGTGGACGCGGTCCACCAGCCGCGCGCCGGTGGCGGGGTCGGCGACCTCCGTCAACCCGGCCTTGATCTCGTCCAGGAGCGCCCGAGCGTCGTCGGGGTCGACGCACCCCTGGGGTTGCCGGCCCTTGAGGTTCAGGAAGATCTGGCCGAAGTTCCCCTGGGCGTAGGCGCGGGTTCGCGACCAGTCGATATGCTCGCGGGAGAGGAACGCCTTCTCGCCCAGGCGGTCGATCCAACTGTCCTGCTTGCCGCGGAAACGGGTCACGCGATGGTTCGCCATCCCCCACTTGCTCATCAGCCCGTAGAACCACTCGGGAGTCACGCCGCGACGGTAGAACCAGTGCTTCTGCTTGACGTAGAAGCCCTTCTTAAGCGCGATGTATCCCTTCTCCAGCAGCCAGACGTTGAAGTTGACGTAGTGCTCGATCGGCCCGAAGCCGTGGTCGCTGATGAGCAAAAACGCGGTATCCGAGTCGGCCTTCTCGAAGATCGTCCCCAGGCCGCGGTCGAGCGTCTTCCAGAACTCCAGGAGTTTGGGGCGGAGGGCCTCCAGGCGCTTCTCGTCCCCCCTGGCGGCGGCGTGGGAGGTGTCCCAGGCGTGCCAGAGCTCGTGGCCGAAACGGTCGGTGGCCATGAGGTCGAACATCAGGAGGTCCCAGGATGGGACCCTGCCCATCATGAAGGCGATCGTCTTTAAATGCTGGTCGAGGAACGCCGTCAGGTCGTCGATGACGGCCTCCTCGTTCTTGCCGTCGTGGATCGAGGTCGACCACGCGCGATAGGGACCGACGGCCTTTTCAAGCTCGGCGAGGAGGGCCGGGTCGCTGGCGAAGTCGGGGGCGTTCTCCGGGCTGAGGAAGTCGCCCAGGTAGAAGCCGGGGAAGTCCGCCGCGGGGCGCGGCGGGTAGCTCATCGGCACGCCGCCGGCGATGGTCCGCTTGCCGTGGCGGGCGAGAATCTCCCAAAGCAACTCGGCGCGGATGGCGCGCGAGGAGTTGACCTTCCCCTTCATGGGGTCGTGATCGTGTTCCAGGAACTCGAAGACGCCGTGCTTGCCGGAGTTCTTGCCGGTCATGACGCCGGTCCAGGCGACCGGGCTGAGCGGCGGGAAGACCGAGCGCAACTCGCCCGAAGCGCCTTGATCGCGCAGTCGCTGGATATTGGGTAGGGATCCCTCGGCGGCCAGAGGCCCCAGAACGTCCCAGGTCGCCCCGTCCAGCCCGATCACCATGACTTTCATCGCGCCGGATCCTTTCGCTCGCCTCGGGACCGATCCCTCGAAAACTCCTTGCGTCTTCCCTAGCTTTCGGCATTCCGGCCGCGTCAGTCAATCTCGAATTCACACCCGAGCGGCGTCGCGGCGGCGACGGCCGAGGATACGGACGACGAGGGCCCACGATTTGCATCGGCTCGGGCGCCGAGATCGATGGAGCGCGACGGCGCGAGAAGACCGCCCGGCTCGCGAGAGTCCGCGACGAGAACGACGAGAACGCGGCCGAGGCGCGCCGACTTCGGGGACCGAATTGCGTTTCCCAGGCCCCACCCACTCAGGAAGGACCAGCCATGAAGCTTGAGAGCCTCCGCGACCTGCTCATCGAGCAGATCAGCGACATCCACGACGCCGAGACCCAGATCACCAAGGCCCTCCCCAAGATGGCCAAGGCGGCCTCGTCACCCGACTTGAAGACCGCCTTCGAGCGACACCTGGCCCAGACCGAGGAGCATGTGACGCGACTCGAACAGGTGTTCGAGCTGCTCGACGAGAAACCGAGGAAGAAGCCCTGCAAGGCGATGCAGGGGCTGGTCGCCGAGGGTCAGGAGACCATCAAGGAGGACGCCGAGCCCGCGGTCAAGGACGCCGCCCTCATCGCCGCGGCGCAGCGGGTCGAGCACTACGAGATGGCCGCCTACGGCACCGTCTGCGCCTACGCCAAGCAACTCAAGGAGCGCGACGTCCTCAAGCTCCTGAAGCAGACCCTGGCCGAGGAGGAGGAGACCGACGAGGCCCTCACCCAACTCGCCGAGACCACGATCAACATCGAGGCGGCCTAAACGCCGCGCCGCCGCGATCGGGGCCCGGCCCGGAGACGATCAACGGGCGGGCCCTCGGGGCGCGGCGGGAGCATGCTCAGTCCCGCTTCTCGACCTCCGTCTGGATCTCCTGGTCGATGGCCTTGTCCCCCTTCACGCCCGCGACGTTTCCGGCGGAGACGTCGTCCCGGGCGTGGCCGCTCGCCCCTGGGATCGGGCCGGTCCCGCCGCCGCGGTCGTCGTCAAGCTCGGCCCGGCCGCCGCCGGCGGCGTCCCTGGGCTTGTCGGACGGTTGCCCGCCCATCCCCAGCGCGCCGTGGCCGCTGCTGGTCGAATCGTTCCCCTTGCGTCTTCCCGTGCTGGACATGGCGCGTCCTCCCAAGTGTTGGCGACCCTCGATCAAGCAAGTCGAGGCGTTCCCCGACCACGCGTCGAATCCCGCAAGCCCCGCGCCAGCCGAACCCCTCGGCCTCGCGAGAGCATGGCTCCCGGCACCGCGGCGCGACGGCGTCGGGCGAGGCCATGACGAGTTCATGCGGCGCGGGCCTCGTGGTATGATTGGACGAAGAAGTCGCGACTCGGTTTTCGCGAGGGATCGAACTTGCCGTCCCAAGCCATCGACTATTCCGATCACCATCGAACCGTGATCGGCTACCATGGCACGGACATGGCGGCGGCGGAGCGGTTGGTTTCCGGCGAGGAATTCCAGCCCAGCGACGCCGACAACGAGTGGTTCGGGAAGGGCGTCTACTTCTGGGAGCACGCCTTCAAGCAGGCGTGGCGTTGGTCGCGCGATTACAAGCGGTTCGGCCGTCCGGCGGTGGTCGGCGCGGTCATCAGGCTGGGGAACCGCCTCGATCTGGTCGATCCTGGGAACGTGACGGTCTTTCGGGAGTTCTCCAGGGCCCTGCTGGACGATTACGCGAGGGCGAAGGTCGCCCCGCCGCGGAACTTCCGTACCCACAAGCGTCTGGACTGCGCCGTCTTCAATTACATGTACGGTCATCTGGAGCGAGCGAACCGGCCTCTCGACACGGCAAGGGCGGTTTATTATCCCCTTTCCGGGGCGCGTAGGGTCGTCAAGGGGAGCTGGATCAGTGAAGAGACGCATATTCAAATCTGCGTTAGGAATCCGAGGAGCGTCCTCGCGGTCTGGCACGTCCGTGAAGACGGTCGCCATGGTCGGCGAACGGCGGGGGTCGGGGCCCCGGATCGACCCGGCGGCGCTGGGTGAGTTCGGCGCCGGGCTGGCCCTCGCCAGGGCCGAGAAGACGCAAGAGCAGGCGCGGCGCGGCCTCGTCGAGTTGGGTCTGATCACCGCGGCGGGCACCCTCGCCGTCCCCTACAAGACCCAGCCGGGGGACGAACCGACCGATCACCGCCGACCGGGAGGCGCGGGCGCGGGGAAGCTCTCCGAAGACCGCATTCGATTGCTTGAACGTCTCGCGAAGCGCAAGCGGCCTCGTCCTCGTCGGGGCTCCAAGACGACGTGATCCTCGCGGTGGTTCGCGCGCGGTGGCGACCGCGCCAGCCGAACCCCTCGGCCTCGCGGGGGGATGGTCGTCGGCGTCGCGGATTCGCGGATCTCTCCTCTCTCGCCGACGGCGCGGGACGTGCTATCATCACCCGTTTTCGCGCGTGGCGCGGGCGGGGCCGGGGCTTCGTCGGCGACGGGCGGGGGACGTCGGCGGGGGGATGATGACGGACCTTCGAAGTGCGATCGCGACGATCGTGGCCGCGGGGGCGGTCTCGGTCATGCTGGCCGATCGGATCGGCATCCCCTCGATCGTCCTGCTTCTGGGCGTCGGGCTCCTGCTGGGGCCGATGACCGGGGTGCTGGAGCCGGACCAGCTTTTCGGCCCCATGTTGTTGCCCCTGGTGTCGGTCTCAATCGCGATCGTGATGTTCGAGGGGGGGCTGGGGCTGCGGTTTCGGGAGGTCCGCGCCGCGGGACGGGTGGTGATTCGATTGACCACCCTCGGCGTGATCGTCACGTTCGCCCTGGTCAGCATGCTGGCCTATTTCCTGCTTGACCTCAGCGCCCCCCTGGCGGCGGTGCTCGGGGCCATCTTCACCGTCACCGGGCCGACCGTGATCCTGCCCCTGGTCCGTTTTCTGCGGCTTCGCGGCCAGTCGCCGGTGATCGTCAAGTGGGAGGGGATCATCGTCGATCCCGTCGGGGTGCTGTTCGCGGCGTTGGTCTTCTCCGCGCTGGCCGCGCCGACGACCGCTTCGGCCGTCACGTCGATCCTCGGCTTCAGCGTCCGGACGTTTCTTCTGGGCGCGCTCATGGGGGTGGTTTGCGGCTGGACGTACTGTCGGGCGTCGCGAGGGGGACTGGTCCCTTATCATCTTCAGCCGTTGGCGGCGGTCGGCGCGGCGGTGGGGGTCGACGGGCTTTCGGAGTTGATCCAGCCGACGTCGGGATTGATCGCCGTGACGACGTTCGGCATCTGGCTGGCGAACTCGAAGGACGTCGTGGTCCGGCACGTGCTGGAGTTCAACGAGTACCTCGTGCAACTGATCCTGGCCTGCCTCTTCGTGGTGCTCGCCGCGCGGCTCGACTGGCCGGAACTGCGCGCCGAGTTCGACGGCAGCCTGCTCGTGTTCGTGGTCTTGCTCATCGGCGTGGTCCGTCCGCTGGTGGTGGCCGTGGCGACCGCCGGCTCGACGCTGGACCATCGCGACCGGCTGATGCTTTGCCTGCTGGCGCCGCGGGGGATCGTGGCCGCGTCGATCGCCTCGATCTTCTCGATCCAACTGGTGGCGGAGGGGTATCCCGACGGCCAGCGGATCGTGCCGATCGCGTTCACGGTCATCATCGCCACGGTCGTCTTCTACGGCCTGGCCGCGCCGCTGGCGGCGCGGTGGATGGAGCTTCGGATCGCCAACCCGCAAGGGGTGGTCTTCTTCAACGCGAGGCCGGGGATCGTGGCGATCGCCAAGGAGCTTCACGCTCTGGGGGTGGACGTCGTGGTGGTCGACGCCAACTCGTCGCCGGTCGCCAAGGCGAAGCTCGCGGGCGTCCCGGCGTTCCGCGGCAACGTGGTCTCTCGCGCGTTCATGGAACGGGTCGATCTGGCGCCGTTCAGCAGGCTCGTCGCCGCGTGCCCCAACGACGAGGCCAACGCGCTGGCCTGCCTCACCTTCCACGAACGGTTCGGACCGCTGAACGTGTACCAGGCGCCGCCGGAACAGGAGCAGCGCGCCAACGGGCCCGACGGCGCGCGTCAGGAGGGGCGTCGGTTCGGCTCCGGGGGGTTGAGACGCTGGTTGGAGGAGTACCCCGCCCGCGCGGGGAGGGAGAAGTGCCTGCGGGTGACGAAGCTCTCGGAGCAGTTCGGGCTTCAGGAGTTGCTCGCGAGTTCCGACCACCTGGCGCCGGTGTTCGTCGTGAAGGCGAGCGGCGACGTGATTCCCCAGTACGAGGGCGGAACGCTCCAGGCGACGACCGGCGACACCGTGGTCTGCCTCATGACCCGCGAGCCGGTGGAGGTCTCGTAGCGCTTGGTCACGGCCTGGAACCCGGCCCGCCTTTGTAGTAGACCATTGCGCTTAAGAAGGTGGGCCCTTGATATTGAAAATCAACGCGAGCGAGCGTGCTTAATCCCTTCTCCCCTTGTGGGAGAAGGTGCCCCGAAGGGGCGGATGAGGGGTGGCGCGACAGGAAGCCGCGGACTTCAAAGTCGGGGTCGATCGTCAGACGCGATGCCGATCGACCCCTCATCCGGCCTTCGGCCACCTTCTCCCACAAGGGGAGAAGGGATGATTGCAATCACTCCTCGTCGGGGTTTTCAAGGAAGCGACCCACCTGATTAAGTGCGACGGTCTACTACGGGATCGACCCCGAGATCGGGTCGTAACGTAGCGCTTGTCGGTCGCCGCGCGGCTCAGTTGTACGCGAACGCCGCGGTCGCCTTGCAGGCGGCGTTGACGCGGACGCGGACCCAGTGGGCGGAGTAGCCGTCGGGGAACTCGTGGTGTTCGTAGCCGCCGTCGAAGACCTCGATTTCCTTGTACGTCCTCCACGAGCCGTCGCCGAGGAAGTCGACCTCCACGGTGAACGTCGCCAGCGCCGCCCCCGACTGCGACAGGTGCAGGACCTTCTTGTCGAACCCGGTCATGAGGAACGGGTCGGAGACCTCGCCGGCCTTGACGTCCCGGTCGCGCCAGACGGCGCCCCAGCCGCTCGGCTTGCCCCAGCGCCACAGGTCGTCGATGTTCCCGAACCAGAAGTTGGACTGCGGCTGGCCGACGGCGTTGTCGGTCTGGTCGCCCGCCAGCACCAGCAAGCCGCGCCAGTAGGTCATGTCCGGGCAGATCCGCAGGTGGGTGGAGATCGGCCGGATCCCCCAGACGTTGCCGCCGTAGACCATGCCCGGCAGGTCGTAGAAGATGCCGAAGGCGTCCATCAGGTAGCGCTCGGTCTGGACCTCGCGGATCCGCATCCACTCGGTGGCCCAGGCGTGTTCCCAGGACTGGCCCCCCTTGGGGAGTCGGTATCGGCTCCACTTGCCGGCGTGGAGGACGCGGAGGATGACCGAGACGCGGTCCCAGCCGACGGCGTAGATCGGGTCGCCGAACTGGGCGCCGGGGCCGGGGTTCTGCTTGCCGGAGACCTCGACGAACGGTTCCTCCTCCAGGACGGTCCAGGTCTCGCCGTCCCACTCGGCGAGTCGGCCGCCGGCGCGCTCGCCGAGGAACTCGGGCTCCGCGTAGGTGTTGTTGGCGACCACCAGCCGCCCCTGCGCCGCGTGGGCCCCCTTGAAGTGGGGCGTCGCGCCCCTGGGGATCTTCAGCTCGTCGACCAGGTTGGCGAGTCGCTTCGTCTCCAGGGTGTGGACGTCGGCCTCGAAGAGGAGCCCCTCCATCGTCAGGAAGTAGACCTTGTTGGCGGGGTCGACGAGATGCCTGGCCGCGGCGGCCAGGCGATGGCCGGCGAGTTCGCGGAAGGTCCGGACGTTCCCCTCCGCGTCGATGATGTGGGGGCCGATGATCGCCTGTTTGGAGTCCCAGTGGACGAGGCGATCGGCGAAGGTGCCGGTGACGGACTCGGGACGCTTCGTAAACGACAGGTCCGGGCCGATCTCGTACAGGCCGATCCCCTCGCCGCGGACGTGGGCGACGTAGCCGACGGCCCAGAGGCGGTCGGCCCAGGGGATCATCGCGCCGATGCCGGCCTCGCTGTCGCTCCCGACGCCGGGGGCCGACACGGTCATGTGCGGGAAGACGTTCCCCACCAGGACCGGCCGATCGGTTCGATCCGGCGTCGGCTCCTGCGCCGCGGCCGCGCCGAGGCAAGCCGCGGCGAGGAGGGCGAGCGCGGGGACCGCTCGGCGATGGACGCTCACGGTCGCGCCTCTTTCTGGGTTTCCGGCGGGGGGATGACCAGCGGTTCAAGTTCCGCGCGGAGCTTTTGGACGACCTCGGGACGATCGGCGGCCAGGTCGCGGGTTTCGGCGACGTCGGCGACGACGTCGTAAAGCGCGAACCGCTTGAGCTCGGCGTCGGCCAGGAGCTTCCAGGGGCCTCGCCGCAGGGCGAGCCGCCAGGGGCCGTCGATGGCGACGTCGTATTGCCAGTGGAGCGGGACGGGGCGGTCGACGGGGCGGTCGTCGACGAGGATCGGCGTGACGTCCACGCCGTCGGTCTTCGCCCCGGCCGGCGTCGGGACGCCCGCCAGGGCGCACAAGGTGGGGAGGACGTCGTAGAAGCCGATCGGCTCGGCGCGCTCGCCGCCGGGCTGGATCCGGGCCGGCCAGCGGACGACGCCGGGGACGCGGACGCCTCCCTCGTACATCGTCAGCTTGCCTCCCCGCAGCGGGGCCGCGGAACCGTGCGAGTGGATCGCCTTGGGATAGCGCTTCAGCCCCTCCGGACCGTTGTCGCTGGTGAACAGAACCAGGGTGTTCTCGCCCAGGCCGTTCGCGTCCAGGAACGCGGCCAGACGGCCGACCTCGTGGTCGATCAGCGTGACGGCGCCGTAGTAGTCGCGGACGGTGGGGTCGGCGACGTCGTCGTACATCGCCGTGTAGGCCGGCGGGGTCTCGATCTGCTCGTGGGGGGCGTGGAAGGTGACGAAGACGGCGAACGGGCGGTCGTCGGCCTTGGATTGCTTGACGAAGTCGATCGCCTCGTCGACGATCAGGGTCGTCGCGTGCCCCTTCAAGGGCCCCACGCGCTTGCCGTCGCGGACGAAGTTCGAAGGATCCTGATGCTTGGCGTTGTTCTGGGTGGCGAACCAGTGGTCGAAGCCGAAGTCGCCGGGAGTGGTCTCGCGACCGTCGAACTTGCTGTTGAGGTGCCACTTGCCCGACAGGCAGGTCGCGTAGCCGGCGTCCTTGAGCGCCTGGGCGACCGTGATCGTCCCCCGCGGCAGGTGGATCCCGGACTCGAAGGGGATCCAGTCGCGGATTCCGACCCGGTTGGGGTTGCCGCCGCTAAAAAGCCCCGCGCGCGACGGCGAGCAGACCGGGGCGCCGGCGTAGAGGCTGGTCAGCCGGGCGCCCTGTCGCGCCAGCTTGTCGATCTCGGGGGTTTTGATCCTGGGATGGCCGAAGCATCCCAGGTCGCCGTAGCCCATGTCGTCGCACAAAAACACCACGACGTTGGGCCGCTCGGCCGCGACGGTCGGAGCGGCCAGGGCGAACGTCACCAGCGCGGAGAGAATCATGGTGGAAGCCTCGATGGTTTGACGGGTGACCCATCATCCCATCGCGGCCGACGCGAGGCAACGACCTTGGTCCGGCGAGTGTTTCGTCGTTGCGTCGAAAACCGCCGCGAGCGCGCCCGACTTGGTCGGCGGACGGGGGCCGCGGCCGTCGCGGCGGCGGCTACATCTTCTCCATCTGCTTGCCGCAGCACTCGAAGTGGACGTGGTTCTTGTCCTGGCATCCACAGTCGCTGGCGACCTGGACTTCCATCCCGCAGGAGGAGCAGCGGAAGGCGTCGCCCTTCTTCGGCGGATCGATCCCGGGACCGGCGTGGGATTGCGACGCGGTTTGACTGGCGGCCATGGTCGGGCTCCTTGCTCAAGAATCGCCGTTTCGGAGGCGCGCGCCTCCTTGCGACGCGAGCGGTGCAACCGGCGCGCCGTCGATCGGCTTAATTCGAGGCCGGCGCCGGGGCGGCGCCGGCGTTCCATTCGAGGGAGGCGACGACGGCGAGGATGGCGTCGGGGTCGACGGGCTTGACGAGGTGGTGGTCGAAGCCGGCCTCGCGGGAGCGTCGGCGGGCCTCGTCCTCGGCGTAGCCGGTGACGGCCACCAGCGGCAGGCCGGTCGTCTCGGGGCGGCCGCGGAGGTCGCGGGCGACCTGGTAGCCGTCCATGCCGGGAAGGCCGATGTCCATGAAGACGACGTCGAACGGCTCGGCGCGGGCGGTCGCGAGCGCGGAGGGGCCGTCGTGGACCACCCGGACCCGATGCCCCTCGAACTGGAGGATCATCGCCAGACTCTCGGCCGAGCGGACGTTGTCGTCGACGATGAGGATCCGCCGCGGGGATGCCGCGGGGACCGCCGCGACGGCCGGGGGCGGGACGGCGACGGCCGAGGGGAGAGACTCGGTTTCGACGACCTTCAAGAGCGGCAGGCGGACGACGAACTCCGAGCCGCGGCCGGGTCCCTCGCTGAACGCCGAGACGGTCCCTCCGTGCATTTCCGCCAGGCCGCGGACCAGGGGAAGGCCCAGCCCCAGGCCCCCCTGGGAGCGGTCCAGCGTGCGGTCGTCCTGGGTGAAGACGTCGAAGATCCGGCCGAGGACCGCGGCGGGGATGCCGATGCCGTCGTCGCGGACGCGGAAGACGGCCTCGGCGGCCTCGGCGGCGACCGAGATTCGGATCGAGCCGCCGTCCTCGGTGTACTTGGCCGCGTTGTGCAGGAGGTTCGAGAGCACCTGGCCCATCCGGATCGGATCGGCCGTCACCAGGACCGCCGCCTCCGGGACGACCACCTCCAGGCGATGGCCGCGGGCGTCGATCTCGGGCGCGACGGTCTCCACGGCGGCGGCGACGACCGCGGCGGCGTCGGTGGGCCCCAGCTTAAGCGCGATCTTGCCGCGCTCCAGCCGGGCGATCTCCAGCAGGTCGTCGACCAGCCGCGAAAGCTGGGCGACCTGGCGGTCGATCACGTCGCGCGCCCAGGCGATGGTCGCGGCGTCGTCGCGTTGCTTCATCACCCGCGCGGCGTTGCGGATCGGCGCCAGGGGGTTGCGCAGCTCGTGGCCGAGCATGGCGATGAACTGGTTCTTGCGGCGGTCGGCCTCGGCCAGCTCGTCGACGTGGCGGCGGAGTTGGTCCTCCAGGGCCTTGCGCTCGGAGAGGTCCAGACAGAAGGCGACGAACGGCGCGCGGGCGTCGTCGCGGGCGTCGTCGAGCCGGGCCAGCCCCAGGAGGACGGGGACGGCGCGGCCGTCCTTGCGGCGGACCTCGACCTCGAACGGCGGGCAACTCCCGTGCCTGGCGAGCTGGACTCGGCGGCGGCGGATTCGATCGGGCGAGGCGTCGACCAGCAGCTTGAGCCAGTGGACGCCGCCGTCGGCGAGGTCGTCGCGCGAGTAGCCGAGCATGTGCAGGAAGGCGTCGTTGGCGTCGGTCAGGCCGCCGGTCGGGTCGCCGAAGGCCACGCCGAAGATGTCGGCCTCCACCAGTCGGCGGAGCCGGCTCTCGCTTTCGCGGATCCGCCGCTCCGCGGCCTGGAGCCGGCTCAGGTCGGTGACGACCACCAGGAAGCCGCGGAGCGTCCCCTCCGGGTCGCGCGCCGCCGTGACCGCCAGAAGCACGGGGATCCGCGCGCCGTCCTTGCGGACGAACGTCCACTCGGAAACCTCGTGGCCGTCGCGGCGGGCGCGGCGGACCACGGTCTCGAAGCCCCGCGCCGGCTTGCCGGTCTCCGCGGCCGCGTCGAGGCAGCGGGCGGCGAGTTCGTCCGGGTCGTGGAGGATCAGCGGGGTCGTCCGGCCGACCAGTTCGGCGGCCTTGTAGCCGAACATCCGCTCGGCGCCGGCGTTAAAGATCGTGATCAGGCCGCCGGGGTCGGTCGCCACGATCCCCGACTGGGTCGAGGCGTCGAGGATGGCGTTGAGCCGGGTGTTGATCTCGACCTGTTCGCGAAGGGCCTTGCGGCGCTCGGCGAACAGGCCGATCTGGCGGCCCAGGGAGGAAAGCACCTGCAAGAGCGGCTCGTCGCGCTGCATCGGTTCGCGGCGGAAGAGGGTCAAGAGGCCGACCAGCGGGCTCTTCTCGCCGTCGGCCACCGGCACCACCGCCATGCCGCGGAGGCCGCGCAGGGCCTCCGGCATGGCTGGGCCGGGGGCGCCCTGGCGGGGCGGGACGATCTCGGAGACCCACGCCGGCGCGCCCGTCGCCCAGACCCGCGCCATCGGCTCGGCCAGGACCGCCGGCAGCGGCCCCGGGGGGGCCTCGGCCGTCCACGACGCCGCGACCCGGCCCGACGTCCAGGGCCTTCCCGACGGCCGCGGCGCGCGGGTCGACCGGTCCCACGTCCAGAACGCGGCGACGTCGAACTCCAGGGTCCGGCCGATCGTCGCCAGAAGGTGGGGGGCCGCATCCTCCAGCCGC
>Ga0209916_1001463_pt1 | contig 19993 bp, 22 predicted proteins | sample ThiBio_1000_plan_FD_183956 | JGI IMG/M metagenome (GOLD analysis project Ga0209916, IMG submission 183956) | Wastewater bioreactor microbial communities from Cape Town, South Africa - Thiocy_solids_2 (SPAdes) | ecosystem: Engineered > Bioreactor > Thiocyanate-remediating > Anaerobic-Aerobic ... | reverse complement strand
AATGGCGACTCGATACTCGACCCTGCAGCGCATCGGATGCGCGAACCTTTGCCTTCGTACCAACGGCTCCGTGCCTGCAGTGGCGTCGAACAGCCCATCATTTCACGTCTGCCGCGCAGACTCCTAGTTCAGTCATTACTCCACGTTCATCCGACTGCCTTGTTCCGGGGCGCCATTTCAGTAGGTGGATCAAAGAACCGCTTCCAGCCCCTTGCGCTCGAGGATGTCCAGCAGTTTCTGCGACGGCACCGCTGGGGTGCTTGTCGCCCACCTCCCACTTGCGGACGGTGGACGTGCTGGTGTTCGACACGCCGGCCAGCACGGCCTGACTCAGGTGCAGTCGCTCGCGCAGCGCCTTGACCTTCGTGGCGTCGTAATCCTGCGCTGGCACTTCGTGGGACCGATAAATTTCTTGAACAATTCCCACCCAAAGATTTTGTCATTGTTGCGTCCGCCCGCCAATTCCCGTTGTCTTTTGGACAGCACAGCTTCCTCTTGACGACTTCGGAGGTAGGCGTAGCTCTCCGTGAGAACGGCATCCCAACGGTACCGAGCATCACGTTCTTCCGTCACAAGATGACCGAGTTTGGTCCCGACTCGATGGGCGCAAAAAGCAAGATTGAGTATATGAAAGCGGCGGTGAGCGAGTTGATGCGTGAATGCGAAGCGGGGCCGTGCTATGGACCCCTTAGGGCGCAGATTTTTAGGGAACATCGTTGACGGCGCTAACAGTACTAACAGTATTGGGTCAGGTCTTGCATCAACACCCCCACACGCATGTGATGGTCAAAACGGCAAATCAAAGGAGCCAAGAGCCGTGAGCATGGCTTTTTCCAACCGCAATGCTTGCATGTTGGTTTGCCGCACAGGGGACCTCAAGCTCGCCCAGCGCTGACAAACGAATACACCACGCGCCTCGCATGTAAACTGCGCCGCATGAAAACCCTCTTCTCCCTGATCGAATCGCCCTTCCCGCCCGATTTCAGCGCGCTGTACCAGAAACTCGGCATCGAGCCGCAGCGTTTCGACTCGGCGCGCAATCTGCACCGCGCGGTGCAAAAGCAGCCGCCGGATTTCTTCGTCGGCGAGTTCGTCTACGGCTGGGGCAACAACTATGCGGGGGCCAACGTCTCCAATCTGGACGTGACGATTCGCACCCTGCAGCGCTTCGCGCCGCAGGCGAAGCTGATCGTGCTCATGCAGCCGCGCGAAGCAGACCATATCGGCAAGCTGCTGGCGCTGTTCCCCGTCCATGCCGTGCTGGTCTACCCGGTGTCGGAGCAGGCGATGCAGACGGCTCTGCAGTGAGCATCGGTCCGTTCCAGGCGCTCGCCTGCCCGCTCGACGGCCTGCCCCTGCATTGCCACGGCTCCGCCTGGACCTGCGCATCCGGCCACAGCTTCGACGTCGCCAGCCAGGGCTACACCCATCTGCTGCCGGTGCAGCACAAGCGCTCGCGCGATCCGGGCGACAGCAAGGAGATGGTGGCGGCGCGGCGGCGCTTTCTCGCGGCGGGCTTCTACCGGCCGCTTGCCGCTGCGCTGAGGCGGGCGGTGCTGGCCGGCCTGCCCGCCGGTGCAATCAGCAGCTGCCTCGACGCCGGCTGCGGCGAAGGCTACACCCTGCGCGAGCTGGCCGCGGCGGTGCCGGAAGACCAGACGCTGCAACTGCTGGGGCTGGACATTTCCAAATGGGCGGTGCTGGCGGCGGCGAAGCAGGACCGGCGCGTCAACTGGGTGGTGGGCAGCAACGCCAGGCTGCCGGTGCTTGCGGGCACGCTGGATCGCGTGCTGTGCCTGTTCGGCTTCCCGGTGTATCCCGAGTTCGCACGGGTGCTGAAGCCGGGCGGCCGGCTGCTGCAGCTCGATGCCGGGCCGGACCATCTGCGCGAGCTGCGCGAGATCATTTACCCCAGCCTGAAGCCGGAACGCCCGGCCGAGACGCAAACGCCGCCAGGTTTCCGCCGCCTGCCGGCGGAAACGCTGCGCTTCCCGATCGAACTGAGCAACGCCGGGCAGATTGCCGACCTGCTGGCGATGACGCCGCATCTCCACCGCGCCAGCGCCGAGGGCCGCGCCAGGGCCGCTGCGCTGACGGCGCTGTCGCTCGGCGTGGAGGTTCGCCTGACCTGCTTCGAACGGGACCTGGACTAACCCGATGGCTCACCCTGGCCCCGTTTTTAATTTATGTTTAAGATATCGAACTCCTAATATCCCCTGCTGACCGCGGCCCGATTCATGAAGCGATGGAACCTGAAATACCCCCGCCGGTTCGACCTCGACTCGAACGCGGACTACCTGAAATGGCGCGACGAGAAGCTGGCGGCCTATCCCGGGACTATCGGCGAGCTGGTCGTCGAACTGGGCGACATGACCGCGCCGACCCCTGCCGAGAAGAGCAGGATCCTGGAAACGGTGGAACGGGCCAACATGTGCGTTTACACGGCCGGGGCCGCCGCGCTGGAAATGACATCCCTGCTGGCCCTCGGCAGGCAGCTCGGCGTCAGCCGCACCGACAAGTCGGCGCGCCACGCGCAGTCCGACGAGCTGACCGATTCGGGTATCCTGAACCGGGCCGTGCCGTTCTCCACGCGGCACTGCAACTGGCACACCGACGCCACGTATTACGGATCGGACAATCCCATCCAGGCGCTGTTCCTGCTGTGCAAACGCCCCGCGCTCGAAGGCGGCAGCAACAAGGTTCTCGACCACGAAGTGCTCTACATTCACCTGAGGGACACGCATCCCGGCGCCCTCGAGGTATTGATGAAGCGGGACTGCTTCAATTACCGCAATCCCGCCAGCGGCGAGATCGACCCGCACCGAGGCGGCAAGGTTTTCTGGACCAATGCCGACGGTCAGCTGTGTCACCGTTTCTCCTTCCGGAAAACGGACATGGCCTGGTCCGAAGATGCCGACGTCGCCGCCGCCAGGGCAGCGCTGGAGTCGCTGATTTCAGGCGAGCCGGCGCAGGTCATCGAAGGTCGTCTGGAATCCGGAATGGGCCTGATCTCGAACAATGTACTGCATACCCGGGAACCGCTGGTGGACAACGACGACGCGGCGCACAAGCGGCTGCTCTTCCGCGCCCGCTTCCATGACAGGGTCGATCCCGACCGCCCGGCTTGAGCGAACAGGTCTTCGGGCGACCCGACTCGTCCGCGGGCTTCCCTTAAGGAGGCACTGATTTATTCCGTCATTGCGAGGCCCGGAGGGCCGTGGCGATCAAGAATTCGTTGATTTCCCGAACATTCCGGATTGCTTCGCTACGCTCGCAATGACGAATTTTGATTTGATCGGCACCCCCTTAAGGAATCCCTAAGCATCGTGCGCAATGCTGCGTCCGTCGATCTTACGCAAAGGGAAAATGATGCTCGCGAACGGGAAGTCCCCTGCCAGCCGCTACCGCGCTCCTACCATCGGTATCCACTGGCTGATGCTGCTGCTATTCGTCGCCGTGTACGGAAGCATCGAATTGCGGCAATTGTTCGAAAAAGGCAGCGACCCCCGCGAGGCGCTGAAGACCTGGCACTTCATGCTCGGCATGCTGGCGTTCGCGCTGGCCTGGCTGCGGCTGGCGGCACGCCTGTCCGGCCCGGCGCCCGCCATCCATCCGGGGTCGCCGGGACTGCAGCGCCTGTCTTCCAGGCTGCTGCATCTGGCGCTGTATGTGCTGATGATCGGCATGCCGCTGACCGGATGGCTGGTGCTCAGTGCCGCCGGCAAGCCGGTACCGTTCTTCGGCCTGGAACTGCCGGCGCTGATCGGCGAAAACAAGGCCCTCGCAAAGCAGATCAAGCAGCTGCATGAAACAGTCGGCACCCTGGGCTATGTCCTCATCGGTCTGCATGTGGCGGCCGCCTTGCATCATCACTACATCAAGCGCGACGACACGCTGCTGCGCATGCTTCCCGGACGGGATTGAGCCCGCTCGCCGCAGGCCGCGGCGAGCGGAAATATCGGGAACCGCGTTTATCATTCGCTCATGAACAGCAATCAACCGATCCGGCTCGACGCCGCGCATTTCGACAACAAGGCCCGCCAATGGGACGAAAACCCGGTATTCCAGGAGCGCGGGCAAAAGATCGCCCAGGCCATCCGGGAAAGCGTGCCCTTGCATCGCCGCATGAGCGCCCTCGACTATGGCTGCGGCACCGGCCTGCTTTCCTTCCCGCTCAGGGACGCGCTCGGCGCGATCCTGCTGGCGGACAGTTCGCGCGGCATGCTCGACGTGGTGGCTGAAAAAATCGCCGCGCAGGGCGCCGGCAACATGGAGCCGCTGAAGCTGGACCTGCTCGCCGACCCGCCGCCGGCGCAACGCTTCGACCTCATCGTCACCTCGATGACGCTGCACCACGTGCCGGACACCGACCGCATCCTGCGCATCTTCCACGACCTGCTGCAGCCCGGCGGCTATCTGTGCATCGCCGACCTGGACCGGGAAGACGGCTCGTTTCACGGCCCGGCGGTCGACGTGCACCATGGCTTCGACCGCGCCGACCTGAGCCTGCGCGCCGCGCAGGCCGGTTTTGCCGGCATGCAGTTCCAGACCGTGTTCAGCATCGCCAAGGAAAACGCGGGCGAAGCGCGGGACTATCCGGTGTTCCTGATGACGGCACGGCGCGCCGCGGCATAGCAGGCGCCGCCGCGCCCGCTTGCCACGCGGCGATGCGGGCGTTTATTCTCGTTGCCTTGCAACAGGGCAGCGGAGATCGCCTATGGGTTTCGAATACATGTTCTTCGACGCGGCGCTGCGCGACCGTTTCGTGAAATTCGCGGCGGAGCGCGGCATCGCAAGCACGACGCGGCCGGACACGATCGCGGGCTTTGTCGTCGAGCTGCCGGACGGGCTGGCCGCCGAACGGCAGGAAGCCGTCGAGGCCGAGTACGAATCGATCATGGACGAACAGATGCTGCGCGCCGAAGCGGACGCGGAACTGGTCGGTCGCCACGCTGCCGGCGTCACGGTGACGCTGGCGGACGGCACGACCCGCAGCGTCCGCATTCCGCCGCCGATTGCGCGCCGCCTACTCGAACATTTCACCCCCGGCGAAGTCCACGAGATCGCCAGCGCCATTGCGCAAGGCCTCGAAAATCCGGTCGACGGGCCGCTCTGCCGCAAGCCGTCCGAATAACGGCGCCGGCGCCGACATAAACAAACGGAACGGACGGGGTGCGGGCTGGCCCCGTTTTCCATCAGAAGATGAATATCCATGGCGCACACCGGTAAACGGGCTGAACTGAAGAATCTGCTGCGCACGGAGTGGCGTCAGCTGACGACCGTCAATCCCAGCGACCGGCTGTGGCAGATGCCGTTCGCCGCAGCGCTGGCGGCGGGCCTGCCGTTGCTGGTCGGCGCCTATTTCGGCCGCCTGGACTACGGCCTGATCTCGTCACTCGGCGGACTGGTGTTTCTGTATCTGCCGCAAACGCCGCTGTATCACCGCATGCTGACGATCATGGTGTGCGCGTTCGCCATGGCGGCGTGCTACACGCTGGGGCTGCTCAGCCAGCTTTCCCCGCTGCTGATGATGCCGATGCTCGTCTTCACCAGCATACTGGTCACGATGGTGTGCCGGTTTTATGCCCTCGGCATGCCGGGCAGCCTGTTCTTCATCATGGCGGCGGCCATCGGGGCGTATTCGCCGCTGGAGGCAGCGCAGGTGCCGCAGGCGGTGGGCCTGCTCAGCATGGGTTCCCTGCTGGCCTGCCTGATCGCGTTTTGCTACAGCCTGCTGACCATGCGCCTGCAGGCCCCCAAGCCGGTGTCGCCCCTGCCGCCGGCCAGCTTCGATTTCGTGGTGTTCGACTCGGTCGTGATCGGCGTGTTCGTCGGCATTTCGCTGGCCCTGGCGCAGCTGCTGCAGCTGGAGAACGCCTACTGGGTGCCGGTAAGTTGCCTTGCGGTCATCCAGGGCGTTTCGCTGCGCGCGGTCTGGAACAAGCAGTTTCAGCGCATCCTGGGCACCGGCATCGGCCTGCTGCTGTCCTGGGGCCTGTTTCTGCTGCCGCTGGACCCATGGGGGCTCGCCCTCACCATGATGGCGCTGACCTTCGTGATCGAGGTGGCGGTGGTGCGGCACTATGCCTTTGCCGCCATATTCATCACCCCGCTGACGATCCTGCTGGCGGAAGCCGCCACGCTGGGGCATACGCCGCCGAGCGTCCTGATCCAGGCAAGGTTTTTCGATACGGTTCTGGGAAGCCTGGTGGGGCTGGCCGGCGGCATCTGCCTGCACAGCCCGCGCTTTCGGGACGTGGTGGGCCGCCGCATGCGGCGTCTGCTGCCGCCCCGCATCGCGCGGCCATGAACGGCTGAACCGACCCGGCTTCCCTTCCGTCCCCTGCGCCCCCGGGTGCCTGCATTCTCACCATTTGCCTATTGCAGCCGCGCTGCCGCAAGCGGGCCTCGTCGACGGCCTGCCCTGCCGGATGCGGGCGTGCCCGAACCCGGCGGTGCGCCGGCCAAAACCGGGCAGCCTGGCTGTTCGCTGGTGGAAATTTCGCGTTGCGCTAGACTGCGCCCCGCAACCGGACGACAGAACACAAACAGCCATCGCATATGAACCCGCCGTCTATCGTTTTATTCATTTCGTTTTTCGTGGCGCTGGCCATGAGCGGGATTCTGCTGGTCATTGCGCGGACTTATCCCAAAACCATTCGCGGCTTGCGCGAATGGAGCGCGGCCGCGCTCGTCATCGCACTGTGCTTTCCGCTCTTCATCGCGCGGGACCGCATCCCGGATCTGCTCAGCATCGTGCTGCCCAACCTGATGCTTTTGATCGCCTTCATGGTGATGAACCTCGGCACCCGGAAGTTTTCGGGAACGCCGCCGACATACGGCCGCACCCTGCTGTTCCTGTTCGTGTCTGCGTACGTCGCCTTGTTTGCCTGGTTCACGTACGGTCAGCCCGATATCCGGGTGCGCATTGCGACCCAGGCTTTGTTCACGCTGGTTGTCATCGTGGACCAGCTGATTCGTGTCCTGAAGGCATTGCCCGGAACCTTGGGGCGCCATGTGCTGGTCTTCTCGCTGACGATCATGATCGGAGTGCGAGTCGTGCGCCTGAGCGCCCTGGCCCTCGGCTTCGATCCGCCTGTCGGCCTTTTCGACGCCGCGGCCTCGCAGTTCGTCTATATCGCGATGCCCGCCATCACGATTCCGCTTGCAACGATCGGTCTCATCATGCTCGCTTCCGAAAAGCTGCGGCAGGACCTGGAATTCATCAGCCGCCACGATGGTCTGACCCAGTGTCTCAACAAGAACGCGGCCATTGAAGAACTCAAACGGGAAGCCGCCCGCGCCGCGCGCCATGGCGGCAAGCTGTCGGTCATGCTTTTTGATTTGGACAACTTCAAGGATATCAACGACACGCACGGCCATCTCGAGGGCGACAGGATCCTGGTCGACTTCGCGAAGAAGACCAAAGCCTCGCTCCGGGGATCGGACCAGCTCACGCGTTTTGGGGGGGATGAATTCATGGCCATACTCCCCGACATCGATCTTGAACAGGCCTTGCTTGTTGCGAACCGCTTCCATGAGGCGAGTGGACAAATCCAGCCCATCGCCTGGTCGGTCAGCATCGGCATTTCGCAATGGCTGGACGGGGACGACTCCGTGGATGCCTTGTTGAGCAGGGCGGACCAGGCTCTTTACAAGTCCAAGGCGCTGGGCCGCAATCGAACGCAGGCAGCATAAGCGCCGGCCGTCCGCGCGCCTGACGCGCACCGAATCCCGGGAGCAGGCAGGTTGAAGCACGCCGCGCCGACAGCCGTTGCTGGCTGTAGTCACACCCAGCCGGATTATGTCGCGGACGCTTCCGTCAGGCCGCGAAACACATCGTTGAAAGACGCCTCGCGATTGCGGACAAAACAGGCCACTTCTGCAACTGCGCAAACGGACAGTTCGTCGCCCATCATCATCCAGCCCCGCGGCGGCCAGCCTCCCGTGCCGGAAAGGGTCATGAGCATATCGCTGCCATGGTGCATGATGCGGCCATTGGCGTAACACAATTCGGCGGCCAGTTGCAGGTCGAGCTGATCCAGGTGGCCGGCAGCCTCTGCGAGCGTCCCATCGTCGCGGAAACGCAACGCGGCAACGACACCCTTGAGCACCGACAGGCTCTCCAAATCCGACAACATGCCATTCTCCTTTTGCGGGCGCCGGGTTCAGGCGACGGCATTGAAGCGCCGGTAAGCCGCGTCGTAATCGAAATCCTTGCCGTGCGCCAGAATCGCATTGCCGTTCATGCCCATCACCACGTGATCCAGCGTCATGAAGGCAAAACCGCGTTCGGGCAGAAACCCCTGCTGACCCGTCAATTTCGTCCATCCCGTGGCCTGCATCCGGTAGATCGCCATGTTGGCGGCGCACATCTGCGCAACGAGCTCCGCAAAATTCCGCTCCAGATCGCCGCGCATTTGGCCCAGTTCGCCCGTGCAGGAAAACTCGATCGCGCCATGTACCCCCGGCAAGGACATCAACTCATCCAATATCGCCATTTGCCTCTCCTTCCCCGCCCGGTTTGATGGGTTCAGTACCCGCCGACGCCGTCATGGCCCCGACCACCTGATTGAATGAGGCCTGTCTTCCCTGCACCACGCACATGCTGTCGTGAATCGTGACGATGGACATTTCAGGCCCCCACGTCATCCAGCCGTAGCAGCCATCCCATCCCGATTGATCGGCCAGGCGGCCCAGCAGGCGGCCCTGCATTTCCATGGTCAGCGTAATGGCCGCGCACAGGTTCGCCATTTCTGCCGCTTCGGCCGGGTTCAACGTCCCCTCGGACTCTTCCAGGAAACCCTTTCGGGAGAAGAGGCCTGCGGCCACGGTGCCGGGCAGTTTCACCAGTTCGGATGTTCTCGACATGCCTCCCCCGCAAAGTACCCAGAATTGAAAAGAAGTATAGGCAGTAATGAATATTTTTCCCCGGCGCCCCACGGCCATGGTCTTTTCATGGGCGGGGAACCACGGCCTGTTTCTGGCTGAAGCCCTGGGCACCGGGTAGAATCGTTTCGACAGTGCTGCCCGTCGGTGGAATGCCCATCCGGCATTGCGGGAATGCGGGCACAAAATTGCATTTGATATTTGATATAGCCAACCCCAGCCAACCTCTCCTCACACCGCAGCCATGAGCCGTCCGATCATCCATCACATGCCCGCCTGTCCTTTCTGCCAGCGACTGGACATCCTGCTGGCGCTGAAAGGCCGCACAGCCGATATCGACACCCAGGCGATCGACATCACCCGTCCGCGGCCCGACTGGCTGCTGCAGAAAACCCGCGGTACGACGGCGCTGCCGGTGCTGGAGACCGCCGACGGGCACATCATCAAGGAAAGCCTGGTGATTCTGCAGTACCTTGAGGACATTTACCCGGAACGTCCGGTTGCCCAGCGCGATCCTTACCGGCGAGCGGTGGAGGGCATGCTGACGCGGATGGACGGCGAATTCTTCTCCCAGGGCTACGGCTGGCTAATGAATCAGGATCCCGCGCGCCGCGAAGCCCTGCGGGAAGGCATGCTGAAGCAGTATGCGCAGCTGGACGATTTTCTGCTGCAGCATGCGCCGGCCGGCCCGTTTCTGTTCGAGGAATTCGGCTGGGCGGAAACCGTGTTCACGCCGTTCTTCCAGCGCTTCTGGCTGCTGGAGTATTACGAAGGCTTCGAGCTGCCCGACGAGGGCCGCTATGCGCGCGTGCGCAAGTGGATCGATGCCTGCGTTGCGCATCCGGCTGCGCAACAGGTTGCCCGGGAAGAAGTGGTCAAGCTTTACTACGACTACGCCAAGGGCGCGGGCAACGGTGCGTTGCTGCCTGACCGCAGGCAGTCGTCCTTTGCGTTCGAACCCGACTGGCGCGGCCGGCCATGGCCGCCGCAGGACAAGTACCGACACAGCGCAACCGACCTTGAATTGGGTCTGTGACCCGACGTCCCGATTCGCTGCGTCCGCAGTCGCACGCCGCATAGCCGGGCGAGTTCATCGCGGCTTCGCGTTAACCGGCCATTTCGGGGAAGAATCCTGCATGGCCGCCTCCCTGGCGGCGTCGCCGGGCTGATTGATCGGCACAGCCATGCTCGCCGGATACTTGCGCCCGTCGATGGCGGTGAACGTCTCATCCCTGGTCAGACTGCCGTATACCAGCCAGGGGGTGCCATGATTGAGCGCCTGCCCCTCGACGAGCCGGAGGTAATGGGTAGGAAGCTTCATGCGCCCCCTCCTTTCGTGATCTGCATTGAGTCGCGCCGACGCTTGACGGCGCTGCGGTTGCGCCGGGCCGGATCGCGCTGGCGCATTGTTTTCGGTGCCTCTCAGCGTACCGAGCGGTACACCTGCTCTCTTTCCGTCTTGCTCAGGACCAGCTGCCAGAGCTGTCCCTGGCGAGAGCGGAAGAAGCCCGCGCAGCTCATCAGGTAGTATTTCCACATGCGGTAAAAACGTTCGCCGTATTTTTCCTGCAGTCCGGGCCAGGCCTGCTCGAAGTTGTCCCACCAGGCCATCAGGGTGCGGTCGTAGTCCGGACCGAAGTTATGCCAATCCTCGATCAGGAAGCGGCGCTCCAGGACCGACGCAATCTCTTTGGCCGACGGCAGCTTGCCGTTCGGGAAGATGTATTTGTCGATCCACGCGTCGGTCTTGGGCGAGGTGACGGCGTTGCCGATGGTGTGCAGCAGGAACAGGCCGTCATCCTTGAGCACGCGATGGACCGTATCGAAATAGGTCGCGTAGTTTTTTGGGCCGACGTGTTCGAACATGCCGACCGAAACAACCTTGTCGAATTTTTCAGCGAGGTCCCGGTAGTCCATCAGCTCGATCGCCACCGACAGGCCGGCGCAACGCTTGCGGGCCAGTTTCTGCTGCTCTTTCGAGACGGTGATGCCGACCACCTCGACGCCGTAGTGCTGCGCGGCAAAATGCGCCAGCCCGCCCCATCCGCAGCCGATTTCCAGCAGGCGTTCGCCGGGCTGCAATTCCAGCTTGCGGCAGATCATGTCGAGCTTTTTCTGTTGCGCGTCCGCCAGCCCGGTTGCGTTGTGCCAATAGCCGCAGGAGTAGCTCATGCTGGGGTCGAGCATGGCCTCGAACACGTCGTTGCCGATGTCGTAGTGCTGCTCCCCCACCTGGAAGGCGCGCTGGCTGGATTGGAGATTGAACAGGCTGTGGCGCAGGATTTCGCCCAGCAGGCGCAGCCGCGACCAGTTGTCGATCTTTTCTTCGGCATTGCTGCCGAGCAAACGCTGGAAGAGCTGGTCCAGGCGGTCGCATTCCCACATCTCGTCCATATAGGCCTCGCCGAAACCGAGCGAGCCTTTCGTCAGGACAAGCCGGTAGACATCGTCGTCGAATACCTGGATATCCCAAGGGGCGTCGCCGTTGATCGAAACGCCGGCTTCGGCCGTGAGGTCGCGGAGGATCGCGGGCGAGTCCTGCCGGGTCAGGGTATTTCCCGCTGGTTCAAGGACCAGGGCGTCTTCTTTTTGCATCGATGGGCTCCCTATTTCTGACAAGCATGAAGGCGCCAGAGTAGGTATTCGTGAACTATTCGACAAACGATATTTTTGTATCTTACATATCGAACATATCGATATATTTATATTTGGATTGACGATCAGTGGCAGCGCACGCAAAAAACCAGCCGTCCTATTCATGGCCCGGCGAGCCATGCCCGTGGCTGATCCACCCCCGCCTGCGCGCTGCGCGGCCATGTCTGGAGGCGGCGCCTGCGCATGCAGGACAGGGCAGGAAGCGGGCAAACGCGGCGCTTGACCCGGACGATCGATATGCCGAATGCGTGATGATGGATGAACAGATTTTCAGGGAGGCACTGATTGATTCCGTCATCGCAGGGCCGTGGCGATCCAGCGTTCGTTGATTACCCGAACATTCTGGATGGCTTCGCTACGCTCGCAATGACGAACCCTGATTTAATCAGCGCTTCCTGAGCCGAACGCGTATTTCGTCCCCACCGCATGCCAATGCCCCGCCTCTTCCTCCAGTGCGCGCTGAGTCAGCGGGCGGCGTTCCAGCCAGCCCGCGGGCAGGCCCAGACGGATGCGTTTGCTGCCGGCTTCGACGGTCGCATCGGACAGATGCGGTTCGGCGCGGCTGCGGCACAGGATGACGGCCTGGCGCAGCAGCCACACCAGCAGACGGTCCTTGTCCGCCACCGCGGCGGCAGCGAATTCCGGCAGTTTGGCCAGCGCACCGCGCTGGGCGCGTGCCAGCAGCGCCAGGCGCGCCTGCTCGGTGCGTGAGAAACCGGGCATGTCGGCGTTTTCCAGGATGTAGCCGGAATGGCGGTGGTAGCCGCCGTGCGACACCATGAGCCCGATTTCATGCAGCCGCGCGGCCCAGTCGAGAAAGCGCACGTCGTTTTCATCGCTGCCGCCGCTGGCGGCCAGCAGTTTCAGCGCCACCTGCTTGACGCGTTCGGCCTGCCGGGTGTCGATGTGGTAGCGGCGCATGAATTCGTCCACCGTCGCCTCGCGCATGTCCTGCTTGTGGAAGCGGCCCAGCAGGTCGTACAGAATGCCTTCGCGCATGGCGGTTTCGGCGACGTCCATCCGCTCGATTTCAAGTTCGGCGAACAGTCCCGCCATGATGGCAAAGCCGCCGGCGATCACCGGGCGGCGGTCGCGCGACAGGCCGGGCAGATCGAGCGCGTCGACATGCCCTGCCTTGATCAATTGGCAGCGCAGCCGGGCGAGGCCGTCGGCGGTGATGCCGCATGCCGACCAGCCACTCTGCTCGATGATTTCGCGCAGCGCGCGCGCGGTGCCGCTGGAGCCCACCGCCTGCTGCCAGTTGCCCCGGGAAAACTCCCGGGCGATGCGCTCGACCTCGACGCGCGCGCTCATCTCGGCGGCCTTCAGCGCGGACTTGTCGATGACGCCGCCGGCAAAGAAACGCTGCGAGAAATTGACGCAGCCCATGTGCAGGCTTTCGCGCTCGTGCGGCTTCAGGCCCTGGCCGATGATGAGTTCGGTGGAGCCGCCGCCGATATCGACCACCAGCCGCCGGTCGGGCGAGGCCGGCAGCGAATGCGCGACGCCGAGATAGATCAGCCGCGCCTCCTCGCGCCCGGCGACGATCTCGATCGGATGGCCGAGCGCGGCCTCGGCCCGCGGAAGAAACCGCTCGGCATTCCTGGCGACGCGCAGGGACGAAGTGCCGACGCAGCGGACCGCCTCGGGCGACAGCCCGCGCAGGCGCTCGCCGAAACGCTGCAGACAGGCCAGCGCGCGCGCCTGCGTCGCCTCGTCGAGCTGCTTGTCCTCGCCGAGGCCGCCGGCCAAGCGCACGGTTTCCTTCAGCGAATCGAGCGGATACAACTGGTCGCCGGCCACCCGCACCACCTCCAGACGGAAGGAGTTGGAGCCGAGATCGACCGCGGCGAGCGTGTCGTAGGTTTTCATGCAACTGCGCCAAAAAAGAGGTAGGCCATGCCGATGGCAGCGAGTATGCCGGCGACGTCGGCGATCAGCCCGCAGGCGACCGCGTGGCGCACCCGACGGACGCCGACCGCGCCGAAGTACACCGCCAGCACGTAGAAGGTGGTCTCGGTGCTGCCCTGCACGATGGAGGCGAGCCGTCCGGCGAACGAATCCGCGCCGTGGACCTGCATGGTATCGATCATCATGGCACGCGCGCCGCTGCCGGAAAACGGCTTCATCAGCGCGGTGGGCAGCGCCTCGACCCAGCGCGCGTCGAATCCCAGCGCCAGCACCGCGCCGCGTATCCCGCCCATCAGCAGGTCGAGCGCGCCACTGGCGCGGAACACGGCGATCGCCACCAGCATCGCGACCAGATACGGAATGATGGTGACCGCCGTGTGAAAGCCCTCCTTGGCGCCCTCGACGAAGGCCTCGTAGGCGTTGACGCGGCGGCGCACCGCCATCAGCAGGAAGGTGGCGACGAGGCCGAACAGCAGCACGTTGCTCAGGATCGACGACTGCCGCGTCATCGCCGCGGCGTCGAGGCTGGAAAAGTATGCGACCAGGCCGCCGACCAGCGCGCTGGCGCCGCCCAGGTACGCGAGCGTGACGCGGTTCCACAGGTGCAGTTTCTGGAACAAACCGGTGACGAAGAGGCCAACCAGGGTGCCTATATAGGTGGTGATCAAAAGCGGCACGAAGACGTCGGTGGGGTCGGCGGCGCCGAGCTGCGCGCGGTAGGTGAAGATGGTCACCGGCAACAGGGTGACCGACGCGGTGTTGATCACCAGGAACAGGATTTGCGCATCGCTCGCGCTGTCGCTGGAAGGGTTGAGCTTCTGCAGCTCCTGCATCGCCTTGATGCCGAGAGGCGTGGCCGCATTGTCCAGTCCCAGCATGTTGGCGCCCATGTTCATGGTCATCGCGCCGAGCGCGGGGTGGCTGGGCGGCACCTCGGGGAACAGCCGCCTGAACAGCGGCGCCAGGCCGCGCGTCAGCAACTCCAGCATGCCGGCGCGCTCGCCGATCTTCATCACCCCCAGCCACAGCGCCATCACCCCGGTGAGGCCGAGCGCGATTTCAAACGCGGCCTTGCTGCTGTCGAACAGCGCCTTCACCAGTGCGGCGAAGACGTCGGCGTCGCCGAGAAAAACCAGCTTGAATAACGCAATCAGGAAGGCGGCGAGAAAGAAGCCGACCCATAACGCGTTGAGCATGGAGCCTTACGCCACCCAGCCTGCAATGACGATCAACAGCCCCGCCACCAGCCAGATCACCAGCCCGCGCCAGATCATGCTGACCGCGCTGTCGATGTAATCGGCATCGGCCGCCTGGCCGGTGCCGAGTTCGGGCCGCCAGACGGTATCGTCCCCCAGGTTGAGGCCCTGCCCCAGACGCACGCCCATGGCGCCGGCGCCGGCGGCGAGCACCACGCCTTCTTCCGGCTCCGGCCAGGCGGCCGCCTGGGTGCGCCAGCAATAAGTGGCGTCCTCGAAATTGCCGGCGATGGCGTAGGTCAGCGCGGTCAGTCGCGCAGGCAACCAGTTGATGACATGAAAGGCACGCTGCGCATACGCGCCGAAGCGTCCCTGCGCCGCTGTCCAGCGCCGCGCCAGAATCGAGGCGGCACGGAACAGCACCGCGCCGACCGGGCCCAGCGGCACCAACAGCACGAACCAGAGCAGCACGCCGAACATCTGGCGGTGGCTCGCCGCCGTGACCTGCTCGATGGCGACCCGGGCCACTTCGTCGGCGCTGAAATGGCTGGCATCGCCGCCGCGCCAGGCGTCGAGGCGCGCGCGCGCGCCATCGAGATCGCCCGCGCGCAGCAGGCGCGCAATCTGCTCGGCGTCGTCGCTGTAGTACTTGAACCCGAGGGTCAGATACAGCACGGCCACATTCCATACCCAGCCAAGAAACGGGCTGATGCCGTCGAGCGCGATGAAAACCAGCCACACCGCGACCAGCGGCGGCAGCACCGCCAGCGTCCAGGCGATGGCGCCGTGGCTGTATTCGCCCGCATTGAAGCGGCGCTCCAGCCACTGGGTGAAGCGGGAATAGTGCCGATAGTGCGGCAACGGCTGCCGCAGCGGACGCAGGTGTTCGAGAATGACGGCGGCGAGGACGGAGAAGAAAGCCATCAGCGATTCATCTCCAGGACAAAGGTGCCGATCCGGTTTGCCTGTCCCGCCGGGCGATACAGTTCGACCGTCGGCATGACGATGGCCTGTCCGCGCGGCGCCAGCGTGTCGGACAGCGCCTGATAGGCCTTGGACGGCGCCAGCAGGACCGCCGCCTGCACCTCGGCCGCATAGACCGGGCGACGCTCGATGCGGCCTTCCTGCAGCCCGTCGGGGATCGGGGCGGCGTCAGCCAGGGTGTAGCCCAGTTGCGCGCGCACCTTGCCGTTGGCGGCACGCGGGTCGGTGAGGATCACGCTGATGGTGTCGCCCGCCGCCACCTTGGCAGCGGTGAATTTGTCCAGCGCCGCGCGCTGCGATTTGCGCATGTCGCTGATCGGGCCTTCGTAATCCAGATACGCGTAGCGATAAGGCCCGGCGTCGGTTTCCGTCACGCTGACGGCGTTGAACCCGCCCCACCACCAGAACACCGCCAGCAGCGGCAATACGAACGCCAGCACAAACGCCGGCCACTGTTTCTTGAGCACGCACGACCCCCTTCTTCCAGCGGACGAAGATACCACAGCCGCGCCGGCGCTTCGGCGCCGCGATGCGGCGGCGATCCGGGAACTTCAAGTTTGCGGGAAGAATGCGCAATACGCATTCCTGGCCGCGCACTACTGCCATACCTGCCAGGGCTACCTGTTCAGCAAGCCGCAGCCCGCGGCAATCTTCAAAGCCTGGATGCTGAAACAGCGCTGCCGACGCGGCTTCCGGGACGGTCCGGTGGAACGGTCCGGTGGAACGGGATGTCTATAATGCAGCTCACTGCCGGGAGCCTGCCATGATCCTTCGCCTGTTCGCCCTGCTGTCGCTGATTCTGCTGCCTATCGCCCACGCGGCGCCGCCCGCCGACATAACGGAGGCGACCGTGCCGATGAAAGCGGTGCGTCTGGGCGCTCACAGCTACTTCGTGCAGGGCTTGCCTGGCGCGGCGTCCAGCGAAAACCAGGGCTTCATGTCGAACGCCGGATTCGTCGTCACGCGCAACGGCGTGGTCGTGTTCGACGCGCTGGCCTCGCCGCCGCTGGCCGAGAAACTCGTCGGCCTGATCCGCAAGGTCACCAGGCAGCCGATCAGGCGGGTGATCGTCAGCCACTACCACGCCGACCATTTCTACGGCCTGCAGGTATTCAAGGCGCTGGGCGCCGAAATCTGGGCGCACCGCGCCGCCGAAGGCGCCACCCGCAGCGAAGGCGCGGCCGCGCGCCTCGCCCAGCGCAAGGAAGTGCTGTTCCCGTGGGTGGACGAGCACACCCGGCTGCTGGAGGCCGACCGTTTCCTGGAAGGCGACACCGATTTCGAGATGGGCGGGCTGCACTTCGCCCTGCGCCATGTCGGCCCGGCCCACTCCAGCGAGGACATGGCAATGCTGGTCCGGGAGGACCGCGTGCTCTACGCCGGCGACCTGGTGTTTCGCGGCCGCGTGCCGTTTGTCGGCGACGCCGACAGCCGCGCCTGGATCGCCGCGCTGGACAAGCTCATCGCCCTGAAGCCCCGCGTCCTGATACCCGGCCACGGCGCGCCCTCGCGCATGCCGCGCAGCGACCTCGTCTTCACCCGCGACTATCTGCAGTTTCTGCGCGCCCGCATGGGCCAGGCTGCACGCGATCTCGTTCCTTTCGATGAAGCCTACGCGCAAACCGACTGGTCGAAATACCGCTCCATGCCGGCCTTCGACGAAGCCAACCGCGCCAATGCCTACAACCAGTACCTGCGCCTGGAACAGGAAGGCGCCGGGGAATAGGCAGCCCGCGCGCACGGACTGCGCCGCCTGTTGCGCAAACCACTTCATAAAACGGGACAATGGACGCTAATAAGAAAATTGGCTAAACCTTATTGACCTCATGCTCTGCTCCCCGGAAGAACTCCTGCAAAAAAACCTGGCCTTGGCGAGCACATGGCAGCGGTACCGGGTGGCGCCGAGCTCCGAGAACTTCGTCGAGCTGGCGGTATCGATCAACAGCTTCACCGAGTTCCTCATCGACAAGGGCATCGCGGCCCTGCACCACGCCAGCCATCAGCTGGAGCAGGTGGCGCTGACGCTGTTCCATGCGGACGTGGCGCATCCGCTGCCGCACGCCGCGCTGGACGACCTCAACGAACGCATCCTCGCGCTGGGCCGCATGACGCATACCCATGCCACGGCCAGCGCCGGCCGGGACGGACGGCTCCATGACCCGCAGCATGCCGCCGCCGAGCCCATGCGGATGAGCCAGACCTGGCTGATCGGCCAGGATCCGGCGGAGTGGCAGGCGCTGCAGGCGCAACTCGGCTACTTCGGCATGACCGCGGAGTTCATCGGCTGGCAACAGCATTTTCCGGACAATGCTGGCGCCGCCTCCCTGCTGCTGCTCGACATGGGCAGCCTGCCCGAAGCCGAGTGGCACGACCGAATCCAGGCGCTGCGGCAACGGTTTGCGATGGGCCAGCTGATTTGCCTCGGGGTGCGTTCCGATTTCGAGCAGCTGCAACAGGCCCTGCGGGGCGGCTGCGATAGCTGCCTGATGGCTGACACGCCAGCGCACGCCATCGTCGAACACATCATGGAACTGAACGAGCGGCAGGATCAGGAAGCGTATCGCGTCCTGATCGTGGAGGACTCCAGGACAGCCAGCCACCTGATCCGGCGCACGCTGGCGGAAAACCAGATCGTCTCCGAGATCGTCAACGATCCGCGCCAGACGCTGAACATGCTCAAGCAGTTCAATCCGGATCTGATCCTGATGGACATGTACATGCCGAACTGCACCGGCGTCGAAGTCGCACGCATCATTCGCCAGCACGACGAATTTCTCAGCACGCCCATCGTCTACCTGTCCGGTGAGACCAATGTCGCGCTGCAGGTCGACGCGATGCGGCTGGGCGGCGACCATTTCCTCACCAAGCCGTTCAACCCGGTGTTTCTCAACGCCATCGTCAAAAGCAAGATCGAGCGTTACCGCGCGCTGCGCCGCACCATGTACCACGACAGCCTGACCGGTCTGCTCAACCACTCCAGCGGCAAGCACATGCTCGACATGCTGCTGTCGGGGGTGGCGCACGAAGGCGGCTTCCTGTCGGTGGCGATGATGGACATCGACCATTTCAAGCAGGTCAACGATACCTATGGCCATCCGGTCGGCGACCAGGTCATCCGCAGCCTGTCGTGGCTGCTCAAGCAGCGCCTGCGCAAGCACGACATCCTCTGCCGTTACGGCGGCGAGGAATTCCTGATCGGCCTGCCGCACACCGATGCCGAACAGGCATTTGCCGTGATGGACCGCATTCGCCAGGACTTCGCGCAAATCCGCCATCCGTATCGCGACAGCCATTTCCGCGCCAGCGCCAGCGGCGGCATCGCCACCTATCCGCTGCATCAAACCGGCGACGCACTCATCAAGGCGGCGGACGAAGCGCTCTACCAGGCCAAGCACGACGGCCGCAACCGCATCCACGCCGACGAAAACTAGTGTCGTGCGGCGTTCAGCCCAGGATCAATTTCAGGCCGATCAATAGCGTCACGATTTCAAACGCCCGCTTGATCCACAGATTGCCTTTCTTGATCGCCAGGTGGCTGCCCAGATAGCCGCCGATGAGCGAACCCGCCAGCAGCGCCGGCATCCAGCCCCACGCCACGGTGCCGATCGCGCCCAGCACCAGCGCGCCGGTGGCGTTCCATATCAGGCCGCAGAGGATCAGCGTGTAAGCCACCGCACGGGTGTAGTCGAGCCCGAAATAACGAATCAGCCAGATCGTGAGGAACAGCCCGGTGCCGCTGGTTATCGAGCCATTGAGGAAGCCGACGATGAAGAGTCCGGCCATGCCGCCGGCCAGCGCCGCGCCCTGCCGGTGCCTGGGCGCGTGCTCCAGCCCGAGCCGGGACTTGAATGCCGAATACAGCCCCAGCCCGAGCGTCAGGACGCCCAGCGACAGGGTGGCGATGCGTTCGGGGACATGCAGGATCGTCAGCGCGCCCAGCACCACGCCGGGCAGACCGGCACCGAGGATGACCAGCGAAAAGCGGCGTTCGAGATGCGACTCCTTGAGATGCCTGAGCGTCGCCCCCAGGCCGAGCGCCACGCTGGCAACCTTGTGGGTGGCCAGCGCAATGCCGAACGGCAGCCCCAGGAAAATCAGCATGGGAAACTGGATCAGCCCCGCCCCGCCGCCCGACAAGGCCGAAAAGAAATTGGCCGCCAGCGAGGCGACGAAAAGAATCAGCTGGTCAAGCACGCCGGGTCGTGTTATTTCGGCAGCAGACCACTAGACCGTGTCGTCACGAGATTTGAAGCCAGAAGATGAGGCAACGAATCTGGACGGCCGCAAGGAAAGACGATAATCGTTTCGCGTAGCGCGTGGCGATGCCGCGCCACTGCTTGAGCAGCAGGAATGCGTTC
>Ga0209916_1001461_pt1 | contig 19995 bp, 18 predicted proteins | sample ThiBio_1000_plan_FD_183956 | JGI IMG/M metagenome (GOLD analysis project Ga0209916, IMG submission 183956) | Wastewater bioreactor microbial communities from Cape Town, South Africa - Thiocy_solids_2 (SPAdes) | ecosystem: Engineered > Bioreactor > Thiocyanate-remediating > Anaerobic-Aerobic ... | reverse complement strand
GGGGGCGGGTTGCCGACACCATAGGCCGGCTGCGGCTTCTGCGTGGCGCAGGCGGAAAGGCCAAGGCAGAACAGCCCGACGAGCGCGGAAAGGGACACGAATTTCATAATTGGACGTCCATTGATAGCGAGACGGCGAACCCGCCTCGCGGCAACGCGTAGGACCGAAACCGGCGGCTGTCCAGAAATCCCGGGAGCGTTTTTGACCGCGTGACAATGCGGCCACGGCCCCCTAAAGCCAGTGGCATGATTGCCGCCGCCCGCATCTCCGCCGCCATCGAAATCGTCACCGATATCGAGACTCTCCGCCGCCCCGCCGTCGATGCGCTGAAGGCGTGGGGCCTGGCGCATCGCTTCGCCGGTTCCGGCGACCGCGCCGCCATTGCCGGGCTGGTCTATGACACGCTGCGCGTCAGGGCCTCGAGCGCCGACGTCATGCAGGAGGCGTCCGCCCGCGCGCTGCTGCTCGGCATGCTGAAGCGCCACGGCCGCAGCCTCGGCGAGGTCGAGGCGCTGTTCAACGGCACCCGCTTCGCGCCCGAGCCGCTCACGCCCGCGGAACGCGAGCGTTTCATGGCGGCGCCGCCCGAAACGCTGCCGGCGCATGTCGCCGGCGATTTCCCCGAATGGCTCGCGCCGGAGCTTGCGCGCGCCTTCGGGCCGGCGCTGGTTGCCGAGATGCAGGGGCTCGCCGGGCGCGCGCCGATCGATATCCGCGTCAACACGCTGAAAACCCTGCGCCTCAAGCTGCAAACCGAACTGGCGCATCTCAACCCGGTTGCCACGCCCTATTCGCCGACCGGCCTGCGCTTCGATCCGGGCGAAGGCGGTCGCGGCCCGGCCTTGCAGGCGACGCCGCAATTCATCAAGGGCCAGTTCGAGATCCAGGAGGAGGGCTCGCAACTGGTGGCGCTGCTCTCCGGCGCGGCCGAGGGCGAGCAAGTCATCGACCTGTGCGCTGGTGGTGGCGGCAAGACGCTGGCGCTGTCCGCGCTGATGAACAATCGCGGCCAGGTCTATGCCACCGATAACGATGCCCGCCGCCTCGCGCCGATTCACGACCGGCTCGCACGGGCCGATGCACGCAACGTGCAGGTGCTGACGCCACGCGGCCGTGACGACGAGCCGCTGCGCGGCCACGAGGCCCGGGCCGATCTCGTGCTGGTCGATGCGCCGTGCACCGGCACCGGCACATGGCGGCGCAACCCGGACAGCAAATGGCGCGTGCGCCCCAGCGCGCTCGAGATGCGCATGCGCGAGCAGGACGAGGTGCTGGCGCGCGCCAGCGGCTTCGTGAAGCCCGGTGGCCGGCTGTGCTACATCACCTGCTCCGTGCTGCCGTGCGAGAATGACGACCGGGTCGCGACGTTTCTCGCCGCCAACCCCGCATTCAGCCTCGTGCCGCCGGCCGATCTCGTCGCCATGGCGCCCGATGCGCTCAGCGAGATGGAAAATCTCGTCAGCGCGGGCGGGCACGGGCTGCAATTCACGCCGCTGAAGACCGGTACGGATGGGTTCTTTGTCAGCCTGATGCGCAAAGCGGCCTGACCGGGGGCGATCGGGCCCCGGATCAAGTCCGGGGCGAGACGCACCGTGTCATTCCCGTGCAGGCGGGAATCCAGAGGCGAAAGGTGCAACGCTCCTGGATTCCCGATCGCGCTGACGCGCGTCGGGAATGGCAGTGAGGATGCCGGTAAAAAATCCTGATCCTCGTGCCTTGAGCTTCCGACAGCCAGCCTTACTCCGCCATCGCGCTCATGCGCAGGGGGCCAAGCGCGGCCGCGTGGCGCTTGATCACCTCGAGGCCGAACGGCGTCGGCCGCATCGCTGGCGCGCGATCGTGTATGTCAATGCCTGCACGGGCGCCATAGAGCCGCTTGCCGTAGCAGATCAGGTGCTCGATGCCCTGCATCGTCAGCACGATCGCCGGCAGGAGTTCGGCATAGAGCGCATCGGCTTTCGCGACGTCTCCGGCGCGATAGGCGTCGTAGATCCGCACGGCGTGGTCGATGCAATCGGGCGCCAGGATGAAGCCGACGCAGCCGGCGCGCAGGCCATCGACCAGTTCCAGCCCGGCGCGGCCGTTGAACACCGGCACGCGCCCTTCCGTGAGCGCGATGACCTGTTCGATCTCCACGGCCGAAGCTTCGCCCTTGAGCCGGCGGATGTTCGGATGCGCCTGCGTCATGGTGCGGATATCCTCCGCCGTCAGGCCGCGCCCGAGGAAGGCCGGTGCGTTCTGGATCGCCACCGGCAGGCTCGTCGTCTCGGCGACGCGGCCGAAGAAGCGGATATATTCCGCCGCGCTGAAGCTGCCGGCCATGGGCGGTTGCAGGATGACCCAATCGGCCCCGACGCTGGCCGCATGGCGCACCTGATCCGCCTGCTCGGCAACCGAATTGCCATAGATCGTGAAGGCGAGCGGCACGCGGCCGGCGGTATCTTCCGCCACCCAGTCCATCACCGTGCGGCGCTCGGCTTCGGTCAACTTGGCGACCTCGGTGGCAAGGCCAAGCGCTGCCATGCCATGCACGCCGGCGCCGATGCAGAGCTCGGTCTGTTGGCGCATCGCCGCGCGGTCGAGCGTCTCGTTCTTGTCGAACAGCGCATAGAGAATGGCGTAGATACCGTGCGTGGTCAGCGGGTCGAAGGATTTGTTCACTACCTGTCCTTTTGCAGAAACGCGGGCCGGCCCCTGCCGCCGCACGGCGCATCAGTGCATAATCGCCGGCGCTGGTCAAAACGGCCGCCGCGGCAGGGCCGGGCGCAACATTGCATTGCCAAATACAGGTTTTTCCCGTACCCGCTCGCCATGAGCCAGCACGATTCCATCCTGATCATCGATTTCGGGTCGCAAGTGACCCAGCTCATTGCCAGACGCCTGCGCGAAACCGGCGTCTATTGCGAAATCCACCCGTTCCAGAACGCAGCCGCGGCTTTCGAGAAGCTGCGCCCGCGCGGCGTGATCTTGTCCGGCGGACCGGCCTCGGTGCCGGAAACCGGCAGCCCGCGCGCGCCCGAGGCGGTATTTGCGAGCGGCGTGCCGATCCTCGGCATCTGCTACGGCCAGCAGACGTTGGCCCACCAGCTCGGCGGCACGGTCGAGGGCGGCCATCCGGCGGAATTCGGCCGCGCCGATATCGAGATCAAGGTGCCGAGCGCCCTGTTCGAGGGTGTGTGGCAGGTCGGGCAGCGCTACTCGGTGTGGATGAGCCATGGCGACCGCGTCACGCAACTGCCTGAGGGGTTTTCCGTCAAGGCGACCTCGGAAAACGCGCCCTTCGCCATCGCGACCGACGAAAAGCGCAAGTATTTCACCGTGATGTTCCACCCCGAGGTGGTGCACACGCCCGATGGCGCCAAGCTGCTGCAGAATTTCGTGCATCGCGTTTGCGGCTTGCGCAGCGACTGGACCATGGCCGCCTATCGCACCGAGATGACCGACAAGATCAAGCGCCAGGTCGGCAAGGAGCGCGTGATCTGCGGCCTGTCGGGCGGCGTCGATTCAGCGGTCGCGGCGGTGCTGATTCACGAGGCGATCGGCGACCAGCTCACCTGCGTCTTCGTCGACCATGGCCTGATGCGCAAGGGCGAGGCCGATGAGGTCGTCGGTCTGTTCCGCGACCATTACAATATCCCGCTCGTGCATGTTGGTGCCTCGCAGCGTTTCCTCAGCGAGTTGGCTGGCGTCTCGGACCCGGAAAAGAAGCGCAAGACCATCGGCCGGCTGTTCATCGAGGTGTTCGAGGCCGAGGCGAAAAAGATCGGCGGCGCCGCCTTCCTGGCGCAGGGCACGCTGTATCCGGACGTGATCGAGAGCGTGTCGTTCTCGGGCGGTCCCTCGGTGACGATCAAGAGTCACCATAATGTCGGCGGCCTGCCCGAGCGCATGAACATGAAGCTCGTCGAGCCGCTGCGCGAGTTGTTCAAGGATGAGGTGAGGGCGCTTGGCCGTGAACTCGGCCTGCCGGAGGTGTTTGTCGGCCGCCATCCGTTCCCGGGGCCGGGCCTCGCCATTCGCTGCCCCGGCGAGGTGACGCCGGAAAAACTCGCCATCCTGCGCGAGGCCGATGCCGTCTATCTCGACGAGATCCGCAAGGCCGGGCTCTACGACAAGATCTGGCAGGCCTTCGCGGTGCTGACCGATGTGCGCACCGTCGGCGTGATGGGCGACGGGCGCACCTATGACCGCGTGCTGGCGCTGCGCGCCGTGACCTCGGTCGACGGCATGACGGCGGATTTCTACCCCTTCGAGATGAGCTTCCTCGGCCGCACCGCGACTCGCATCATCAACGAGGTCAAAGGCATCAACCGCGTCACCTACGACATCACCTCGAAGCCGCCCGGCACGATCGAGTGGGAATGAAAATACATCATCAACGGGCTATCGGTCATTATCGATAATACTATCTAAGGTATTGAAAGTCAAATATATTTATCTCATTTGCTATCGCTCGCTATCGCCCTTAAGCGACATCTTTTGACGGTAGTTCTGACGGTATGCGTTTTCCCGCTCGGGCAAGTTTGCGACGATACCGTCAGTCAAAAATCCCTCAGCAGCCCCTCAAAAATCGACTTAAATAATTGAATTATATTTATTATTTTGTTGATTTGACGGTATTGATTTTGACGGTAAAATTGACCTCGAAATTGCGGTTTATATCGTCAACGAGGTTGTTTCATGCTGACCGATATGGCAATCAAGAGGCTGAAATCAAAGGATAAATCATATAAGGTCACGGATCGTGACGGTATGTATGTTTCTGTCGCGGAAACTGGGCAAATATCGTTCCGATACGACTACCGCCTCAATAGCCGGCGCGAGACCTTGACCATCGGGCGGTATGGTGACGATGGCATTTCACTCGCCGAGGCTCGCGAACGCTGCATGGCAGCGCGCAAGCTCGTCGCAGACGGCATTTCACCGGCTCACGAGAAAAAGCGAGAAAAGCGCCGGAATGCGCTCACTCGAAACTTTGGGGCTGTCGGCAAGGTTTGGCTCGAAGAAGCCCGAATGGCCGACAGCACTCGGTCGATGCGCAAATCCATCCTCGACCGCGATATCCTCCCAGCCTGGAAGAACCGGCTCCTGACTGAAATTACCGCCGAGGATTTGCGCCAGCTCTGCGCGAAGGTGAAGGAGCGCGGAGCGCCCGCTACGGCGGTTCACGTCCGCGATATCGTCAAACAGATTTTCGGCTTTGCCATTCTCAACGGCGAGAAGGTGCCCAATCCCGCCGACGAGGTGGGACCGGCCTCAATCGCGACGTTCCAACCCAAGGACCGGGCGCTGTCACCTTCCGAAATCCGGATCATGCTCCAGCAGCTTGAGCATGTGCCCACATTGCCGACCATCCGTCTTGGCCTTCGGTTGATCCTGCTGACGATGGTGCGCAAGAGCGAACTGACAGACGCGGTGTGGGACGAGGTTGATTTCGAGAGCGCTGTTTGGACCATTCCGAAAGAGCGCATGAAGCGATCCAAAGCACATAACGTCTACCTGTCTCAGCAATCGCTCGACATCATGATCGCCCTGAAAACCTGCGCGGGAAATTCACGCTACCTGCTGCCGTCCCGCTACGACGCGGACGCGCCAATGTCGCGGGCGACATTCAACCGCATAACGACGGCCGTGGTCACGCGCGCCAAGAAAGAGGGGCTAGCGCTCGAACCGTTCACTGTCCACGATCTACGACGCACAGGCTCGACACTTTTGAATGAGCTAGGCTTCAATCGCGACTGGATCGAAAAATCCCTGGCGCATGAAGACAGTCACTCCTCGCGTGGCGTCTACAACAAGGCTGAATATGAGCCGCAGCGCCGGCACATGCTTCAGGAGTGGGCGGATATGGTCGATGCCTGGGCGAGCGGCCAGAAGCGTATCCCGACGCTGTTTCCGCCAGAACTGCAATTTATGCCCGCCGAGATTTCGCCCTGACGGGCCGCGTCTTCCGTAGCCGCACATCGGGACCGCAGGTCCGCTCGGTCGTGCTTCCCATCGACGCTAGGCGTCGATCCTCAAGCCATTGCTCGACCTCGGCGAGATCCCACACCACACAGCGCGGCGTAAGGAAAAAGCGCTTCGGAAACTCGCCACGCTGTTCCATCTCGTAAATCGTTGTGTCGGCCAACGGGACGATCCGGTGCAGCTCCGGCCGTCTGATGGCCCTCTTTGACAACGATTCAGGCGGAGTAAATCGCACTAGCGGTTGGTCAGCCGTGTCCTGCCGATTATCCATGCCGTCGGCCAGCGTCTGTTTCGGAATAGCCATCTGCGCCTCGCATCAATCCAAAGCCATGATGCGAACCTGTCCGTTGGCGATAGGTATTGGAAGGCCCGTCTATCGCTCGTGCGGTGACTAGGATGCTATGGCGTAGAAAAAGGACGGTCGGTTTTGAACGATGTTCGCGCCGTTGTCTTAGTCGCTACGCCCGTTGGCCGTTAGAATGGTGATATCCGGCTTCCAATTTTCAGGAAGGTCCGGCGGGCTGACAGATTCCAAGTCGAGACGAATGAAGGATTTGAGGATTGATTGAAACGTCTCGGTATCGCGCGCCCAGTGAATAACGCCATCGAAGTCGTTTGAGAGTTTATGCGTCAGGTCAAGCGATGAGCGCCGGTTAATTCCGACAGGGCTGTCAACTTGCACAATGGCAATCGTGTCACCGCCCACCCAGCGCACGATGTCATCTGGAAAGTCGTGCGCATAATTGCGGCGCCCGTTCCATACGGCCGTCCGAATAGTTTTTCCGGCGGGGGTGACGAGCCGGAAAATCCAAGGAGCATCCTCCTGCGCTGCTCCGGGCATGGGATAGAATAGCGGAGGCGGGGGCCGGTCCAGCATCGCAGCCTTTTTCTCTCGGATCTGGCGACGCTTTGCGGCCGTCAATCGTTCAAGTTGTTCACCGCTTTCCCTGAAGACTCGGACATCGGGTGAATAGGCCGTCTCCGCTATACCGGCGTCATAAGTATCGGAGTCCGGAAAGGCAAAGAGCAGGGCCTGTCCGGTGAAGCTGCGCAAATGTCGCAGCACAATGTCCCAAGCGATGTCCTGATGGACGACCGGGACGACGTGAAGCGGAGCGCCTGGTGCTTCCATCCCGAGGCGGTCGATGACTGCGACACCGATGGCGCTAAATTCAGTTCCATTTCCAAGGCAAAAGCCGACGTGAAATGCCCGATCATCGACAACTGCCCGGAATGCCCGAAGTGATATTTGCGCATCAGCGGATATTCGTTCGTCGCCCGTCAGTTCTCGAATGCGTGCGCCATTAATCGCGGCGACTGGCGCCAACATATGGAGATCGATCATGCCTCGGAAACGATCGCCTTCCGGCCATGCAGCTTGCTTCCGCTGTTGGTTTTTCCGTTTTGCTTCGCCCATTCCGATGTCTCTTAGCTGAAAGCCGCGACTACCGTTTCGATCGGAAGAAATAGGGTCCGGCTGTCTTCCGGATACTCGATGAACTCGGCATATCGCAGATAGAACCGCTTTGCCGCGTCGTCCTTGGCATGAACCAGCACGGCGCCGATCCCGATGCTCTGCGATGCGACTGCAATCCGGCGCAACGCATCCGCAAGAAGGTCCGCGCCAAGACCCTTGCCGGCATGACTGCGGCTGACAGCAAGCCTCCCGATAACGGAAACCGGAATCGTGTCCGGTGCATTCCGCCGAACCTTGCCCGGCGCGGCCGCCCGTTCCACGGCGCCGGCCGAGATGCAGAAATAGGCAACGACCTTGCCATCTTCACGGACGACATAGGTGCGAGAGAACCGGCTTTCGTTCTTCAACGCGCGATGGCGCAGCCAGTCGTTCAAAGCGGGTTCGCCGCAGTCGAAACCGGAAACATCGTGATCGGCGGTGAGGGGGACTGGGGCCGACAGGTTCGGTTCAGAACTGCGCGGCTTGTCGTTTATTTCTGCCATGCCGGCATCCGGCGCAGCAGCGACCGAAGTTTTGGTCCCGGCGCCGGCGGATTGTCGAGCGCGTTCATGAAGGCGTCGTAGCGTTCGGAATTGAGCACGAATAAGCGCTGGTCAAGCAGGACGTCGATCGCTTGCCGGCGAGCGCTATCGATCATGAATTCAGTGCGCGTCTTACCAAGGATCGTCGCCGCATCGTCGATGAGCTGGCGCGTGTTGGTCTCGATGCGCAGATTGATGCTGCCTTTTGTGTCAGCCGCACCCGGGCGTTCCGCGACCGTAACGGTCGCAGCGTCTCGGCTCTCCTGCGATGACGAACTGGCTTTTGACATGACATGGAATATAGTTGTTTGTATCTACAATGTCAATACGAATGGTCGCTGTGGAACAGCTTGGGCGCTGCCCCTCGCGCGGCGCAAGGGGGCGCTGACCTGTAAGGCCCTTCTTTTGCGTTTTGCGGAAATCTGGGTTTGGTGTCCTCCCAGGGTATCCGGCCGCCATCCTGATGCCTGTTTCCTCTCTGACCCTGATCCGGAGGGTCGCGTCACCGCGCGTTGGTCCCGCGCAAACGGAGTTGCCCGTCATGTCAAAACTAGCAATTGCGTTTGTGTTGGCATTGGCCGCGACCGCGGCCAATGCGCAAAATACTAAGTCTGGACAATCGCACACGCCGGCAGTCGCCAGCGCGAATGAAACACGGCCATTCCTATTCGATGGGCGAATGCGAGGTGATGGTGCCCGGCAGGGAGCCCTCACCAATGATCGTCACCCCCACGCTGGCGCAATCGTCACGCCACCGAAAGCAAGCCAGCCTGGGCGCGGACGGTGAGCCCGCGTCCCTAACCATCTCCCTGACGATACGGCGATCAGGATGTCAGGGTTTCAGGCTCTCCGGCTCCCCACATCCTGATCCGGTTCTTGGCCCGGCCGCCGCTTCGCTCTGGCCGGACCGATGCTTGGGGGCGCTGCCCCCTGGCGCGGCGCAAGGGATCGCTGACGCTCGGCCGGGACGGTATCCCCGACCTTCCGCGCGGTCGCGTGTTTCTCGTTTTCGCCAATAGCTTCGATCCGCTTGTGCAGGCCGGGTGATCCCCCTCCGTCCCGGCCGCCCTTGGCACCTTGCACCCCCCGGTCTCGCCGACGGGCAGGGTTGCAGCGCAGCGCTGCGCTCCAACCCAAGCCCATAGGAGAAAGACCATGACGACCAAGGCAAAAACCGAAATCGTTCCCGAAAATGGCGAAACGGTTTTCATCCCGCTCAACAAGCTCAAGAAGCACCCGAAGAATGCCCGCAAGACGCCGCACAGCGAGGCGTCTATCGAGGCGAAGGCGGCGAGCATCGCCGCCAAGGGCATTCTGCAAAACCTTGTCGTGGAGCCGGAGCGTGACAGTGAAGGCGAGCCGACCGGCTGCTATCTGGTCAGCATCGGTGAAGGTCGCAGGCTGGCGCAGATGCTGCGTGTGAAGCGCAAGGAGATCAAGAAGACGGAAGCTATCCGCTGTGTCATCGACACCGCGAACGACGCCGCCGAGATCAGCCTTGACGAGAATGTGACGCGCGAGAACCTTCATCCTGCCGACGAGTTCGAGCGTTTCCGCGAGCTTGCGGAGGATCGCGGATGGGGCGCGGAGGAAATCGCCGCCCGGTTCGGCGTAACCGCGCATGTGGTGAAGCAGCGGCTTCGCCTCGGCGCTGTCAGCCCGAAGCTGATGCAGGTCTATCGTGACGGCGAACTGACCCTCGACCAGTTGATGGCCTTCGCCATCACCGAGGATCACACGCGGCAGGAGCAGGTTTATGCGAACCTGTCGTGGAACCGTGACGCCTCCACCATCCGGCGCGATCTGACAAAGGCCAACGTGGCGGCAACGGAAAGGCGCGCAATCTTCATCGGCGCGCAAGCCTACACGGAAGCAGGCGGCAATATCATCCGCGATCTGTTTACCGAGGACCGAGGCGGTTTCTACGAGGATGCGGCGTTGCTGGACCGACTTGTTATCGACAAGCTCGAAAAGATCGCCGCCGACATTCAGGCAGCGGAAGGCTGGAAGTGGATTTCGGTTCACATCGACTTTCCTCACGCCCACGGAATGCGCCGTGCCTATCCGCATCCCGTGGAGCTTTCCGAGGAAGACGCTGCCGCCTACGCCGCCGCGCAGGACGAGCTTGAACGCCTGTCGGCGGAATGGGAGGACGCGGACGTGGACCTGCCCGACGAGGTGGATCAGCGTTTTGGGGAGCTTGAAGCCGAGATCGAGCGGATCGACGCCAAGCGTCACGCCTACGAGCCTGACGAGATCGCGCGCGGCGGCGTGTTCGTGGTGCTGTCCCATGATGGAGAAATGCGCATCGAGCGCGGTTTCATCCGGGCCGAGGACGAGGCCCCCGAACCGGAAGAAGCCGAGGACGGCGAAACCGACGGCGTTCGCGTCAACGGCGATGGCGAAGTCGTGGAAGATGGCGACGAGAGCGGCGACGATGTTTCCGCTCTCGAGCGCGAGGACGAGGAAGCGGAGGAAGACGGCAAGCCGCTGTCGGATTCGCTCATCCGCGATCTGACCGCACGTCGGACCATGGCCCTGCGTCTCGCCCTTGGCGAGCAGCCGGACATAGCGTTGATCGCCGTCACCCATGCGCTCGCCGCGCAGACCTTCTATCGCGGTGGCGGCGAAGCCCATTGCCTCGAAATCCGCCCGGTCAGCGCCAGCCTTGGCGGACACGCGGACGGCATCGAGGACACGGCGGAAGCGAAGGCGCTGGCGGATCGTCATGCCGGATGGGCGGCGGACATGCCGCGCGACGTGGCCGACTTGTGGGGTTTCATCGCCGGGCTGGATCATGCGAGCGTTATGGCGCTGTTTGCGCATTGCGCCGCGCAGACCATCAATGCGGTCAAGCAGCCTTGGGAGCACAACAAGCGCCGCGCCCACGAAACCGCCGACAAGCTGGCGACGGCGGTTGCGCTCGACATGACGGCGCACTGGACGCCGACCGTGCGCGCGTATCTCGGACGTGTCACCAAGGCCCAAGTGCTCGCCGCCGTGCGGGAAGCCCTTGGCGACGACGCAGCGGAGCGGATCGCGGGCTTGAAGAAGCAGGCGATGGCGGAAACCGCTGAACAGCTTCTGGCGGGGACCGGCTGGCTCCCGCGGCTGCTACTCACCGAGCGGACCGCATGGCTGACCGACGAGCAGCCCGACCTTTCCACCGTGTCCGAGGATACGCCGGAAGGCCAGAGCGCGGAGAGCTTCGCCGTCGCGGCGGAATGACCGGCGAGCCGGGGCCGCGAGCGGTCCCGGTTTCCCTTTCCGCAAAAATCACGGCCGCGCGGCTCCACCGCGCGGCCGGAACGTCGATTGGCCAACTGATTAGGAACTATGTCGATGGTCGACAACGAGGCGATGCAAGTCCATCATTGGCACATCGCTTTGTAAGGGAGACAACGACGAACGGCCATTGGTCGTCAAGGAGCGGGTCATGGTCACGGCGATGTTGATGAGCGTGGTGTTGATCGCGGGGCTGTGCGTCCTGGCCTACACGCTCGCCGTCTATGCGCTCCCGTTCATGCTTGGATTGACCGCCGCGCAGTTCGCCTATCAGACCGGCTCCGGGCTGATAGGCGCGGGCGTGGTCGGATTGTTTGCCGCAGGTGTCGCGTTCGGCGTTCTGGCGCTGCTGTTCGACACGTTGCGCTACCCGATCCTGCGCCTGCTCGTGGCGCTCATCTTTGCAGCGCCCGCCGCCGTAGCCGGATATGCACTCGTCCACGGCATCACCAAGGAATCCGTGCCGTCCGAAATCTGGCGGCAAATCTTCTGCATCATCGGCGGCGGCTTTGTAGGAGTCTCAGCGCTGATGCGGCTGGCTATAGGGGCATCCAATGGAGCGCCACAGAACCCTTGAGCGCATTATGTTGCGCAAGTCGCAAAATGTGCTGGGGACTTACGCGGCAACATCGAAAACGAGAGCATGATAACTAGACGATGATCCTTCTCCGCCCACTGGAAGTTCATGAACTTGCATCAGCATCTGACCTTTGCTTGAGGTCAAAAGCATATTGGGGATATAGCGATGCGTTCATGTCGGCATGTAAGGCGGAGTTGACCCTCAGCAGGAGCGACGTCGACCGTGATGCGATCATTGCCGCAGCAGTGGGGCCGACGCTTATAGGGATCGCCCAAGTGTCATCGAATGAAGCTGGGTGTTTCCTTGAGAAGCTTTTCGTCGACCCCGCACATATGGGTGTGGGAGTTGGCCGCAAGCTCTTTGAATGGAGCGTCGATGCTGCCCGGCGGTCAGGTGCAACCGAGATGATCATCGAAGCTGACCCCGATGCTGTGCCGTTCTACGTAAGTATGGGCTGCAAACAAGCTGGAACGGTTCCATCAAGCTCTATCCTCGGAAGACTCCTTCCTCGTTTGGTACAGGACCTCGGAGCAACGGACGGACGCGCATAGTAGGTGAAATGTTGCGCAATTCCTAAAATCTACCGCGTCGCATGGCGTTCGTTTTGACTAGACAAGACCTGGCGTTGCCTTCGGGCCGCGCTCTCGGCTGCGCCGGAACCACGCCTGCGGCGCGTTTCCGCCATTCGGCTTCGATCGCTAACGCAAAGAGCGGCAGCGGTCATTTCGCCAATAGCCCCACGCTCGGCGCGTCTCTTTGGACGGTTGGCCTAAGACACCAAGCAGCAGGACCATGAGGCACGGCCGCTGCCGTCCTCGGCTTCGACCAAGGGTCGCGATCAACACCGTGAAACATGGATAGCATTCGGCTTGCCGAGGATCGCGCAGCGTCGCGGGAACGGTCCCCGGTCACGTTGGCGGAGTCGCGCAGCGATGGAGCATAAGCAGGACCGCATGTTCGTGACTGTCGATGGAGATACTTCCCTGAGCAGACTTTGACGGCCAGGGCTGTCCCACATGAGTCGGCAAAGCGCGCACGTTCCGTTGTCGATCGGTGATACGCAGGGATCGTCACCATCGCCGTATTCCACTCGATTTCCTGAGACGGGCGCTCCATCCGCGTCCTCGATTGCTATGGGTCTGACCGAGGGTCGGCTTCGCCTCGCTCGTCTCCCGCAACGTCCGCCGCCAGCTTTTTTCCGCCGCCTTCGGCTTTGCATCGCGATTCAAAAAAGCCGTCGCCGGCCGTCTTCCACTCCGTTCCAGCCCTGAAGGGTGCAGGGCCGATCGCCCCCGGCCTCACGACCCGCATCGAGGTCGCAATGGTGCGGCCCGACAGGAAAGGAATACGACAATGGCGACCATCGGCGCCTTCACCAAGAACGAAAACGGCAACGGCTTCACCGGCGCGGTCAAGACCCTGACCCTCAACGTCAAGGCCAAGCTCATCGCCACCGAGGGCGAAAACGAACGCGCTCCCGATTTCCGCATCTTCGCCGGCGCGACCGAGTTCGGTGCGGCCTGGAAGAAGGTCGCCCGCGAGACGCAGCGCGAATACCTCTCCGTCAAGCTGGATGATCCGAGCTTCCCGGCACCGATCTACGCCAGCCTGGTCGAAGCCGAGGACGGCAGCGGCCACAATCTCATCTGGTCCCGCCGCAACGGCGACTGAGGCCGGCACCATCCAAGAAGCCCCGCCGAGCGCGGGGCTTCTTCATGCTCATGTGCGCCGCCTTTCAGGAAAGACGGAGATTGGGATGCACGGCTTTCCGGTTTTCAGGTTTTGCACATCCCGATCGGATCTTGCTCCCGGCATCCGCTGACGCTTCTGCCGGGTTGTTTGCTAGGGGCGCTGCCCCCGCGCGGCGCAAGGGATCGCTGACGCTCGGCCAGGCCGGTCTCCCCAGCCTTCCGCGCGGATACGTGCTTGCGCACTGTCGTCAAACCTCCATCCGCTTGTGCAGGCCGGGTGATTCCCCTCCGGCCCGTCCGCCCTTGCACCTTGCTACCCCGGTCTCGCCGACGGGCAGGGTTGCAGCGCAGCGCTGCGCTCCAACCCAAGCCCAATAGGAGAAAGACCATGAACGTCATGACCATCAACGCCAGCCAGCCGGTTTCCGAGGGGTATCGCGTGGACATTTCGCGCGGGCAGAATATCGGCCGCGTTTCGTCGGAATGGTTTTCGCGCCCCGATGACGAGCGCTATCTGTCGCTCACCGAGCTTTACGACGCCGTGAAGGCGCGCGCGGATCGCGCCAAGGCCCGCACCGTGGAGAGCCGCGCCGTGCGCGTCGAGGCAAGCCGGGAGGATGCCGAGCGGCTGGCGCTTATCGTCCCCGGACAGGACCAGCCGATTGCCCCGACGCATTGGAGTTTCGGCCAGTTATGCAGCCTTGTCGGCGCACCCGCGACCTACATGCGCCAGCTTCCCGCGCCGCTCGCAGGCATCAACCTACAGCATGGCTTGCTGTCGCACCGCGCCGAGCTTGTGAAGACCTTGGAGGCCGAGGACGGCCGCATTGAATTGCGCGCCGTCACCGGCCCGGACTATGGCCGCATCTGGGACCATGAGCTTGTCGCCGCCGTGATGAAGATCGCAGGCAATGGCGTCGGCGATACCATGTGGAAGGTGCCGGGCGTTCTGGACTGGGCGACCATGACGCACAATCCCTTCGTGGACGTGACCAAGGACACGACGACGCTCTACGCGAGCGACCGCGACGTTTTCCTTTTCCTCGTGGACGACACCCATCCCATCGAGGCCGGACGCTTGCCGAACGGAGAGCCGGATTTGTATTTCCGGGGCTTCTATTGCTGGAATAGCGAAGTCGGATCGAAGACCCTCGGCATAGCGTCATTCTATCTGCGCGCCGTTTGCATGAACCGCAATTTGTGGGGCGTGGAAGGTTTCGAGGAAATCAGCATCCGCCACAGCAAGTTTGCCGCGCAACGTTTCGCCCATGAGGCCGCGCCCGCGTTGACCAGCTTCGCCCATTCCTCGCCCGCGCCATTCGTGGCCGGGATCAAGGCGGCGCGGGAACGCATCGTCGCCCGCACCGACGAGGACCGCGAAACCTTCCTGCGCAAGCGCGGGTTCAGCAAGGCCGAAACCGGCAGGATCATCGAGACCGTGCTTTCGGAAGAAGGCCGCCCGCCGGAAAGCATTTTCGATTTTGTGCAGGGTATGACGGCACACGCCCGCACCAAGGCGCATCAGGATGCGCGCCTTGATCTGGAGGCGAAGGCCAAGACCTTGCTGAAGAAGGCAGCTTAACCGCCACAGCCGCGCAGCCGGAAATCCGGTTGCGCGGTTTTTCGCCTTTCAGGTTTCGCACATTCGGAAAAATTCGCGCCGATCCGGCGTTGCGGATCGGCGGCGCGGCCGTGCGCAGAACACGGCCGCCGCTCGCCGGGCTGCGCCCGGCTCGCGAAAACACAGCAGCAATGTTAAGAATGAAGTAACTAAAAACGATCGGTCGAACCGTTCAAGATATCGGAATCTGCCGGCTACTCGCAGTATTCCGTATCCGCCAAGCTCGCTTTCCGGGTGTTGCATTGCCCGGAATAGTGGGGTGACGCCATGCTTAGAAGCATCGATTGACGTTCGCCTGCGGCGTATGAGTATACGGAACACATTCCCGCCGCCGGCTTCGCCTGGGAATATCTCCGACGCGACGACGACTATCATCGCGCTTTCCAGAACATCGCCAACATCAAAAACCTTTCGACGGAGCGCCTGGACGAATTTTCCAAGCGCTGGGGGTTGCGATTTCCCTTGCGACCCCGAAAACCGACCTGATCGGCACGCGCTATTCTGGATTCCGAGCCTTCAGCCGCAAGCCGTGATGCTGAAACCCGTCGAACACCATGACGGCGCGACCGAGCCCATCGTGACGCTCGCGTATCTCGATGGTGTCGATCTTCGCCATGCCGCCGACGGCTGGCATGGCATATGGAAGGTCGATGGTGTTGCGCACCAATTCTGGCTCCCCGGCGCCGTTCCCGAAGTGCCGGCACTCTATGGTTCATTTGCGACGATGGACGCCTTCCACGATCTGCGCTCTCACGCCGCCCAAAGGCTCCGCCGCGCGCTCAGCGGCCGTCCGCCTGGCCGCGATTTTCGCGCCATGCCGGCGCAGCTCCGGCACTTCCATATTCTGTCTCTGCGAGCGCTGGATGCACATCAGCGCGGCGAGAGCTATCGCAGCATTGCCGAAGTTCTGCTCGGATTCCTTGGATCGAAAGTGGATTGGGAAAGCGATCCGCGCAAAAATCGCGTTCGCCGCCTCGTCAGCAATGGGCTGAAAATGATGCGCGGTGGCTATCGGCTGTTGCTGCATTATCCGATCAAGCCGACCTCATCGAAATAGCCCGGCATCCGCCTCGTTTGATCGGGAAGGTTGCCTCTAATCATAACTGATCGTTCCACACCACCAGCCCGTTTCTACCCGCATCTTTGACCGCATAAAGCGCCTTATCGGCCGAACGCAGGAGGCAATCGCGGACCGCGGTCGGAGGAATATCGCGCGGGATCATCGTCAGGCCGGCGATGCCAATGCTGACGGTCAATCGATTGAACGGGCCGTCGGCGTCCCGGATTGTCAGATCAGCGACAGCTCGCTGGATGGCTCGACCGACATGCTCGGTGCCGACCAGCGAGGTGTTCGGCAGCACAACCACAAACTCGTCACCGCCATAACGTGCCGCGCAATCACCCGGCCGCCGGACAGCGGATTGTATGGCGCCTGCGATGGCCTTCAGGCTTTCATCGCCGGCAACGTGGCCATGTCGATCGTTATAAGGCTTGAAACAGTCCACATCGATGAGCGCGACGGCGATCGGATACTGCTCGCGCCGGCAACGGCGGATTTCCCGCTCGAAAAACTTTTCCAACCCATACCGATTGACCAATCCGGTGAGCGCATCCGTCTCGGCGAATATCGTGATTTCCTTGTAGGCAGCGAACAGATTGTCGTTGGCGACGGCCAACGCCGTCTCCAGTTTCTTCTGCTTCGAGATATCGGTGAGCGCCACCGCGATAGCCGAGACGCTGGTGTCGCCATCGCGTGCGATCGGATTCACGGCAACGAGCAGCGTGCGGCCGGCAAAGATGATCTCCCGATCAGGAATGGCGTGGCCGGAATCGAACAGGTCGAAATCCTGGCGAGCCTTCGCAACCATGTAGGCCGGACAGAAATCCAGCATCGACTTGCCGAAGAAACCATCAGGCGCGGTGTCACAGAGATCGGCATATCTGCGGTTCGCGGCTATATAGCGCGCCTCGCGGTCGAGCAGGCAGACCGACACCGGCAGCGAAAGAAATACCTGTCTCAGTTCGTCAGTGGGAAGCCGATAGATCATCTGCGAAAGTCCCCCCGGACTGCCTCATCTTATCGGCCCTCGCGTATTTGTTGAGAGGAATCGGCAACAGCCGAAGCAGACAAAGCATTCACAAGCTGTAAGTCGTTTGAGATAAATAAAAGCAAGTTTCCGCTCATACCTTTAGCGGTTATTTCGAACAGCCTGCTCCAATATCTTCCGATAGCCGCCCTTCGACAGCCATTGCGCGCGAGCGAAATGACTTTCCCAGCATCGGCGCGTGCGTGCTTCCTCGGTCACTGGATCTCGGTGCAGGACGATGCGTGCAGCCTCAGACCAATCCGCGTTATCGCGGTTGGCGTCCAGCAAGCGCATATAGGTCACGTAATGCTGTTCGTCGTAGGTCGTGATCGTCGGTCCGCTCGGCGCTTCGTCCTCGACTTCAGGGTCAAGTCGCGGCCGCGTCTGCATGAAATTTATCCTTTCCAGTAACTTAACGCGGACAATAATGCAGCGAGTCCGGCAAACAGTATGAATAGCATAGTTCCGCACGATTAGGAACGATCATTCCTAGAATGATCGTTCCTATGCTGGTCCCTTCCGGCCATGGATCTCAAAGAGGTCATGGCGAAAAATCTGCGTCAGGCACGTCATGATAAGAAGCTGACGCAAGAGGAACTGGCCGACCGCGCCGGTTTGAGTATGCGTTATGTCGGCGCGATCGAGCGCGGCGACGTATCCGCCAGCGTGACCGTGCTGGGACAAATTGCCGATGCCCTTGAGATCGAGCCCGGTGAGCTGCTGAAAAGAGGCAGCAAACCGAGATAATTGCCGGTTTCGCTCGACGCTGCCGGCCTGACGCCGGAGCACTACTAGCAACAGCTTAGAAAACGGAAGGGGTGCCGCCAGCGCGCACGCGCAAATGCGGCACGCTACAGGGTGCCGATCCCTCGCCATGGTTCGCCGTAGCCCGCTGTCGCCACCGACAGCCTCACGCAACAGCGAACCGGAGGTGATCCCATGCGCGACCCATTGGCGGGTCTGCCGCCACGACTCTTGCGCACGCCTGAAGCCGCGCGCTTTCTCGGCATTTCGCTGCGCACCCTGGAGAAGCACCGGACCTACGGCACCGGGCCGACCTATCGCAAGATCGGCGGCCGGGTCGTCTATGCGGTTGATGACCTGCTCGCCTGGTCCGCGCTTGGCGCGCGCAAATCCACCCATGATGAGAACGCCGGCACGGTCTTTCCCGCGCGCCCACTGACCCCGGAAGAACGGGGTGAGCACTGAATGCTGTGTGAGGACCAACATGGTGACGCCGAACCCTCCAGCGAGCGCAGCCGCCTCGATCCCTTCGTGGTCGCGGCTGGCGACGCCGCGCCGCGCGACCAACGCGATTTGATGGAGCGGCCATTCTTCTCACTGGCAAAGACGCCGCGCACCAAGCCGATTCTCTACAAGACCGCCGACGTGGAAGTGCAGGTGCTCGGGATGCCCGAACACGGCATGGCAACGATATGGGATGCCGACGTGCTGATCTGGGCGGCCTCGCAGATTGTCGCGGCCGAAAACAACGGCCTGCGCACATCACGCTTCTTTCGCTTCACGCCCTATCATCTGCTGCGCGCGATCGGGCGCTCGACCGGAAATCAACAATACGTCTTGCTGAAGGCCGCGCTCGCACGCCTGCAATCCACCGTCATCGCCACCACGATCCGGAACGGCCCGCATTGGCGTCGCCGGCAATTCTCATGGATCAACGAATGGGAGGAGATGACGACGCGCGCCGGCCGCGTCGAGGGTATGGAATTCGTCCTGCCGGAATGGTTCTACAACAGCGTCGTCGACCGCTCGCTGGTCCTGACGATCGACCCGGCTTACTTCCGGCTGACCGGCGGCATCGAACGCTGGCTCTACCGCGTCGCGCGCAAGCACGCCGGCCACCAGCGCCACGGTTGGCTGTTCGAGATTGCGCATCTGCATATGAAATCCGGCAGTCTCGCGCGCGTCTCTGACTTTGCGCTCGACCTGCGCCGCATCGCCGCCCGCCAGCCATTGCCCGGCTATCGCCTCGACATGGAGCGGAACGACGGCCGCGAGTTGCTGCGCATCCGGCCCGCGAACCTGTCCACAGTGCCTGTTGATAGAGCTGTTAAAACCATCGGCACATCAGGCGCACGGGGTATCGGCACATCAGGCGCAGAACTATCGGCACATCAGGCGCACGAACCGCAGCTAAATCTCTGGCCTCAAAACGAAAGCCGCGCGCCTAACTTATCTAACAGTGAATCTAACATAGATTCTGTAGGGCGCGGACAGAGCGGGCACGGTGCCGCGAAACGGTCGGGGCGAACGCCATGACCGTGCTGATCGGCGACTGCCGTGCCCTGATGCCGACCCACGCACCCTTCGACCTGATCCTGGCCGATCCGCCTTACGGCGACACGTCGCTCGCCTGGGATCGCCGTGTCGACGGCTGGCTGCAGCTCGCGCGTGCTGCGCTCGCGCCGACCGGCTCGCTCTGGGTGTTCGGATCGCTGCGCTTGTTCATGGCGACGGCAAACCGCTTCACCGAAGCCGGCCTTCGCTACGCACAGGAGATCGTCTGGGAGAAGCAGAACGGCTCAGGCTTCCATGCTGATCGCTTCAAGCGAGTGCATGAGCTGGCCGCGCAGTTCTATCCCGCCGCATCGCCCTGGCGCGACATCTACAACGACGTTCAGACCACGCCCGACGCGACGGCGCGCATCGTGAGGCGCAAGCGCCGCCCGCCGCACACCGGCCACATCGACGCTGGCCATTACGTCAGCCATGACGGCGGGCCGCGCCTGATGCGCTCCGTCATCA
>Ga0209916_1001460_pt1 | contig 20003 bp, 17 predicted proteins | sample ThiBio_1000_plan_FD_183956 | JGI IMG/M metagenome (GOLD analysis project Ga0209916, IMG submission 183956) | Wastewater bioreactor microbial communities from Cape Town, South Africa - Thiocy_solids_2 (SPAdes) | ecosystem: Engineered > Bioreactor > Thiocyanate-remediating > Anaerobic-Aerobic ... | reverse complement strand
CCGCCGGCGTCTTCAGCTCGCGGACCACCGCCGCGGCGCCGCAGACCGCCGGCTTGCAGGCGAGGAACCGGAGCCGGTTCGATCCCGACTCGACCAGAAGCGCGTAGGTCACGTCGACGGTCGCGTGTTCCCTCCCCACCAGGCAGGTGGTGGGCGTCCGCAAGAGCGCGAAGGTGGGGGTGGCCGCGGCGAGGCTGGCCCGGCCCAGTTCGCGCGAGCCGGCCGCCAGGACGATCCGCTCCTTGGTCGACCACGAGCCGGAGACGTCGCCGACGTTCGTCGCGGCGACGATCACGTCGCCGGCGTCGGCTCCCTCGCCGACGACCGGCGCGGCCAGACCCACGCCCACCCGCCGCAGGTTCGACCCGTCCACCTCCGCCAGGACCGTCAGCCGGATCCGACGCGCCGTCACGCGCGCCTCCGGCGAGAGCGTGCCGAGGTCGCCCGAGGCCAGCACGGGAATCGACTTGAACGCGACGTGGGTCCACCCCGGCGGCGGCGCGTCGTCGCGGAACCGCGTCCCCGGTTCGAGCCAGACCAGTTCGGCGGGCTCGGCGACGACCGCCGGGCCCCCCGCCTCGGGCATCGACGACGCCATCGCCTCGGCGCCCGTCTCCGGCCTCGGCGCGAACCCCGTCACCAGAAATGGGACCGCCGCCAACGCCGCGGCGACCGCGCGCAGCCACCGCCTCGACGATTTGCCGGTCTTCTCGCGCACGAACGACCTCCCCACCTAGCACCCAGGGCCCGCGCGACCGCCCCCCCGATCCGGCCGGGGTCGACGACGTCCATCAGCATCGACCAGCATACTCCGCTGAGTTTACTGGTTTGTCTATTTTACCAAAGGCTCGACAATCTCGCCAGGCAAACGACGCGCCCGGCGTCATGGTGGTTGCTTGACGACTTGAACGCGGCGTCAGCGCGGGGCGTCGTCCGCGTTCAGGAGGAACGACTTGAGGAACTGGACCTCCACGGCCTGCTGGTAGTCCTGGTTGGGCTTCTTGGCGAAGCCGTGGCCTTCGTTGAGGCCCACGACGTACCAGACCGGGACGCCGTTCTCGCGGACCTTCGCCACCAGTTGCTCGGACTCCGAGAGCGGCACCCGGGGGTCGTTAGCGCCCTGGACGACCAGGATGGGGGTCTTGATCTTCTCGGCGTGGTTCAGCGGCGAGACTTTTTCGAGGAACTCCCGCATCTTGGGGTCGCGCTCGTCGCCGTACTCGGCGCGGCGGAGGTCGCGGCGGTAGCCCTGGGTGTTCTCCAGGAAGGTGACGAAGTTGGAGATGCCGACCACGTCGATGCCGCACTTGATCCGGTCGTTGTAGGTCGTTTGCACGGCCAGCGACATGAACCCGCCGTAAGACCCGCCCGAGACCGCCACCCGGTCCTTGTCCAGGTCCTTCTGGTCCGCGATCCAGTCGAGCAACGCCCCAATGTCCTTCACCGGGTCTTCCCGCAGGAAGCCGTCGTCGAGCTTGAGGTACGACTTGCCGTAGCCGTCGGACCCCCGGACGTTGGGGGCGACGACGACGATCCCCAGTTCGTTGACGAGATAGTTCAAGCGACCCGCGAAGCCGGGTCGGAACTGGGATTCGGGGCCGCCGTGGATGGAGATCAACACCGGCCTGGGCCCGTCCGACTTGCCGACGGGACGATAGACGAACGCCGGGATCGACGCGCCGTCGAACGACGGGAACCGGACCAACTCCGGCTCCACGAACTTCGAGGCGTCCAGGCCGCCGGTCTCGCTCTCGGTCCAGCGCTGGTCCGCCGGGCCTGACTTCCCGTTCAGGTCGACCGAAAAGGCGTCCGAGGGGGTTCGAGGCGAGTCAAGCGTGAAGCCGAGTTCGCGCGAGCCGCGGCGGAACTCAAGGCCGTCGATCCGCCCCGTGGAAAGTCCCTGGAACGACTGGTCGTTCATGGGGCCGCTCATGGGATAGAACTGGGCCTGGGGCCAGTAGCCGGCGATCGGTAGATAGGATCGGTGGAGGACGCTTCGCCCTTCCTGGTTGACCGCGGCGACCAACTCCGCGTCGTCGTCCGAGAGATCGTAATCCTCCACGTTCCAGGGGACGTCCTTGGAAATGATCGTCTCCTCTCCGGTCGCCAGGTCGAGGCGGGCGAGGCGGCGGAATTCGGCGTCGCGGTCGGTGACGTAGAAGACCGCCTTGCCGTCCCTGGAGAACTTCGGGCTTGAAACCGCGACCTTCGGCGCGCCGTCGGCGGGCTTCGGCGAGATCGTCCGAACCGCGCCGGTGGCCAGGTCGACGAGGTGGACGTAGGATTCGGTGATGGAGATGTATTCCTCAACCGCCAGGGTCTTGCCGTCGGGCGACCAGTCGGCGACGGTCCAGAGGCCGGCGACCTCCTTCACCGTCCGGCGCAGCGCCGGGTCGGAGGCGGCGGCGACGCGCACGTCCATGTCCTTGCCGTTGCGGGCGTTGTCGCTCCAGGCGAGCAGGTCGCCCGCGGGGGACCACCGCGGCGAGGCGTGGCGGCTTTCGCCGTCGGAGATTCGGATCGGCTCGCCGCCGTCGCGGTCCTGAAGGAAGAGCTGATAGTTCTCCGCGCCCCCCTCGTCCATGGTGAAGAGGAACTGGCCGCGGCGCGGCCTGGGCGAGACCCCCAGCACGCGCTCGGGGAGGAACGTCAACTGCCGGCGCGCCCCGCCGGGCGCGGCGACGTAATGGACCTGGGTCGTGTCGGCGAATCGGGTCGTGACGTAGATCGCCCGCTTGCCCTCCTCGCCGTCCCAGCCCTGGAAGCTCGCCCCGCGGATGTTTTGGTGGCGGTTCAACTCCGCCGCCAGCGATTGGGGGATCGGCGGCGCCCCCTCGACCCGGATCGTGTCGGGGACGGGGATCGTCGGCTCCCCGGCCGTCGCCAACCCGGCCAGGGCGAACAGGGCGAACCACGACGCGACTCGGCGCATGTCCACGGACTCCTGGGTGAAGGCGAGGCGCTCCGACCGTCTCGGGTTCGCCGATCATACCGCCGGATCGGAAAGCCAGGAACCGCGGAAACGCGGAGGACGTGGCGAGAGGGGCGAATTCGAGCGAAAGTCCGACCGCCATCGCTCGACGTCGCGTTTTCGATTCGAGACGCTATCGGCGCAGGGCGGCCAGGCGGTCGAGTTGGGCGTCGAGCCGGGCCCGCACGCGGTTCACGGTCGGGAAGCGGAACAGGATCAGGATCAGCGACGCGGCCACGACGGCCAGCGCGACGACCCCGCCATCAAGCGTGTAGGCCAGGGCGCCGAAGAACGCCGCGCCCTCGTTGAAGGCCGAGGCCACGATGAGTCGGGTCTGGAACAGGGCCAGAAGCCGCGCCTCGTCGTCGGCGGGGTCGACCTCGCGCCAGGAGGGCTGGGGGCCGTCGGGCCAGGGATTGCGCGCGATCGCCCGCAGGCCGGCCTCGCCGATGAGCAGCGACGCGGCCAGCGCGAGCAGGGCGGAGACCGCGCAGGCGGCCACCGACGTCGCCGTGACCAACGGCAAGCCCAGGATCGTCGGCCCCTCCGCGATCCCCGGCCGTCGTTCGGCGGTTCGGAACGTCGCCATGACGATGAGGCAGAAGCACGCCACGGCGCCGGTCAGCATGCCGACGATGAACTGCTGGGTCCGGACGGTCGTCCGAACGGGATCGTCGTCGTTCCGGCCTTCGTCCTCGTCCCGGTCCTCGTCGAACTCGTCGATGAACATGGCGTCCCTCGCTCGGGAGGCGCGGTCGGCCTCTTCCCCCGGTATCGTCGCATCTCGCGGCCGGCCCACGCCAGCGGATCTCCGGGCGCGGCTCCGCGCGGGTCGGGCCGGGTCGCTACAATGGTCCGACCGGCCCGGATCGCGCGGGCCGAGGCCGTCGTCCCCCTGGGACGGCCCGCGGAGAGCTTCAAGGGACGACCATGCGAATTCGCTTGCTCGCGGCGCTGGGGTGGACGATCTTGATCGCGGGGCTGTGCTGGACGCCGCGCGCCGTCGTGAGGGAGGTGGAGGAGGAGGCCGGGTTTTGGCTCGTCCCGCATTTCGACAAGGTCGTCCACCTGGGGATGTTCGCTGGCTTCGCGTTCCTCTGGCTGGCCGCCGCGCGACGGCCGCGGTACGGGGCGGTCGCGCTGGCGGGGTTGGCGTTCGCCGTCGCGACCGAGCTGGGCCAGCTCGCCCCCCAGGTCAACCGAACCGCCGACCTCGACGACGCCGTCTTCGATCTCGTCGGGGTCGCGCTGGGATCTCTGGCGTTCCGATTCGCGACCGCGCGGCGCGCCCGGAAACGAGACGCCGCCTCGGCGCCGGTCGCGACCGGCGCCGAGGCGGCGTGAGCGTTCTTCGGCGATCTTCGTCGGAGCGGGCGGTCAGTCGCGGGCGACCCGGATCGCGGGGGGGGCGACGGCCGCGGTCGCGGTCCCCGGAGGGGGCAACTCGATCGCCGCGGCGGGGCGGGCGTTGGAGGCGACGGCCGCCTCGTGGCAGGCCCTCGAAATCGGCTCCGAGGCGATCGTGACCAAAATCGACATCACGGCGCAGGTGGCGGTCGCCAGCGCGACCGGCCAGCCGCCGACGGCCGTCAAGGGCTCGGCCGGCTCGCCCAGATACATCAAGACGATGATCCGGAGGTAGTAGAACGCCCCGACCGCCGCGTTGAGCATGCCGATGACCGCCAGCAACTGGAGCGAGAACGCCTCCGGACCCTCCACCGCCGCGAACGCCGCCGAGAAGATCTGGAACTTGCCCAGGAAGCCCGCCATCGGCGGGAAGCCCAGCAGGCTCAACAGACAGATCGTCAGCCCGAACGCCGGGATCCGGTTCGACCAGCCGGCGCCCGAGAGGTCGTAAATCGACGTCGCCGGCCGGCCGTCTCGGGTTTGAAGCGCCTGGATCAGGCCGAACGCCCCCAACGTCATGAACGCATAGGCCACCAGGTAGAACAGCACCGCCTCGACGCCGTGGTAGAAGGCGATCCCCTTCTCCCCCCCGGCGAAGGCCGCGGTGATCCCCACCATGATGTAGCCGGCGTGGGCGATCGACGAGTAGGCCAGCAGCCGCTTCAGGTCGGTCTGCAAGAGCCCGACCATGTTCCCCAGCGTCATCGTCGCCACGGCGATGATCCAGCAGAGGATGACGACCTTGTGGACCAGCGGGTCGCCCATCTGCCGCGACGCCAGCACGGCCGTCAAGACCCGGATCATGGCCGCCGACCCGACCACCTTCGGCACCCACGAGAGCATCGCGGTGACCGGCAACGGCGACGCCTGGTACACGTCCGGCGCGTAGAAGTGCAGCGGGACCGCCGCGATCCGGAAGCAAAGCCCCCCCATGACGAAGACGACCGCCAGAATCCCCAGGCTCATGTTGGGGAAGTAGGGGATCGACGAGGCCGTCAGCGCCCCCAACGCCTTGAGGTTGGTCGTCCCGGCCGCGCCGTAGAGGAACGTCATTCCGTAGAGCGTCAAGGCCGAGGCGAAGATGCTCAGGAAGAAGTACTTGGTGGTCGCCTCCCGCGTGGCCGCGCTCCGGCGCGAGAGGTAGAGCCACAGGTACGTCGGGATGCTCACCAGCTCCAGGCCCACGAACAGCAGGATCAGGTCGTTGGACGACGCCGTCAGCATCGTCCCGGCCTCGAGCATCAGGAACGAGCCGAAGAACTCCGCGGCGCGCCCCTCCGGCGGCTCGCGATGCGCCAGCCCGAGCATGATGAAGCCCGAGAGCAGCACGAACAGCCGGACGTAAAACGAGAAGGCGTCGTTGATCGCCGAGGCGGCGTAGACGTCGGGGTCGACGTGGCGGGTCGCCGAGAGGACCATGACCGCCGCCGCCAACGCCGCCGCGGCGAGCGCGCACCAGTGTTTCCGGGCGACCTTCACGAACGGCGAGGCCGTCATCATGACGATCGCGACGGCCACGAGCAGGATCTCGGGCGCGAGGACGTAAAGCGTTTGCTGGACCGTCTGATAAGCTTGCTCGGGAGTCATCGCCGGCGTTCCGTGTGGGTGTGCGAATAAGTCGGGCGCGGGACGGGCTTCAGCTCAGCGAGCGTCGCGCGACAGCATGGTGACGGACGCGCCGGCGGGGGCCGCCGCGGCCCTCGCGGCGACCTTGAACGCGGCCTGCTCCTGCCGCTCCACGACCCGGGTCAGCTCGGCCGCCGCCGGTCGGATCCGGGAGAAGAAGACCTCCGGGAGGATCCCGATGCAGAGGATCACCACCGCCAGCGAACCCAACGCCGCCCCCTCGAACCAGCCGAACGGCGCGACCTCCGCGTGCTCGTGGCCGTCGCCCGCGGGCTCCCGAAGCGGGCCGAAGACGGCCCGCCACAAAAGCACCATCAGGTAGAACGCCCCCAGGATCATCCCCACCACGGCCCCGGCGCAGGTCCAGGGGCTGACCGCGAACGTCGCCGCCAGGATCGGGAACTCGCCGATGAACCCGTTGAGCCCCGGCAGCGCCGCGGAGCCCAACGCCGAGTAGATGAAGAAGAACGCCAGCACGGGGAACTTCACCCAGGAGCCCCCCAGCACGTTCATGTCCCGGGTGTGGTAGCGGTGGTACAGGACCCCCACGCAGGCGAACAACGCCCCGGTCGTCAGGCCGTGGTTGACCATCTGGATCACCGCCCCGTTGATCCCGGTGGCGCTCATCGCCGCCAGGCCGAGGACCACGAACCCCATGTGGCTGACCGAGCTGTACGCCACCAGCCGTTTCATGTCGGTCTGCGCCAGCGCCGTCAGCGCCCCGTAGATGATGCCGACGACGCAGAGCGCCGCGAGGAACGGGTAGAGCGCCTGGGCCGCCAGCGGGGTCATCGCCAGGTTGAAGCGGATCAGCCCGTAGGCCCCCAGCTTCAACAGCACTCCGGCCAGGAGGATCGAGCCGGCCGTCGGCGCCTCGACGTGCGCCAGCGGGAGCCAGGTGTGGAACGGGAACAGCGGCACCTTGATGGCGAACCCGGCGAACAGGAGCAGGAAGATCAGGATCTGGGGACTGGTCCACGAATCGACGCGGTACCACTCGTCCCATTCGATCGTCGCCAGGCCCCGGGTCAATTCGGGGATCGAGAACGTCAGCACGTGCCCCGGCGAATATTGCATGTGGACGACGACGATCGCGATGACGCCCAGGAGCGTCAGCAGGCCGCCGGCCAGGGTGTAGAGGAAGAAGTAGATCGACGCCCGCCTCCGATCCGGCCCGCCCCAGATCCCGATGTTGAAGAACAGCGGGATCAGGGTGAACTCGAAGAAGACGTAGAACAGCACCACGTCGAGCGCCGCGAACAGGCCGAGCAAGCCGGTCTCCAGCAGCAGCAGGAAGGCGTAGAACAGAGCGACCCGCTCCGAGGCGACCTCCCACGACACCAGGACCGAGACGACCGACAGCAGCCCGGTGAGGACGAACAGCCAGATCGAGATCCCGTCGAGCCCCAGGGCGAACCGGACGTCGGGCCGTCCCAGCCACGACCAGCCGTAGGGGCCGCCGTCGGGCCCCGCGGCGAACTGCGGCGCGGTCACGTCGGGCTCGAAACTTACCAGGAACAAGAGGCAGAACGCGAACGTCACCAGGCTGGTCCACAGCGCGATGCTCCGCGACGCCTCCTTGTCGAGGTTCGGGAGCAGGACCAGCGCCAAGGCGCCGATCAGGGGCAGGAACACGGTCAACGCCAGCAGTGTCGCCATCGAAACCTTCCTCGGGAGCCTTGGTCGCCGCTCGGCCGTCGCCCTCGCGCGCCTGGAGTCCTTCGTTGCTCGTCTCAGGTGAACAGCAGCAGCCAGAGCAGGACCGCGACGCTCAGCGCCGAGGCCGCGGCGTAGAACTGGATCAGGCCGTTTTGGTATTTCGCCAGCACGTCCTTGGCCGCCGCCCAGGGGACGTTCGCCACCCCTTGCACCAGGCCGCCTATGACCTTCACGTCGAAGATCCGCGACCCCAGGGTGAACCCCCGCAGAAGCGCCATGACCGTGCCGTCGTAGATCTCGTCCACGTGGAACTTGTTGAGCGAGGCCCGGTACAACGGCCGGACCGCGGCGGCGACCCGCGCCGGCAGGTCGCTCGGCTCGGCGTACATCACGAAGGCCAGGGCGATGCCGGCCAGGGCGACGATCGTGCTGACGATCGGCGTCGTCCAGGTGAAGGCGTGGCCGGCCGCCGGCAGCGACTCGAAGCCCAGCGTGTGTTCGAGATGGCCCTCGAACAGCCCGGTGGGGCCGAACAGCAGCCCGACCAGAAGCGCGCCGGCGGCCAGGACGATCATCGGGTAGGTCATGATCGCCGGCGATTCCAGGCCGATCTCGTGATGGCCGTGGCCGTGGGCGTCGGCCGCGTGGTCCTCGTGGTCGTGGCCGTGGTCGTGGGCCGCGACGGGCGCCGGCGGGGCCTCGGGGTCGTCGGGGCCGGGGAGCTTCTCGGGGCCCCAGAAGGTCATGAAGAAGGCGCGGAAGGTGTAGAAGGCGGTCAGGAAGGCCGTCAGCATCGCCAGCCAGTAGAGCGGGCCGTAGAGCCAGCCCATGCCGAAGCCGATCTCACGGCTGGCGTGCGGGGCCGCCCCCAGGGCCACCAGCACCTCGTCCTTGCTCCAGAAGCCGGCGGTGGGGAAGATCCCCGCCAGCGCCAGCGCGCCCAGGGCGAACGTCCAGCAGGTGTACGGCATCCGGCGGCGGAGGCCGCGGAACCGCCGCATGTCGATCACGTCGCCCATCGAGTGCATCACCGACCCGGAGGCGAGGAACAACAGAGCCTTGAAGAAGGCGTGGGTGAACAGGTGGAACATGCCGGCCACGATCGCCAGCCGCGCCAGCGAGCCCACCCCGGAGCCCAGCGCCATGAACATGTAGCCGAGTTGGCTGACCGTCGAGTAGGCCATCACCCGCTTGAGGTCGTTCTGGGTCAGGGCGATCAGCGCCGCCAACAGGGCCGTCAGACAGCCGATCGTGGCGATCAGGAGCTGGACCTCGGGGGAAAGCGCGATCAGGGGGGTCGAGCGGGCGATCAGGTAGACGCCGGCGGTGACCATGGTCGCCGCGTGGATCAGGGCCGAGACCGGCGTCGGGCCCTCCATCGCGTCGGGGAGCCAGACGTAGAGCGGCAGTTGGGCGCTCTTGGCGGTCGCCGCCCAGAAGAGCAGCAGCGGAATCCCCCACCTGGCCGCCTCGGGGAGCGACTGCAAGGTCGAGTCGGCCAGCACGTTCTGGTAGCTCAGGTCGTGGTTGGGGACGACCGTCCAGAGCCAGAAGATCGCCAGCGCGAAGCCGATGTCGCCCAGGCGGTTGACCAGGAACGCCTTCACCGCCGCCGCCGCCGCCGCCGGCTTGGCGTACCAGAAGCCGATCAACAGGTAACTACAGACCCCCACCCCCTCCCAGAAGGCGTAGGTCAGCACGTAGTTGTTGGAGAGCACCAGCCCGGTCATCGAGAAGACGAACAGGCCGATCTCCGCGAAGAACCGGGGATAGCCCGGATCGCCGGCCATGTAGCCGCCGGCGAAGACGACGACCAAAAACGAGATGAACGTCACCATCGACAGCATCAGCGTCGACAGGCCGTCGACCCGGAACTCGAGCGGCACCACGAACGAGCCGGCCTCGATCCACCTGGAGACCACGACCGTCTTTTCCGGGTCCGCCGCCGCGTAGGCCGCCAGCGACAGCAAGAACGCCAGCCCCACCCCGATCGCCACCGGCGCGAACGGGTCGATCTTGACCCGTCGCGCCACGAACCCCGCGAACAGCCCGCCCACCAGCGGGCAGGCCGGGACCAGCCAGATGTTGTCCACGAAGAAACCCACGTGTCGCCGCTCCTCTTTGGTCTCGCCTTCGCCTCGCCCGTCCCGCCGCCGCGCGACCGCGGCGCGTCCTCAACGACGACGCTCGGTCCAGGGTTGGATCGGGTGGGCCGGCTCCAGGCCGGCGGGGGTCAGGGTCGGGTACGTCTCGATCCCGTCCTCGTGCTCCAGGGGCGCGGCCTGGGTCGCCTCGTCGACCAGGTCGGTCGGGCCGACCCCCTCCTCGCGGACCTCCTGCCAGAGCGTCACGTCCAGCGACTCCTTGCGGTTGTACAGCACCACGATCAGCGCCATCGCGATCGACGCCTCGCACGCCGCGACCGTCAGGATCACGATCGTGAACACCTGGCCGGTCCAGTTGCCGTGGAACCGGCCGAAGGCCACCAGCGACAGCCCCACCCCCTGGAGCATCATCTCCGCGGAGAGGAACATCACGATGAGGTTCCGCCGCGAGACGAACCCCAGCATCCCCAGCGCGAACAAGGCCGCGCCCACCAACAGGTAGTTGGTCAACAGGTCGATCGAAAACGGGTCGGTCATGGCTTGGTCCGTCGGGTTCCGGGGGCGAGCGGGTTCAGGCGGTCTCGCCGCGCTTGCGGGTCGGCCTGGGGTCGGCGATGAGCACGGCGGCGATCAGGGCGGCGAACAGGAGCGAGCCGGCCAGTTCGACGGTCACCAGGTGGTCGGCGTAGAGCGCCTCGCCCAACCCGGCGACGTTGGGCTTGAGGATCGCGGCGTCCGAGTCGCCGCGGTCCTCCGCGAACAGCGACGACGTCGGCCGCAGGGCCTTGTCCAGGACCACCCGGACCCCGGCGCCGGTCGCCTCCTGGAAGAAGTGCGGCCCCAGCTCGCGGCCGGGGTGGAGCCGGTCCTCGGCCGCGGCCTCGGGCCCCGCGGCGTCGGGGCGGTAGCTCCCCGACAGCCCCACCAGGCAGTAGGCCAGCGACCAGAGCAAGAGGAAGCTGGTGAAGACGGCCCGCCCCGGCGTCCTGGCCGCGCGGTCGTAGACGGCCTTCCCCTCCATCTGGGCCAGCATGATCACGAACAGGAACGTGACGACGATGGCCCCGGCGTAGACGATCACGGTCCCCGCCGCCAGGAACTGCGCGTCCGCCAGCAGGAACAGCCCGGCCGTGGCGATCACCGTCCCGGCGAACCACAGGGCGCTGTAGACCGGGTTGCGGCTGGTGACGGTCATCACCCCGCAGCCCAGCGCCCCGGCCGCGAAGACGTAGAAGAACGCCCCGGAGACCAGTTCGCCCAGGGGCGAAAGCGCCGGCGGCGTCAACAGCAGCAGGAAGCCCAAAAGGCCCAGGGCCGCGAACAGCCCCCCGGCGACGTAGAGCGTGCGGGCCTTGGCCCGGCCGCGGCGGTGCGGCAGGAGCAGGTACGTCCCGATCGCGCCCGAGAGGACGCCGAGGGTCGCGAGCGTGAAGGTGGCGTCGTCGGTCATGGGGTCTGGTCGCCTGGCTGGGGGCCTTGGGGTCGCGGGGGGGTCACGGCAGCAACGACTTGGAGATCGGCGAATCGAGCGTCTCCGTCGGCGTCGCCTCCGACCTGGGGGGGGCGTTGAAGACCATCGGCTCGGCCTCCTTGGTCATGTCGAAGACCGACAGCAGCTTGGTCTTGTCGAAGATCATCTCCTCGCGCGACAGCCCGGTCAGGTCGTACAGCCCGGTCAATTCGATGGCCTCGCAGGGGCAGGCCTCCTCGCACATCCCGCAGTAGATGCAGCGCAATTCGTCGATGACGAAGCTCTCGGGGTACTTCTCGCGGTCGGGCCAGCTCGCGGGCGCCGTCGCCCCCACGATGTCGATGCAATGCGCCGGGCAGGCCGTGGCGCAGAGCATGCAGGCGACGCACCGCGGCCGGCCCTCCTCGTCGCGGTTGAGCCGGTGGACGCCGCGGTAGATCGGGCTGGGGACGTGCTGGACCTCGGGGTATTCGACGGTGATCGCCTTGTCGCGGAACGCCACGCCGAGGATGTGCTCGGCGGTCACGACCAGTCCGTCGAGGATCCGCGGCAGATAGATCCGGTCCCCCAGGGTCAGCTTGGGAGGCTCGATCTTCTTGAGTTTCGGGTCGTCGGGTCGCACGCCTTCAGCTCCAGTACGTTCGGACCAGCTGGACGATCGCGGCGGTGGCCGCGAGGTTGATCAACGCCAGGGGGATCATCGACTTCCAGGCCAGGTCCATGAGTTGGTCGTAGCGGAACCGCGGCAGCGTCCACCGGACCCACATGATGAAGAGGATCGCCAGCGCCACCTTGCCCGCGAACACCAGGACCTTGAGCGCCGTGAAGACGATCCCCGTGTGCGCCGAGGTCAGGATCCAGGGGAGGTTCCAGCCCCCGAAGAACAGCGCGACGGTCACGAAGCAGGCCGTGATGATGTGCAGGTATTCGCCGAGGAAGAACATGCCGAACTTCATCGCCGAGTACTCGGTGTGGAAGCCGGCCACCAGTTCCTGTTCCGACTCCGGCAGGTCGAACGGCAGCCGGTTGGTCTCGGCGAACGCGCTGGTGAAGAACAGGACGAACGCCAAGGGCTGGTAGAGGCAGCCCCAGCCGTGGGAGTCCTGCCAGAGGATGATCCGGTTGAGGTCCAGCGATCCGGCGACCAGCACCATCCCCAGGATCGACAGCCCCAGCGGGATCTCGTAGCTGATGAGTTGGGCGCTCGAGCGCAGCCCGCCGATGAAGGCGTACTTGTTGTTCGACGCCCAGCCCCCCAGGATCACCGCGTAGACCGCCAGGCTCCCGATCGCCATGATGTAGAGGACGCCGATGTCGATGTTCGGCGCGATCTGGAAGTCGATCCACTGATCGGGCCCCAGGGGGCCGAACGGCGCCGCCGCGAAGCCGATCATGGCCGTGACGATGGCGATCCACGGCGCCATCAGGTAGATCGGCTTGGTGACGTACTTGGGGATCACGTCCTCTTTCAGGAGCATCTTGGCCCCGTCGGCCAGCGGCAGCAAAAGCGCCGCGGGGATGCCGAACTCGCGGCCGCAGCGGTTGGGGCCGATGCGGTCCTGGGAGTAGGCGGCGACCTTCCGCTCGACGAGGATCAGGTAGGCGACCGCCCCCTGCGTCACTCCGACCACGATCAGGATCTTCACCACGATCCCGATCAAAAACCAAATCGTCATCGCGTCGTCCTCGCCGCCTCGCGCCGTCGCCCGAACTCGATTCCGCCCGTTCCCGACTCCACCCCGTCCCGTCCTCCGCCTCGTCCCGGATCAGCGCGACCTGGCCGCCCCCAGGGGGTTGAACCAGAGGTCGACGAATCGGGGCTGTTCGGCCTCGGGGTCGGGGGCCTCGCCGTCCAGGGGGACGCCGTACTCGTGGATCTCGCCCCCCCCGGCCGCGGCGAACGCCGGGGCCCGTTCCGCCAGCTCGGCCAGGACCTCGCGGGAGTCCGGCGGGCCGGGGCGGTCGAGCAGGATGGCGAAGAGGTCCAGCCCCGGCAGCGAGCCCTCGCGCGGCGGCAAGGCGGCCGCCGCGTACTGGAGCCTGCCGTCGGCGTTGACGTAGCAGCCGGCCTTTTCGGCGAAGCCCCCCGCCGCCAGCACGACGTCGGCCTTGTGGGCCAGGGCCGAGACTCGGACGTCCTGGACGACGACGAACGGCGTCTTGGCGCGGATCGCCGCGGCGGTCGGCTCGTCGATCCACTCCTCGACGTAGCCCCCCGCGACGTAGAGCGCCCCGACCTCTCCCGTCTCGATCTGCTTGAGCAACTCGTCGTACTCGACGACCGAGCCCTGGACGTGTTCGATCACCGCGCGGACGCCGCGGGCGTTGGGGGCCTTCTCGGCGTGGATGGTGAACGGCCTGGGCGTGAGGAACTGGGTGTCGCCCCAGCGGTCCTTGCTCTGGTCCGGCGTGAACGTCCGGTCCTCGCCCACGACCGGGACGGGGCCGACGGCCAGCGTCGCCTCCCGGGTGACGTCCCGCAGGTAGCGGGCCATCAGGTACGCCTCCTCGACGGTGAGGAACGGCGAGAGGACGCCCGCGACCCGCTTGCCGGCGACCACCGCGGCCTTCAACCCCCGGTCGACCTCCCGAAGCGCCGCGTCGACGACCGCGGGGGCGTGTTCGCCGTCGGCGCCCAGGACGAACATGCCGGGGATGGCGTCGGCGGGCGCGGCGTTCCGCCGGTAGCCGTAGCGGCCCTCGTCGCACATCCAGTAGTCGTTGACGTGGGGGTTGGAGAGCGGCTTGACCCGCCAGACGGTCCCCTTGTTCTCCTCGACGCTGATCTTGCAGCCGGTGGAGCAGAGCGTGCAGACCGAGTCGTGCTTGGCGAGGAACCAGACCCGTTGCTTGTGGAGGAAGTCCTTGTCCAGAAGCGCCCCGACCGGGCAGACGTCGACCACGTTGCCGGCCAGGGGGTTGTCGTCCATGGTGACGCCGGGGAAGTTGTCGATCTCGACGTGGGCGCCGCGGCGGATGATCTGGAGTTCGGCGTCGCCGCTGATCTCGCGGGTGAAGCGGACGCACCGCGTACACATGATGCAGCGGTCGGTCACCAACTGGATCGTCTCCGAGACGTCCTTGACCGGGTTGGCCTGGCGCTGCTCGACGTAGCGGTGGTTGGTCTGGCCGTCCTGGTAGTTGGTGTAGTCCTGCAACCCGCACTCGCCGGCCTGGTCGCAGACCGGGCAGTCGAGCGGGTGGTTGATCAGGAGGTATTCGAGGATCTGGCGGTGGTGTTCCTTGACCCGGGGGCTGTCGGTCACCAGCACCGTGCCGTCCTTGGCCGGCGTCGCGCAGCCGGGAACGAGCTTGGGGACCATCTTGATCTCGCCGGTCTTGGGGTCGCGGGCCCCGACCTCGACCTCGCATATCCGGCAACTCGCCACGACCGAGAGGCCGGGGTGCCAGCAGTAGTAGGGGATCTCGATCCCGACCCGCTTCGCCATCTGGATGACGTTGAGGTTCTCCCCCTCGGGGATCGGGTGCTCCTCGCCGTTGATGATGATGGTCGCCATCGTTCGTTTCGGTCCAGGTGGTTCGGTTCGCGCGGTCAGGGTCGGGGCTGGGGCGGGTCCGGTCGGCTCGGCCTCAGGCCGGGGGCCGCCCCGGCGAGTGCAACGCGGCGGCCGGCGGCGGCGGCGCGGGGACGGCGTTGCGGATCGCGGCGAGGTCGACCACCTGGCCGGCGATGATGTCGCGTTGCAGCTTCGTCGGGCCCGCCCCCGGCGTCTGATGCGTCTTGATGTAGTCTTCCAACTCGCCGCGGAACTTGGCGATCGCGTTCTTGATCGGCCAGGCGGCGCCGTCGGCGAGTCCGCAGATGGTGGTGCCGGGGATGATCCCCATGTTCTCGGCCATGTGGAGCATGACGTCCAGGTCCTCGATCCGGCCGCCCCCTCGCTTGAAGCGGCGGATCGTCCGGTCGAACCAGTTGGTCCCCTCGCGGCAGGGGGTGCATTGGCCGCAGCTCTCGTGGGAGAAGAAGCGGCAGGTGTTGTGGAGGTAGTCGACGATCGACGTCTGGTCGTCGAGGACCGTCACCGCCGCGGTCCCCAGGCCCAGGCAGCCGGTCTTGCGGATGCTCTCGAAGTCGAGCGGGACGTCGAACTCGTCGGCGGTCAGGAGCCCCATGCTGATCCCTCCCGGCACGGCGGCCTTGGCCTTGCGCCCCTTCCAGACGCCGCCGCCGTGGACGTCGATCAGCTCCCTGGTGGTGACCCCCATCGGCAGCTCGACGCAGACCTGTTTCTCGACGTGGCCGGAGACCGTGTACAGCTTCGGCCCGTAACTCTTGGGGACGCCGATCGACTTGAACCAGTCGGCCCCGCGCTCGATGACGTGGGGCACGCAGCAGAGGGTCTCGATGTTGTTGACGACGGTCGGCTTGTGGAACGCGCCGTCGACCGCCGGGAAGAACGGCGGCTTGATCCGCGGCCAGGCCCGCTTCCCCTCCAGGCTCTCGATCAGCCCGGTCTCCTCGCCGCAGATGTAGGCCCCGGCCCCCCGGTGCAGCCAGACGTCGAGGTCGAAGCCCGTTCCGTAGACGTTCTTGCCGAGGTGCCCCGCGGCGCGGGCCTCGGCGATGGCCGTCTCCAGGATCTTGTAGGCGTTGATGTACTCGTAGCGGAGGTAGACGTAGGCCGTGGCCGCCCTGGTGGCGAAGCACGAGATCAGAATCCCCTCCAGGAACATGTGGGGATCGAGTTCCATCAGGTAGCGGTTGTTGAACGTCGCCGGCTCGCTCTCGTCGCCGTTGACGCACATCAACGTCTCGGTCCTCCCCTTGGGGAGGAACGTCCACTTCAGCCCGCAGGGGAAGCCCGCGCCGCCGCGGCCGCGCAGCTCGGAGTCCTTGACGACGGCGACGACCGCGTCGGGGTCCATCGTCGTCAGCGCCTTGCGCGCGGCCTGGTAGCCGCCGCGCGACTCGTACACCTTGAGCGTCCGGGCGTCGGGGACGTTCCAGTTCCGGGACAGGACGGGTTCAAACGTGGCCACGGGCGTCGCATCTCCATTTTGGGCGTGGTCGGGGTCGGCCGCGCGGCGGTCAGACGTGGGGGCCTTCGTCGTCCTTGCGCCCTCGCTTGAGCTCCTCGAGCATGGCGTCGACCCCGGCCTCGTCGAGCGGGCCGAAGACCCGGCCGTCGTCGGCCAGGGCCGCCGGCGCGTGGTCGCAGATCCCCAGGCACTCCGCGAACTCCACCGTCAGCTTGCCGTCGGGCGTGGTCTCGCCGGGCTTCACCCCCAGCTTGTCGCAGGCGTGGCCCAGAAGCTCGTCGCCGCCGCGGAGCATGCACGAGATCGACCGGCAGACCCAGACCCGGACGTCGCCCAGGGGGGCCTGCGGGAAGAACCCGTAGAAGCTCATCGTGTCGTGGACCTCCGCCGGCGCGATCTCCAGCAGCTCGGCGATCTCGTGCATCGCCCGCAAGGGGACGCAGCGGTAGTGCTCGTGCACGATGTGCAAGGCCGGCAGGGTCACGGCGCGCTTGGTCGGGTACCGCGGGAAGAACGCGCGGATCTTCTCCCGCATCGACTCGGTGAGCATCGCGGCCTTCCGCGACGGTTGCGACTGGGACGGGGCTTCGGCGGGCATCGTTCTAGGGTCCTCGCGGCGGGCGCTCAGCGGTCCAGTTCGGCGGCGATGATGCTCAGGCTCCCGAGCACGGCCACGACGTCGGCGAGCATGTGGTCCTTGATGATGCGCGGAAACACCGCGAAGTGGATGAACGACGGCGGCCGGGTCCGCACCCGCCAGCCGAACTCGGTCCCGTCGGTCACCAGGTAGTAGCCCAACTCGCCGTTGGGCCCCTCGACCGCCGCGTACACCTCGTTCTTCGGCGTCTCGAACCCCCGGTTGGGCATGATCATCTCGAAATGCATGATCAGCCCCTCCATGCTGTTGTACGTCGTCGCCTTGTCCGGCAGGTTCAGCTTGTCGGCGATCGGCAGGTTGCACGGCCCGCCGGGGAGCCCGGCCAGCGCCTGCTCGACGATCTTGACGCTCTGCCGCATCTCCTCCATCCGGACCATGAACCGCGCCCAGCAGTCCCCCTCCTCGCAGTACGGCACCTCGAAGTCGAACTCCGGGTACGCCAGGTAGGGGGCGTCCTTGCGCAGGTCGAACTTCACCCCGCTGGCGCGGGCGATCGGCCCGGTGCAGGACAGCGCGATCGCGTCGGCCTTCGAGAGCGTCCCCACCCCCCGCATCCGGTCCAGGAAGATCCGGTTGCGGAAGAGCAGCTTGTCCATGTCCGCGTAGACCTTCGGGAACGCCGCCAGCACCTTGCGGATTCGGTCCAGCACGCGGTCGTTGAAGTCGTAGAAGACGCCGCCGACCCGGGTGTAGCCGGGGTGGAAGCGGTAGCCCGACATCTCCTCGTAGACGTCGTAGATCAACTCCCGAAGGTTGAAGGCGTAGAGGAACGCGGTGAACGCCCCCAGGTCGAGCGCCGCCGCCCCCGTGCAGAGCAGGTGGTCGCTGATCCGCGCCAATTCGCCGATGATCACCCGGATGTACTGGCACCGCGGCGTCAGTTCGACCCCCAGCGCCTTCTCGACGGCGTGGTGCCAGGCCACCTCGTTCATCGGCGGGCTGATGTAGTTCTTGCGGTCGGCGACGGTGACGTACTGGTTGAAGTTCAGGTGCTCGCCGAGCTTCTCGAAGCCCGAGTGCAGATAGCCGATGTGCGGCGTCGCCTTGACGATCCGCTCGCCCTCCAGCTCCAGGATCAGCCGCAGCGTCGTGTGCGTGGCCGGGTGCTGGGGGCCGAAGTTGAGGGTCCAGGTGGCCTGCCTGACCTCGGTCTGAAGGTCGGGCTCGTCGAGCAAGGGGGCCGGCATGGCGTCTCTTTCGGACCTCGCGTAATGGGAAGACGGTCGTCGCGCGTCGCGTCCGCCGCTCGGGTCAGGACTCTTCGCGGGTGAGCTTGGTGAAGTTGTGTCGCTCGCCGCGGCCCCGCAACGGATAATCCTTGCGGAGCGGGAACGACGCGAACTCCTCCGGCATCAGGATCCGACGCAGGTCGGGGTGCCCCTCGAACCGGATCCCGAACATGTCGTAGACCTCGCGCTCCATCCAGTCGGCCCCGGGCCACAGGGAATAGGCCGACGGCAGGACCGGATCGGGGTCGTCCACGCCCGCCTTGACCACGACCATCCCGGCGGTCTCCAGATCCCGCAGGACGTAATGGACCTCGAACCGCGCGCCGGTCCCCTGGCGGTCGGGATCGGGGTATTGCAGGTAGTCCGTCCCCCCCAACTCGGCGAGGAACGCGCAACCCGCCTTCTCCTTGAGCGCGGTCAGGACCTCGATCAGCCGTCCGGGCGCGACCAGGATCCGCAGGTTGTCGCGGAACCGGACGACGCGGTGGGCGTCCTCGCCCACGGCCGCGGCCAGCTTGGCGAGGATCGCCTCGTCGGCGGCCCCGGGGGCGGGATCGATCCGCGGGTCGGCGGGCGCGCCCGACGGTACGTTGACGGCGGCCTGGCTCATCGCGTCTCCTCGAGTCCGAGCCGCGCCGGGCCGCCGGGAAGCCGGTAGCCGAAGCGGTCCTCGCTGCCGCGCTCGTCGGCGACGCCGGCGCCGGCGGGGGCGTCCCGCCGGGCCAGGACGTAACGTTCGCGGGCCCGCAATTCCGGCAACCCCTCGTTGCCGAACGTCGTGCCGCGCCTCTGGACCTTGGTCTGGATGTCCATCAGCGACCGCAGGATCTGCTCCGGCCGCGGCGGACAGCCGGGGATGTAGGCGTCCACCGGGATGAAGCGGTCGACCCCCTGCACCACCGCGTAGGTGTCGAAGATCCCCCCGGTGCTGGCGCACGCCCCCATGCTGATGCACCACTTCGGCTCCGGCATCTGCAGCCAGATCCGCTGCAACACCGGCATCATCTTCATCGCCACCCGGCCGGCGACGATCATCAAATCGCACTGCCGGGGGCTGAACCGCATCACCTCGGCGCCGAAGCGGGCGATGTCGAACCGGCTCGCGCCCACGGCCATCAGCTCGATCCCGCAGCAGGCGGTCGCGAACGGCATCGGCCAGAGGCTGTGCTTGCGGCACCAACTGAACACGGAGTCCATCGTCGAGACGAAGACCCCCTCGGGCATCTCGGGCTCGTCGCCCGGCGTCACGATCAACTCGGAGCCGGCCTTGCGCGGGTTCACCGCCATTCGAAGACCCCCTTCTTCCAGGCGTAGGCGAACGCCGCGGTCAGGATCGCCACGAAGACCATGATCTCCCAGAACACCAGCGCCCGGAAGATCGGCGGCACCCCCGCGGTCGGCAGTCCGGCGGCCCCCGTCGCCGCCGCCAGGGCGGGCTCCGCCGACCACTGGCTCACCGCCCAGGGATAGAGATAGAGCAACTCCACGTCGAACAGCAAAAACGCGATCGCCACCAGGTAGAACCGCACGTCCACCCGCTGCCGCGCGTCGCCGATCGGGTCCATGCCCGATTCGTAGGGCATCTGCTTGACCCGGGTCTTCTTGCGAGGACCCAGGACCGCGCTGATCGCCAGCATGCTCAGCCCGGTGGCGACGGCGATCGCCAGGAACAGGAAGACCGGCGTGAATTCCGTGCTCATCGTCTCTGGTCGACCCCCGCGGGGAACGGGCCCACGCCTTCGTGAACGGTTTCACGAAGTCGGGGCCGAAAAAAAGACGCCGATCGTCGAGGCCGGCGACGGCCTCGAAACGCGGCGACGCCGATCGCGGTCGCCGGGCTGGACAAGGGCGCCGGGCGTCCGACGGATTCGGCGGG
>Ga0209916_1001458_pt1 | contig 20029 bp, 18 predicted proteins | sample ThiBio_1000_plan_FD_183956 | JGI IMG/M metagenome (GOLD analysis project Ga0209916, IMG submission 183956) | Wastewater bioreactor microbial communities from Cape Town, South Africa - Thiocy_solids_2 (SPAdes) | ecosystem: Engineered > Bioreactor > Thiocyanate-remediating > Anaerobic-Aerobic ... | reverse complement strand
GAACTTTTTAATCCTTCCTTATTTCCAACATAGGGGCTTGGAAAATACTAAACAGCCAAATCTTAACCGCAAAACCGCAACCAGCCGTTTGAAAAAAGAATTATTCTATTTTTACCGGACAGCAATGATTTCAAATCAGAAATATACGCCGTTACCCATACAACTCCTGATGAATGGCTTTGCGATCGTAGCCCATGGCAAGTATTCTTTGCTTGGCCTCGTCAATCATGTTCTTCCAGCCGCAAAGAAAAAACTGTGCGGGCGGAGTATTTTGGGCGAGTTCTTCATAAATAGCATGCACGTAACCCGTTTTCCCTTCCCATTCCTGCCGTGATAAAGTGGGATAATAATGAAAATCGGGAACCTTTTCTGCCAGTTCAACCATTTCTTCATAATAGAGCAGGTTGCATTTCTCGCGACAACCAAATATGAGATGAATATGCTTGTGAGGAATATTGTGCAGATTGATATAATTAACCATGCTGCGAAAAGGTGCAATGCCCGTTCCGGTGCAGATCAGAAATAAATCTTTTTCGATGGGCTGTGGCAGGGTAAATACGCCAAGCGCCCCACGCAATATGAATTCGGAACCCTCTTTTATTTCATTGAATATATATGTAGTGCCTGCCCCACCTTCCAGCAATACAATTACCAGTTCAAACACATTGCTGCCATCGGGCCATGATGCAATGGAATAACTGCGCCATCTTCTGGCGGGCTTTTCGTGAATAGGCAGATCGAGCGTAACGAATTGCCCGGGAGTAAAATCAAAATTATCTGTATCCTGCACTTCAATCCAATACCTGCGGGTTAGGGGAGCTTCTTCCCTGATACGTGTAACTATACCTTTGCGCCAGGGTAGTAAAGCCATATACAGAATTTTTAAAAATGATAACCGTATTAATTAATACCCAATCGCTCCGGTTGCTTAAATATAAACAGTGCTATAAAGTTAAGGGATAGGGATTATAATCCCTGCATGAAAGACCAACCTTTTTGCGACGGCTAATTTGTTTGGTATTGTATTGATTTGCACATATGCAACAAAAAAGCGAAACCCGGGGGCTTCGCTATCAATGCCAAAAATGGCAGGCAATCGTACGTTAGAATAAAATAGAGATAGTCACTTTTAAGGAAGTAATATTACAGCATTTTTGTTATGGCGTGCTATTTATTGATCATTTTTTTATTTAAGATCTGCCATAACATATCCTTCAGTTCAATCAAACCTTTATGTGTGAGCGATGATATGAAAAGATGCGGAATATCAGCGGGCAATTCTTTGCTGATGGCTGCTTTTAATTCCTCATCGAGCATATCGCTTTTGCTTACGGCAATAATAAACTCCTTGTGCAGCAGTTCCGGGTTGTATTGCTCCAGTTCATTAATTAATATATCAAATTCTTTACGGTGATCTTTGCTATCGGCAGGAATAAGAAACAACAGTACAGGGTTGCGTTCAATATGCCGGAGAAAGCGATGCCCCAAACCCTTACCCTCTGCGGCCCCTTCAATAATACCGGGTAAATCGGCAATGCAAAAGCTTTTGTTATCGCGGTATGCCACCATGCCCAGGTTGGGATTAATGGTAGTAAAAGCATAATCAGCGATCCTGGGTTTGGCGGCAGTAATAGCCGATAACAGAGTGGATTTGCCTGCATTGGGAAAGCCTACTAAACCTACATCTGCCAGCACCTTTAATTCTAAAACTTTCCAGGCTTCCTGTCCGGGTTCGCCGGGCTGGGCATATTCAGGCGCCTGGTTGGTGGCTGTGGCAAAACTGGCATTGCCCAAACCTCCGCGTCCACCCTTTATCCAGATCACTTCCTGACCATCTTCCATTATCTCGGCTTCCTTTTCCTTTGTTTCTTCATCAAAGGCTATCGTGCCCAATGGCACTTCTATAACAATATCTTTTCCGGTTTTGCCCGTACAATTATTGCCGCTACCGCCTTCGCCATCTTCTGCAAGTACGTTTTTAAAGTACCGCAAATGCAAAAGGGTCCATAAGTTTTTATTACCTCTGAGAATAATATGGCCGCCCCGTCCGCCATCGCCACCATCCGGGCCGGCCTGGGGATTGTATTTGGTGCGCATAAAATGCTTACTACCGGCACCTCCATGTCCGCTGCGGCAAAATATTCGGATCTGGTCAACAAAATTTGATTTTTCCATCCTGCACTTTGGCCAAAGATATAACCTGCAATGGCATAATTGAGATATAGACAGATTTCGTTAACCATTGCATCTCATTTTACAGTTAAAATCATCTCATTTGTTGAATAGAAGTATAATATAAATATAATTAATCATTATGTATTTGTGATATGAAGGGCCAGATCACTATTTTGTTTGCACCCCTGCCATTAATTTTTTATCTTTGCGCAGCATATCCGTTCCAAACCACCTAAATACTTCAAGGTGCTGGCATATTTTGGATAAACTTAGTCTTCGCCTACTATCGGGGCGGAAATAATTGAGACACTTGTAAAACAGATCATTTCGCCTGTTGTAAAACGGGAGATTGTTCTTTCTATAATTTTTTTAACAGTTCTTCTGCAAACGAAGAGCAATAATTTTTTTTATGTTATTAGCTACTGATCTTGACGGAACATTTTTGGGAGGCCGGCAGGCAGACCGTTTAAAGTTATATCGTTTGATACGGGAGCAGGAAAATATACGCCTGATGTTTGTTACAGGGCGTGGTATTGAAAGTGTGATGCCGCTGTTAGATAACCCTGTGATTCCCGATCCGGACTATATTATTTGTGATGTTGGCGCAACCGTTTTAAACGGGCAAACCCTTGAACCGGTTCAGCCAATACAGTCGGAAATTGAAAGCCAGTGGCCGGGTACACTTGTTATCCAAAAAAGAATGCGAAAAGTAAAAGGACTTCGGTTACAGCCGGTATCGCAGCAGCGGCGCTGTTCTTTTTTTTATGATGGCCGTACGGATATTGATGCGGTAAAAAGAATTGCTGATGAAATGGGGCTGGACGTATTACTGTCTGCAGGCAGGTTCCTCGATATTCTTCCTAAGGATATTAATAAGGGATCTACGCTAAAGCGATTGGTTAAGTTAATGCACATTTCTTCCAAAGATATATTGGTAGCAGGCGATACCCTTAACGACCGGTCATTATACGATACACAGTACAAAGGGGTGGTAGTTGGCGCAGCGGAACCCGCACTGATGGATTACACCAGTGATATGCCGAATGTATTGCAGGCGACATCGCATGGCGCCGGAGGGATACTTGAATCTATGAAGCATTTCCCCGAGTTCAGTGGTTATATTAATAAGGAAGCAAACAATATACCTGAGGATGCACAGGGCGATACCCAATTGCTGGTAATGTATCACCGGTTGCCTTACGAAATGAAAGAAGTAGATGGAACAGAAAAGAAAGTGTCGCCGAAAAGTCCAAATGGAATTATTCCATCCTTGTTGGGCTTCTTCAGCAACGGGCGTACGGGGGCCTGGATTGCGTGGGAAGAAGTGCGTAGTAAAAGTATGGCTCGTGCCGACAGGTATATTGATGAAAACAAATATCCAAATCTTATTGCTTCCAGTATTCCGCTTACCAAAAAAGAAATTGAAGTTTTTTATAAATTATTTTCCAAAGAAGCATTTTGGCCGGTTATATTTTCATTCGCCGATAAAGTGAGGTTCAATCATGAGCAATGGGAGCAGTATGTAAATGTAAACCGCTTATTTGCAGAAAGGGCAGCGGCAGAGGCCGATAAAAATGCTACGGTATGGATACATGAATATAACCTGTGGATGGTTCCGGGAATATTAAGGCAGTTACGGCCGGATGTAAAAATTGGGTTCTTCCATCATACCGCCTTTCCTCCGGCCGATATTTTTAATATCATTCCATGGCGAAGAGAAATCATTGGTAGCATGCTGCAATGTGATTATATAGGGTTTCATATTCCACGGTATGTTGAAAATTTTGTGGACGTAGTAAAAAGCCATACACCGGTTAAAGTGCGTTCCGAGCAATCCTGCGCCGACAGATTTTTGACCTATAGTTGTGCATTGGGCGTAGATAAAATGACAAGAGAGATAGATGCCGGTGGCAGAATAATACGATTGGGCGCACATCCTGTAGGCATTAATATGAAAAATATCCGCCACATTTTTGAGCAGCCGGCCACGCAGGAAAAAATAAAGAAAATGCAAAAGCAAACGGATGGTAAAAAAATAATTTTATCTGTTGAGCGGCTGGATTATGTAAAAGGCCCGCTCGAAAAAATAAATGCTTTTCAATCTTTCCTGGAACGCAATCCGCAATTACATGGTAAAGTGGAATTGATTAATATTTGCACACCACCTGCTTCGGGTATGAAAGTATATGATAAAATACTGGCCGAACTGGAGCAGGCAATTGGTAAAATTAATGGTAAATATGCGCGGTTAGACTGGGTTCCCATTCGCTTCTTTTTCAGGTCGGTGCCTTTTGAGGAAGTGATTACTTATTATGCGATTGCCGATGTGGCATGGATTACACCGCTCCGGGATGGGTTGAACCTGGTAGCCAAAGAGTATATTGGCGTGCAGGGGCTTAAGCCTGCCGCTGATGGCGTATTGGTGATATCTGAATTTGCAGGCGCTTCTGTTGAATTGTCGTATGCTATCCGTACCAATCCTTATGATATTAAAGACCTGGTGCAGGGACTGGAACAGGCGCTGGCTCTGGATCAAAACGAAAAGAAGCTACGCATGGAACGTTTGTTTGAGCAGGTAACCCATTACGATATTGACAACTGGGGCAAAGCTTTTATGCATGAACTGGAAAATATACGCCGGGAAGACAGCGTAATGCAGGTACAGTAATTTCTTCTCAAATCAACGTTTTGGCTGTTCTGAAGCAGGTGCCCTTAAACAGGGCCACCTGCTCATTGCGCTGGTTGGTGATGGTAACAATGTATAGTCCGGTGCTTTTGCCGTTGTGTAACTCTTTGGCTTCTGCGGTTAATGTATCCCACAGTTTTGAAGCTTTGGTAAAAGTGATGGAAGTATCCCATGCCACAGAAAGATTGTTACGGCTGTTGCATGCAAACGCGAAGGCGCTGTCGGCCAATGAAAAAGGAATGCCGCCGTGCACTATTCCCAGTCCATTCAGCATTTCATCGCGTATTTCCATTTGTATTTTACTATAACCCTCTCCCGCCTCAAGCACTTTTATGCCCAGCCACCTGCTGAAGCTGTCCCTGTTCATTATTTCTTCTACTACTGCAATAGCAGTTTTATCATTTGTGTTGCTCATAATTTTTGTTTATCTGAAAAAATAAGTTATTTACTTCTATCGGTTGCCCAATATCCATTTCAAGAGCCTTTTATATCGCCTCGTGCTATTTAAGAACACTTAATACAGTTTGGCCAAAGGACTAATATACAGCATATAACCTGTAGTTTCCAAATGGGGCGCTTCCCAATTTTTTAGAGGATTCATTACAGGTGATTTATTTTGCAGTTGATTCAAACCTGATTTTTATTATCTTTCACCCTTGTTGACTTTCAACTCAATTCCTGCTTTCATACCGGTTTATGAAAAACGATAATCCCATATTAAATAATCCATACGAATCGCCCGTTCGGCATTATGCCACCCATCCTGGTGACGGAAGCCTTAACTATAATTGCAATTGACGAAGAAGCATGGGAAACATTATACAAACACATCTCGCATCCGATTACATATAAAAATGGAAAGAAAATCGCCGTCAGGGTGATCAGCCAGTTTGGGGAAGAAAGTACGAAAGTGATAACGCTATAAAATAAATAAGCCTTTTACCAAATAACAGAACGGACAAAACTTTGAAAATATCTTTTAACGCAGATCGAATATGGCAGTGGATATAATGGATATGGTGGAGTTTCGCAAGCTGGACAAAGATGTTTTTTCGAAGAAGATTCCATTTAAAATTTCTTTTCCCTACCTTAAATATGGATGGCTGAATGTAAATATCAGGGCTGGTGATGACAGTCTTGAATATCAGGCTGCGATTTCTAATTTAAGCGAGTTGGCGGATATAATCGCTGCAGTTGCTGATCTGCTTCCAACAGTGGGCGATTACGATAAGTATTTTCAGTCTTTAAGGACAAGAAGCCGGATAAGATTTGACCTGGAGCCGCAGCTTTATATATTTGATTTCAGAACGGTTTATGATTTTCGGGGTTACTACGCAATTCAGCTATTGATAGCAGAACAATATATGAATTACGATAGTATTGGGTATGATCAGGAAGACTTTGAAGAATTTAGTGGTTCTATTAACGGGTTCGACAATTTTAAAAAATCCATATTGCTTGCAACAGAATTACCACTCCGTTTTTTTGCAGAGCGCTTTTATTTTGCAATGGAGGATCTGTCTTTTAAAACAGGCAAGGACAGGTTTGAAGCAACCAGTGAATATCCATTGGTTGACAAACAATTAAAAAGAATCAGGAAATATCTTGATCAAAAATATTGAATGGAATCCGTGTTTTCCTGTCGCCTGTGTATTCAGATCATACTCCGGTCGAAAGCCCTTTTATATTACCGTTCCGTTAGCGTATATTCTTTCTATGGCATCTTTATATTTTTCCATGATCACCTTTCGTTTCAGGCTGAGCTTGGGGGTAACTTCTCCCGATTCCACGCTCCATTCGCGTGGGAGCAACTCAAACCGCTTTACCTGTTCTACATGGTTGAAATTTTGATTGAACTGTTCCACAATTTCTTTGTAATGCGCTATTACCGCCGGAACTTGAATGGCGCTTTCATTTGACGTGAAAGAAATATTGTTTTTTGCACACCAGTCTTTTAAATTTCCAAAGGAAGGAACAATGAGTGCGCCTACAAATTTTTGCCCGGCGCCCACTACGATAACCTGTTCAATAAAGCGTGATTCTTTCAGTTTGTTTTCAATAGCTGAAGGCGCCACGTATTTGCCACCGCTGGTTTTGAACAATTCTTTTTTACGGTCGGTGATGCGCAAAAATTTATTATCTTCAAATTCACCGATATCGCCGGTATGCAGCCAGCCATCAATAATAGCTTCTGCGGTAAGATCAGGACGTTTATAATAGCCTGCCATCATAGACGGGCCCTTTACACAGATCTCGCCATCATCCATGAGTTTTACTTCCACACCTTTAATAGGTGGTCCAACAGTTCCAAACTTCATCCCTCCCGGTTCGCGCCGGTTGACAGCTATAACGGGTGAGTTTTCTGTAGGTCCGTAGCCCTCGTACAAGGGTATCTGAGCCGCGTTAAATATACGGAGCAGCCGTTCCTGGCATGCCGCACCACCGGTAATAATGTACTTGATATTTCCTCCCAGCGCTTCGCGCCATTTGCTGAAAACAAGTTTATTGGCGACGGATAATTTAATATTATACAAGAAGCCGCCATCAACAAGGTTATCATATTTTTTCCCCAGATCAACCGCCCAGAAAAAAAGTTGCCGTTTAATACCCTTTAATTCCACTCCTTTGCCCATAATGCGTTCATATACTTTTTCGAGTAAACGGGGAACAGTGGTAAATACATCGGGTTTCACCTCCTGCAAATCGGCGCCGATGGTTTCTAAGCTTTGGGCATAATAAATACCTATGCCGCTGAACAGATAGATATAGCTTACCATTTTTTCAAAAATATGGTTCAGGGGCAGGAAACTGAGTGCCTTGTATTGCGGCTGATCATCGAAAGGAAAACTTTCTTTGGAGAAAAATACATTTTGAACAATATTGTTATGGCTGAGCATTACACCTTTTGGGGTGCCGGTTGTGCCGGAAGTATAAATAATGGTAGCCAGGTCGTCTTTTTGAATGCTGCTTTTAATGCTTTCTATTTCCGTTAATCCGGCGTCGGTGGCTTTATCCAATACTTCCGACCAGTGTTTGGCGCCGTCAATAGCATTAAAAGTGAAGATGTCTTTAACCGTGGGTATTCTGGCGCGGATACCCTGCAGCTTTTGAAGCAATTCTTCACTGCTTACAAATACATATTTTACAGCGGCATCGTTAAAGATGAATTCAACTTCGAGCGGGTTGGTGGTAGGGTAGATGGGAACCAGTATAGCCCCGGTTTGCTGTACTGCCAGGTCGGTGATCAGCCACTCGGGACGATTGTTGGAAATGATAGCGATCTTATCCCTGTTTTCCGTGGTCATATCATTGCCCGAAACATCAAGGGCCAGTAATCCGGCTGCTAATTTCAGCGAAGTTTGTTTTACTTCTTCGGTACTGTAAGGCCGCCATTGACCGTTTTCCTTTGCCACAAGCATATCCTTCTTGGGGAATTTTTCCAGTTGGTAATCAAGACAGTCAAATAATCGCAGGGGTTGAATCATAACAATCGTTGTTTGTGCTTTGGTTCAATTTAGGCAAAAAACAATAAACAAAAAAGAAAGCCTATTTATTTTGATAATATTGACCCTTTGGTAATTTAAAGACCCTTCCCCGCTGAAAATCATTGAATGTATTATACGCTCCGGGGTTGTTCTTTATCCAAGTTTGGTATTGCTCCGGGTTGATGGCTGAACCAAATATCCATTGGTTGTATGCTTCATACATTCCGGCTTCCAGTAATTGTTTGTGGTAACCGAACAACCGGAAGGGAAATTTTGCCGCATGGGATTGCAGCCAGTTTTTAATGAACCCCGTTCTTATGGCGATGAGTTTGGCAGGATCAATACCAGTTGCTGCCAATTGCGATTGACTGTTCATTGAAATAAGAAAGGCTTTCTCAAATTCATTTTTCTTTTTGCTGTCGTAGTTTTTCAGCAGATCGGGATCAGCAAAAAGCTTTTTATAACCATCAAACAGGATATTTTTTATTTCCGCCGTTCTGATGGTATAGCTTTCCAGGTTAACGAAAATTTCTCCGTAAATAAGGCTCCAAACTTTATCGGTAGTAAAATAATAATAGCGGCTGGCATTATAATAGTTACCGGGGTAATTCGGATCGGTTGCAATGCCCTTTTCCCACTGGGTGATGGCGGCATAATCTTTTTTCTGCCAGAGCAGTTCGCCATATTCACTGTACAATACACCGCTGTTGGGAAATTTTTTTAGCCCTTTGGTATATATTTTAGCGCCCTCCTTCAGCTCTTCAATAGCCCGGTATACCGTGCCCGCAATCTGGAAGCTCTGTACACCTGCTTCATCGCTTTCTACCACAGGCTTTATGGTTTCAAGTGCTTTAACAAAATCTCTTTGTAAAAAATAAGTGTAGGCTATGTCATTGAGCAGACCAATATCATTGGGCTTTTGCTGCAGGGCGCGGTTAAATACCATGATGGCATTTCCCCAGTCTCCCTTACGCATATAATCGCGGCCCGCTTGCTGCAGGGTATCGGCGTTTTGCTGTGCAAAAACAGCTATGGCAAAGAAGCTATATGCCAGTAAAAGCGTAAGTTTTTTCATGACGGTAAAGATACTGCCTGCAATAATAAAAATATTGTGAACATTTGGAAACGCTGAGCCCTGCACAACTGCGTTCCTGAAACCTGAAACTTGCATCCTGGAACTCACTCAGTCAATCAAATGCGTTAGCAGTCCGTCTCTCAACTTGGGTTCAAACCAGGTGCTTTTGGGAGGCATTACCATACCGCTGTCGGCGATATCAAACAATTGCTGGATGCTTACCGGGTATAAGCTGAATGCCACCTGCATCTCGCCGCTGTTTACCCGTTTTTCCAACTCACCCAAACCCCTTATGCCGCCTACAAAATCAATGCGTTTATCGGTACGCTGGTCCTTAATGCCCAGTACAGGATCTAAAAGATTGTTCTGCAAAATGGTTACGTCTAAGACACCAATCGGATCGTCACTATATGTGCCGGACTTTGCGGACAATTTATACCAGCGCTTATTGATATACATTCCAAAGTCATGAAGTTGCTGCGGAGCAAAAGCCGATTCAGCGGGTTCAACATCAAAAGCTTCGGTTACGCGTTCCAGAAAGGTTTCTTCGCTTAACCCGTTCAGATCTTTTACTACACGGTTATAATCCAATATACGCAGTTGCGAAGCCGGAAATAAAGTAGTCAAAAAATAATTCGCGCCTTCTGTATCGCCGGCGGCAGTAAGCCGCACTTTGGCCGCGCTTGCCGCCCGGTGGTGCCCGTCGGCAATATAGGTATGCTCCACCTTTTCTGAAAAAGTTTGCGTAATAGCGGCAATGGTTTTGTCGTCATTGATCACCCAAATGGTATGACTAATGCCATCATCGGCCACAAAATCATATACCGGTTTTTTATCTGCCTTCCATTTTTCGATCAGCGTATCCAGTTCAGCTACATTTTTATAAGCTAAAAACACATTGCCGGTTTGCGCGCCGGTGGCGGATATATGGCTGATGCGATCCTCCTCTTTTTCCGGACGGGTGAACTCATGCTTCTTTATAACATCATCTTCATAATCATCAACAGAAGAAGCACAAACCAGCCCGGTTTGGCTTTTGCCGTTCATTACCAACTGGTAAATATAATAGCAGGGTTTATTTTCGCGGAACAACACTTCACGCTGAATAAATGCATCTAAGTTGTCTTTTGCTTTTTCATAAACTTCTTTTGTATGCACATCGGTGTCTTCCGGGAGGTCAATTTCCGCTTTTGTAATATGGAGAAAAGAATTGGGATTGCCCCTTGCTTCCTCCCTTGCTTCTTTGCTGTTCAGCACGTCGTAGGGTTGCGATGCTACCTGTTTGGCATATTGTGCCTGCGGTCGCAATGCGGTAAACGGAACGATAGTTGCCATAATAATCGGTTAGAATAATTTTTGGTTAAACATGCTTCAATGCAAAATGCTGCATTACTTCCACTAAAGCGGTTACGCTGCTAAGTGGCATGGCATTGTATAGTGAAACCCTGAACCCGCCTACGCTGCGATGGCCTTTCACACCAACCATTCCTTCTTTTTTACACAGGTCGAGGAATGATTTCTCCAGTTCGGGATTTTCCATTACAAATACCACATTCATTTTACTGCGGTCTGCTTTATCAACGGTGGGCTTAAAAACGGGAATGTTGTCTAACGTATCGTAAAGCAATGCCGCTTTTTGATCGTTTGTTTTTTCGATAGCGGCTACTCCACCCTGCTCCTTTAACCAGCGAAGGGTGAGCATACAAACATATATGGCAAATACCGGAGGAGTATTGAGCATGGAGCCGTTTTCAATATGTTTGCGGTAATCCATCATAGAGGGTAACTGCCTGGTTACCCTGCCCAGGATATTTTTGTTTACTACTACCATATTTACGCCTGCCGCCCCGATGTTTTTTTGGGCGCCGGCATAGATCAGGTCAAACTGGTTGAAGTCCATTTCCCTGCTTAAAATATCACTGCTCATATCGGCTACCAATGGTACAGTAGTTTCGGGAACAAAATGCATTTGTGTTCCTTCTATGGTATTATTGGTAGTGTAATGAAAATAAGCTGAACCGGCAGGTATTTCAAAATCCCTGGGTATATAAGTATAGCCTCTGTCTTTTGAAGATGCCACAACATTTACCTGTCCAAAAAGCCGGGCTTCTTTTATGGGCTTGGTACCCCAAACGCCACAATCAAGGTAAGCGGCGGTTTCATTATCATTCAGCAGGTTCATGGGTACCTGGAAAAATTGTGTGGTAGCGCCACCGTGTAAAAACAGAACTTCGTGATCAGCGTCTAATTGCATTAACTCCTTTACCAGCGCGATGGCTTCGTCGAGCACTGCCTGGAAAAGCGGGGTGCGGTGCCCGATTTCGAGAATAGAGAGACCTGTATTGTTAAAATCAAGAATAGCCTGGCTGGCCTGTTCAAACACCTGCCGGGGCAAAATGCTGGGCCCCGCATTAAAGTTGTGTATCATTGCTTACAATTGAAAATTGATAAACCCAATTCATATTGGACCTTGCATTCGTTGAGGGCGCCAAATATACGTCAATTCCCGCAAGTTCTGCCTTTTGGATCACTGGTTTTCCAAATCCTGTCTAACACTTCAAATGCAGATTTGTCTGTTTCGGATAAGCTGATATTGGTCAGCGGCTGTAATTCCGGCTGCCCGGCATTGATCCATGCGGTATACCAAAACGAGGCTACGGCAAAAATAGACTGACGCATCCGGCGTTCCACCATGCCCTGTAAACCCCTGTCATAGGCAATGGTAAAGGCGGAAGAATATTGCCTGATAACGATACCATTTCTTTCTTCAAAAGCATATTTAAGATCGGGTGAGAATTGATGTGTAAGCAGTTTCTCAAAAGATAAAACGGTATCGGCCGCTGCGGCACTTTCCAGCACCCTTTGCCACATAAATTGTTGGGGATTGGAAAGATATTCCGCCCTGCCGATGAAATAATCGAATTCGCTTTTTGCCAGCAGTTCGGGAATCCGGCTTTCCCAAAATCCATGAATGCCCTGCTGCCCCGTTTGCTGGCCGTTGTAGTTGCTGTGAGCGTGCAATGGTACATGGGCATCGGCTATATAATGTCCTATTTCGGCAGAAAGCTTGAGTATAGCAACCTGGTTTTTTTCACTGAACGCTTTGGTAAGCCTTTGCAGCATAATATTGATCCACCAGGGAACGATGCCATGTGCCATCAAACTGTCCTCACCGTATTTTTCCACGGCCATATACCATGGACGAGGCAGACTGTCAAAAGGATACAACCCGTAGTGGTTCAGATCAATATAATGCCGGGCGCCCTCGGCGGTAACCATATACCTTCTTTTATCCGGATCAACGGCATGTTCCGTTATAAAATCAATATGGGGTTTGTAAAACACCATCATGGCGGGAGGCAGCAGGAATACGGCGTGGTGATTGATTTCTTTATGAGCGTAAAAGCCCCAGCAAAATGCGTGCTGACAGATAATAGCTGAGCAGGCCAGCAACAATAATTTTTGGTGCATAGTGGTTAGCGGTTAGGTGGTGAAAGATGAAAAATTGTGTATATAAATATACAATGAAAAATACAGGATTAAGTATTTAAAGCGCAAACACTATCAGAAAAGTGATTCCATTTTATTTACTTTTTTTTCTTTTACTTTTTCTCTTGAAAGAAAAAGTAACAAAAAGTTCAAGCACGGATGATGATACAACACATCCGTGCACACGCCCTGATTTAGCTTTTGTACAACTGTAACTTCAGCCATTTATCATTTTTCACCGCTATGCTTTCGCTCCTGCCTTTTCATGCGCTGCAGAAAGTTCCTTCAAGGTTTCGCGCATTGATTTAAAGGTTAAATTGCTTCAGTAAAAGAAATAAGGCGGAATGGCAAATTATGTGTTAGATGGTTTTGCATTGCTTGTATTTTTCCGTGGTGAGTCCGGTACGGACATCGTTGCGCAATTATTAAATGATGCAGCAGAAGATAAACATGATCTGCCCCGCTGATTGTGCATCCAGCCATATTTTATTAGTAGCATTAAATGCCCTGCTTTCTTACATACCTGGTAAGAATAACAATGGTTTGTCCTTCTATCTTCCCTTCAATCTGCTCTGTATTGTCTTCCACAATGCGAATGTTTTTTACCACCGTTCCCATCTTAGCATTCAGGGTTGAGCCCTTTACATCAAGAGACTTTATTAAAACCACAGTATCGCCGCTCTGCAACAACTGCCCGTTACAATCTTTGTGAAGTTCTACCGTGGCGTCATTTTCGTGGTCGCCTGTAGCTTTAGCCCAGGCAAGCGTTTCATCATCTAAGTAAATCATATCTAAATTGTCGGCCGCCCAGCTTTCATTGCGCAGCCGGTTCAGCATACGCCATGCCACCACCTGTACGCCCGGAACTTCACTCCACATGCTTTCCGATAAGCAATACCAGTGGCCGCTGTTAAGCTCCGCTTTCTTCTCAACCTGTGTACGGCATACGTTGCAGAGCATAATACAATCCTCTGCATCCCCGTTTTGCTGCGGAAGTACTTCATATATTTGTATATCCTCACCAGATTTACATAACTCACATTTGTTTTCGCATCTTGCCAGTAGTAATGCTTCCAGTTTCATGCTTTCTTTTTTGATCAGGTGCGCGAAGATAATTCTTTTAATATACTCCGTCCGAGGCGTCCATTTCAACGCGTTTTCCGACACATATGAAATTGATAAGAGACTTGTAAATACATCATGGCCGGCGACAGCAGGGATGCCGCACGATGAGTTGATTTCTTTATGGGCGTAAAAACCCCGGCAAAATGCATGCTGGCAAACAAGTGTATTTGTAGAAAGTTTCCCCAATTAAATGAAATGTTAATTAACGGGGGCAGTCGTCTTTAATATCTCTTGTACTGTCTCTACCATTATTAGTGCTACTCCAAAATTAATAAGTGTTCCTAAAAGATAGTATGCGGGATTAGCTTTGATCTCTTCTTTTCGAACAAATTCCTTAGCACCAAAAATAATAGCCAGTGCACTGAATTCCTTGTTCATTACAAATACAAAAATGATTATGTGCTCAAAAAAGCCAATCCAAAAACCGAGGTCTCTGAATAATTTTGCCTTTTGAGCAGGTTCTTGTGCAATACTTTTCTTCAACTTCGGAATTCCTCTGCGTATCAAAACAGTAGAAATGATCAACGATAACAGGAATGTCATAACTATTAAGCCATATTTGAAAAAAATGCTGATCATCGCACATTTTGTTGACAAAATATTTTTATCAATTTTTTGCTGCTAAAATTAAATTTACCGTTTTTTGAGCATTTATAATATATATCGCCTTGCTTCGTTGTATTGCATCCCATACTGATTGGGGATATTTGCTTAGTTGATTTGCAATCTCTTTTTGAGTAAGTCCCGTATTCAGCAAATTGAATACCTTTCGCTGGTATTCGCTCATGTCATTGATCAATACGTTACTGATTTCACAAAGAGAATCAAGGCTTTTATCCAGGACTATATTGCCCAGTTGCCATGAAGCATAATTATCGTTTGCTTTCAATAGAGCAATGGCCGTACTGGCTTTTTTAAAAATCATACCCCCGATTTTTCGGATATCTTCGGATTCCGTTGAAATTTTACCCTTTACTGCCGCAAATCGAATAGTGGTAAGGGGGTAAAATGTGTTTTGAATTATCTTAATAATATTGTAAAGATTACGAGGTGAATGAAATAAACCGGCAATCTCGTCGCCATAGCTGATGCTAAGTGGAAGTGCGATATCCTTACTGAACTCTGTGTTTAGTTGCATAAGCGTTGCTTCGAGGAGCTTCATTTTTTCGTTGATCGCTTTAGGGGGTAATTCCGTAGACCTCCGGATATCTATTAGCAGCAAAAAATATGTATTTTTCAAGTTTGTCATGGTCAATCTATTTACATTGATTATACTAAAGTAAATCTTTTTACATTGATTTTATTTAAATAAATCATTTTACATTGAGCAGGTAATCCCGGGCGATCCGGCGCTGTGATGCGAATGATCAAAAGGAGAGCCGGAGAATGCACATGGGCTGCCGGATGGGAGCGGAAAGCCCGGTGAGGATTTGTGCACAGGGAACTGTGCCGGACTTGAAGCGCACAGCCGGAACAGCAGTTGATGACTGTGCTGCTGTTCACAGCCCCAATTCCTTTTTGATATATCCTGATGTACCTGCGATTTTAAATTTTTATCCGGGCTCCTGTCTGAAAAATTATTATGGTTGATTAGTAGCCCTGGCAGTCGTGTCTTCATCAATATTTGTTACGCCCCCTGATATGGCAAATTTCATAGCATTGGCGGAGCTCACATCTGTTAATAGCCGGATCCTGTCTCGTTTTACAAAATAAAGATGCCCGGCAAAAGCATAGGACTGGGGAACATATACAGCCACAAATTCGTTCAGCCCAAATTCCTGCACTTCCTGTTGGGTTATAAATCCAATTTGCCACACATCCGCCGCGGAAACGGATACCAGTATTGCTTTGTCGAATTTTCTTTTGTTACCGGCGAAAGCCTCAAAAAAATCTTTCAGTGTAGTATAAATTATTTTTATACCCGGCGTTTTTTGCAGTATGCTGTCAAACAATTCCACCAGCTTTCCTACTACGAAGGAAGACGATACATAGCCTACTAAAAAAATAATCAGCAGCGCTACAATAAATCCCATGCCCGGCAGGTAGTAAGTAGAAAACTCGGGGATTATACTTTCAAAAATATCGGGCAGAATTCTGTCTACAAAATAGAATAAGGAAGTTAATGCCCAGATTGTTATAACAATAGGTGCAAGAATAATTAACCCTTGTAAAAAAATCTGTAATAAACTTTTTAACCATTTTTTTGTAGCCATCGAATAAGTTTTAGAGATGTAAAATTAACTTAAGCTGTATAAAGTAGCTGTATGGGTTATATTAAAGGTTTTGGTTAACCGTAAAAATAAAGTGAAGTAATTGTTTTGTGATGTAGCCCTGGTTTAAGGGCGGCAGGGCCTGATTTTATGCACGCTAAGCATACACATATGGATCGTTGCGGATGATTTCCGGCTGCTATACCATAAAACATACTTATCGGCTTTAAGGCCTTGCGGAAGATTATCCTGTGTTTTCCGTTCATCAAAAAATAGGTAAAAAAACGCAGGAAACTTTGGTAACAAAAAAAGTTTCCATAGTTTTGTCCCCGATTTGGAAGTTATGGAGATACAGGAAAGAATAGCGCAGAAGGCGCACGATTTGTTTTTGAGATACGGGATCCGCAGCATAAGCATGGATGAAATCGCATCTCAACTGGGCATCAGTAAGAAAACCATTTACCAGTTTTATGCCGATAAGGATGCCCTGGTGGATAGTGCGATAGATATAGTGGTGAGCAGTAATACCAATGAATGTTGCATTCACAGGGAAGAAAGTGAAAACCCGGTTCATGAAATTTTGGTGGCTACCGATATGGTGCAGGAAATGCTGAAGACGATGAATCCTACGATCATGTACGACCTGCAGAAATATCACCCCGCCGCCTATAAGAAGATAGCCGACCATAAGAATGACTTTTTATATAAACTGATAAAGGAAAACCTGGAACGGGGTATTGCTGTTGAGTTGTATCGCCCCGAAATCGACACCGAGATCATGTCGCGATTCAGGCTTGCTTCCGTATTCATGATGTTCAGCCCCGATCTTTATCCCCTTGGTAAATACAATTTAGGTGCCGTAATAGGGGAAGTAACGATCCATTTTTTATATGGTATCACCACCGCCAAAGGGCAAAAACTCCTTCAGAAATATCTTTTGAAACGTCAAAAAAATTAATAATAAAACAAGTTATAAAATTTTACAGCGATCACTATAAAATTTTATAGCGTTAATAACTGACCAAACTAAAAAATAAACAGATGAAAGAATGGAAACCGGCAAGGTGGGGATTAATGGTACTTGTGGCGATATCTTCAACAGGTATACAGGCACAGCAAAAGCCATCGCCTGAAGTGCATGTTTTTTCAATACAACAGGCGCTGGACTACGCGAAGCAAAATAATGTGCAGGTAAAAAATGCCTTGCTGGATATACAGATCCAGGAACAAACCAACCGGGAGTTTACCGGCACGGCATATCCGCAGATCAGCGCCAATGGATCGCTGGTATATAATGCAAAACTTCCCGTAAGTCTTGTTCCGGCAGAATTTTTTGGCGGGCAGGCCGGTACGTTTGAAAAGCTGGCATTTGGTGTAAAATGGGGAGCAACGGGTGGGGTATCGCTGAACCAGATATTGTTCGACGGGCAGGTATTTGTAGGATTACAGGCAAGAGAAACCTTAATCAAATTTCAGGAAAAGAAAGCTGAAATAACGGAAGAAACCATAAGAGCCAACATATACAAAATATATTATCAGCTAATAGCGAGCAAAACGCAGATAGAATTGCTGGATGCGAATATTGAGCTACTGAATAAATTACAGCACGATACCAGGATAATGCATGAAAACGGCTTCGCTGAAAAATTAGACCTCGACAAGTTATCGGTTCAATTGGCTAATCTCCAAACTGAAAAAGTAAGTGCATTGAGTCAGATACAAAATGGTTACCTGGGTCTGAAAGTTCTAATGGGTATGCCTGTTAAAGATTCTTTGATGCTTACGGATTCATTAGATGATGAACAGATTAAAAATGGTATCCTGGAACTGAGTGATTTTGACTATACGCAGCGCAAAGATTATCAGTATGCCAATCTTGGCGTTGCCCTGGGAGAATATGATGTACGCAGGTATAAATTGGCTAAACTGCCTACCCTGTCGCTGAATGGATACTACAATAAGAACGCCCAGCGCAACAAATTTGATTTTTTGCAAAAAGGCGACTGGTTTGATATTTCCGCCTTTACACTACATCTCAATATTCCCATATTCACAGGCATGGCGGCCAACGCACGGATTGCCAAAGCCAAAATTGCCCTGGAGCAAACCGTTAACCAGCGGGAAGCACTGAAAATTAATATTGATAACGAGATTGAAACCGCACGGAACAACTTTAATACGGCGGTTTCCACCATGGATTACCAAAAGAAAAATATGGAACTGGCGGAAACGGTGTTTCAGCAAACGAGGAAAAAGTTTGAGATCGGTACGGGTTCCAACACAGAGATCACACAGGCGCAAACCGATATGAAAGCCGCACAAACCAACTATATAAATGCTTTATATAACGCCATAATTGCAAGGGTAGATTATATAAAAGCAACGGGGAGATTGTAATTGTTTTTTTAATATAACTATTGAATGACTTATAAAATCAGGTATATGCAAAACGTTTTAAAAACAGCTTCAGTAATAACAGTATTGGTATTATTGACGGCATGTGGTGGAACAACTGTTAAAGTTGAAAAAGGAAAAGACAAAATTGTTGCTGAGAAAAAGGCGAAGTTGGATAAAATGAAAGATGATCAAAAAGCGCTGAACAATAAAATTGTCGCTTTGGAAGAGGAGATCATAGCACTCGACCCTTCGCAGAAGAAAGAGAATGCGAAACTTGTGGCAATAGCACCACTTGAAACAGGAGATTTTACGCATTATATAGATCTCCAGGGCCGAATAGACGCTATCAATATCGCCTATGTGGCGCCACGCGGACAAGGTGGAATGGTAAAGGCTATTTATATTAAACAGGGCGACAATGTAAAGAAAGGTCAACTGCTCTTAAAGCTGGATGATGCTATGGCACAAAAGCAAATTGACCAGTTGAACTCACAACTGGCCTATGCAAAGGATATTTTAAAGCGTCAGCAAAATCTGTGGGATCAAAATATAGGTACCGAAGTGCAATTGCTGAGCGCAAAGAACAATGTGGAATCCATTGAAAAACAAATTGCCACTGCAAAAGAGCAATCTTCTTTTTCTAATGTATATGCTGAAATGCCGGGTGTTGCGGAAACGGTGAATGTGAAAGTAGGCGAATTTTTCCAGGGTGGTCCTCAAATACGTATTGTTAATACGAGCGATCTTAAAATTGTAACCCAGGTGCCTGAAAATTATTTAGACCGTGTGGGGGTTGGAAGTAAGGTGATCGTTAATTTTCCCGACCTGGGAAATAAAACCTTTACTACAAAAGTATCGGTAGCCGGTAAGCTGATTGATCCCAACAGCCGCTCATTTTATATTGAAGCGAAAATGCCTGTTGATAAATCACTTCGGCCAAACCAGATTGCCCTGGTTAAAATTCAGGATTACACGGCTAAAGATGTGATCACCATTCCCGTAAACACCATGCAAAATGATGATAAAGGAAAATTTGTAATGGTAGCGGTAAAGGAGAACGACAAATGGATTGCACGCAAGAAGCCTGTTGAAATAGGACAACTGTATGGCGATAAAGTGGAAGTGAAATCTGGTTTGAAAGTGGGTGAACAAATTATTACAGATGGCTTCCAGGGACTGTATGAGGGTCAGCCGCTTACAACAAATACGATTTAGCAGGGAGAGGAGGTGAGAAGAGAGAGGTGAGAAGAGAGAAGAGAAAGGTCTCATGTATAAGAAAGGGTCCTGTAAAAGTGTAAATTGAAGGTTGAATAAAGACATTCAATCACTTTAAAAACAGAGACCCATGACACAAGTTAGGCAATTAGATTTTAGCGGTACTACTATT
>Ga0209916_1001450_pt1 | contig 20182 bp, 16 predicted proteins | sample ThiBio_1000_plan_FD_183956 | JGI IMG/M metagenome (GOLD analysis project Ga0209916, IMG submission 183956) | Wastewater bioreactor microbial communities from Cape Town, South Africa - Thiocy_solids_2 (SPAdes) | ecosystem: Engineered > Bioreactor > Thiocyanate-remediating > Anaerobic-Aerobic ... | reverse complement strand
CCCCGCCGCGATCGCGCGGCCGAAGCCCTCGAACCAGTCGCAGCGCGCCCGCCAGGCCGCGTCGAAGGGACCGCACGCGGCGGCGACCCACGGCTCGTGGGCGTCGAGCGGCGCCAGCGGCGCGAGGCCCGCCGCGTTGTGCATCAGCCGCGCCGCCCGGCGCAGCCGCGTCGCCCCGCCGACCAGCCGCGCGAGCGCGTCCAGGTCGCGCCGCGCGGAGCCGTTCTCGGCGAGGTACTCGCGCACCGTGTCGTCCAGGCGCAGCGCCGCTTCGGAGGCCTCGACCGCCACCGGGTCGAGCGGCGCCGCCCGCGCCGCGCCGAGCATCGAGGCGATCGTCGTGTCGAGGTACCTCGCCGCCGACTCGTACGCCGCGCCGATCGATTCGCGCAGCACGTCGGCGGCGCCGCGCGGCCAGAAGAGGAAGCCGGTGACGAGCGAGACCGCGCAGCCGATCGCGACGTCCTCGATCCGCACCACGCCGACCGACCAGCCGACCGGGTCGAGCAGGTTGAAGAGGACGACGACCACGATCGTGAAGCCGGCCTGCCCGGCGGTGAAGGAGATCGCCCGCGGCGAGTAGGCGCCGAGCAGGACCGCGAGCGGCAGCGCCGTCCAGAGCAGCCAGGTGTGGGCGCCGATCGCGGCGACGACAAGGCCGCCGACGACGATCCCGATCAGCGTCCCGGTAAGCGCCTCGACCACGGTGGTCCCGGTCGCGAGGGCGCTGGAGCGCAGCACCGAGATCGTCCCCAGCACGACCCAGAACCCGTGCTGGGCGTCGATGACCCGGGCGACGAGGACGGCCAGCGCCAGCCCGACCGCGCCGCGCACGCTGTTGCGGAACCAGACCGAGCGCATCGAGTAGCGCGAGCCCGCGATCCGCCGCCCCTCCCGCAGGCCGACGGGCAGCGGCGCCAGGGTCGGCTCCGGCGGCGCCTTGCCGCCCGCCGCCTGGATCGCGTGACGGCCGATCTGCAGCGCCGCGAAGGCGAGCCCGCGCAGCCGGTAGGCCTCGTTCAGCTCCGCGGTGACGCGCCGGGCGTCGTCCTCGGGGCGGCGGCGGGCGATCTGCGCGAGGAAGGCGCGGCCGATCGCCCGGTGCGCGGCCGCGAGGCCCGCGAGCTCCGCCCCGTCGTCGCCGGGATCGTTGGCGCGCAGGCGCTCGGCGGCGCGCCGGAGGGCCGCCGGGACCCGCGTTTCGACCGCCGCCCGCTCGGACGCGAAGCCCTCGCTGACCGAGCCCGGCGCGGGCTGCTCGCGGGCCAGCGCGTCGAACCAGTCGAGGTCGTCGACCAGCCGGCCGAAGGCCGCGGTGCGCCCGCCGACGCCGGCCGGCCGGTGCGGCAGCGCGACGAACGCGTTGCGGGCGGCGACCACCGCTTCGTAGGCCTCGGCGGAGCGCTCGGCGAGCCGTTCCTCTTCGGCCTTCGTCGCCGGCTCGGCGCCGAGCGTCGCCCCCATCCCCTCCAGCAGCGCCGCCAGCTGGTCGAGCGCCGCCGCGCCCCCGCGCCGCAGCCGGTCCGGCGGCCGGCTCGGCCAGAGGCCGAAGATCGCGATCAGCGAGAGCGCCCCGGCGACGCCCCACCCCGCCAGCCGCTCGGGGATTTCGCCGGCGTCGGCCCCCACCATCGCGGCAATCACGAAGGTGAGGATCAGGACCAGCGAGGCGGCGGCGACGTAACCGTCGACGATCCCGGCGAAGAGGACGGCGAAGGCGACCAGCAGCATCACCACGACCGCCAGCCAGGTGGTGTGCGAGCAGAGCGTGCCGAGCGCGATCGTCAGCGTGCCGACCAGCAGCGTCCCCAGGTAGGCGAGGAAGCGCTCCCGCAACGTGCCGCCGAAGTCGACGAAGACGAGCATGCCGATCGAGCCGAAGGCGCCGAAGAGCGCCATCTGCGGCAGGTCGAACACCTCGAGCCCGAGCGCGAAGGCGGCGGGGACGACGATCGCCGCTCGCACCGCGTTCTTCAGGGCGAAGCGCCCGGGGTCGGAGATCGTCGGCTTCACCCGGCGAACATACTTCGGCTGTCGATGCCTGACCAAACCACCCAGTCGAACGGCGGGCGCACCGCCTGGGCCCGCAACCTGGCGACGCCGGTGCGCGACTTCCTCGGCACCGAGACCGGCTCCGCCGTCGTCCTCGTCGGCGCGGTCGTCGTCGCGCTGCTCTGGGCGAACGTCGACTTCGGCAGCTACAGCGAACTCTGGGACACGCACCTCTCGATCGAGGTCGGCTCGCACGGGATCGCCAACACGCTGCGCGAGTGGGTGAACCAGGGGCTGATGGCGCTCTTCTTCCTCGTCGTCGGGCTGGAGGCGAAGCGGGAGATCGACCTCGGCGAGCTGCGCGAGCACAACCGGCTCTGGTACCCGGCGCTGGCGGCGCTGGGCGGGATCGGCGGCGCGGTCGGCATCTACCTGCTCTTCAACGCGGGCGGCGCCGGGGGCGGTGGCTGGGGCGTCGCGATGTCGACCGACACGGCGCTGGCGCTGGGCGTCCTCGCGCTGGTCGCGCCGACCGGCTCCACCCGCCTGCGCGTCTTCCTCCTCACTCTCGTGGTATTCGACGACCTCGCGGCGCTGGCGATCATCGTCATCGCCTACACGGGCTCGATCGACGCGGTGGCGCTGGCCGTCGCGGTCGGGCTCTTCGCGATCCTCGGCCTGCTGCGCTTCCTGCCGACGATGCGCGGGCCGATCGCGGTCCTCGTCGGCGCCGGGATCTGGGTGGCGATGTACGAGTCGGGGATCGACCCGGTGATCGCCGGCCTCGCGATCGGCCTGGTGACGAGCGCCTACCCGCCCTCGCGCCAGGAGCTCGAGCGCGCGACCGACCTCACCCGCGAGTTCCGCGAGCAGCCGACCGCGGGCGGCGCGGTCGAGGCGCGGCGCAGCCTGGTCCAGGCGATCTCGCCGAACGAGCGCCTCCAGTACGCGCTCCACCCGTGGACCAGTTACGTGATCGTGCCGCTATTCGCGCTCGCCAACGCCGGCGTCCACATCACCGGCGGCCTCCTCTCCGACGCGGTGAGCTCGCCGATCACGATCGGGATCGTCGCGGGCTACGTGGTCGGCAAGCCGCTCGGCATCTGGCTCCTGCCCTGGCTGGCGATGCGGGCGCCGGTCCGCAAGCTGATCGACGGCGGCAAGCTGACGATCACCTTCCCGGGCCTGCTCGGCACCGGCACCGCGGCCGGGGTCGGCTTCACCGTCTCCTTCCTGATCGCCAACCTCGCCTTCACCGGGCCCGAGCTCGACCAGGCGAAGCTCGGCGTCCTCGTCGCCTGCGTGATCTCGCCGCTCGTCGCCTTCGCCGTCTTCCGCGGCACCCGCGCCCTGATCCCGCAGTCGCGCCGGCTCGAACAGCTGCGCCGCACGGCGGAATCGATCATCGACCTCTCCGAGGACGTCGACCCGGATCGCGATCACATCCGCGGCGACCCGGACGGCGCGGTCACCCTGGTCGAGTACGCCGACTTCGAGTGCCCCTACTGCGGCCGCGCCGAGCCGACGATCCGCGAGCTGCTCGACATGCACCACGGCGGCGGCCTGCGTTACGTCTTCCGTCACCTGCCGCTGCAGGACGTCCACCCGCACGCCCAGCTGGCGGCGGAGGCGAGCGAGGCAGCGGCCGCGCAGGGCGCCTTCTGGCAGATGCACGACACGCTGATGGCACACCAGGGGGAGCTCGACCTCGACGACGTGCGCCGTTATGCCGACGAGCTGGAACTCGACGCCGACCGCCTCGAAGACGAGGTGCGCACGCGCGTGTACCTGGAGCGGGTGGCCGAGGACGTGGAGAGCGCCGACTCCTCCGGCGTCTCCGGCACGCCGACCTTCTTCGTCAACGGCCGCCGCCACCACGGCGTCTATGACATCGAAGCGCTGACCGCCGCGATCGCCCGCGCGCGAAAGATCGCCGAAGTCGAAGCAAAGGCGCTGGCGGCGAAGAAGCAGGCCAAGGAAGAGGCGAAGCGCGAGCGCGAGCGGGCCGGGCGACCGTGATGGCAACCTGGGACGACGTCGCCGCGATCGCCCTCGGCCTCCCCGAGGTCGCCGAGGAACCGACCTTCGGCAACCGCGCCTGGAAGGTGCGCAAGAAACTCTTCGTCTGGGAACGCCCGCTGCGGAAGAAGGAGATCGAACAGCTCGGAGCGGCAGCGCCCGACGGCGAGATCCTCGGTGTACGGGTGCCGGATGAGGAAGCAAAGCAAGCCCTGCTCCAGAGTGAGCCCGAGATCTACTTCACCACTCCGCACTTCGACGGCTACCCGAGCGTCCTGATCCGCCTGGAGCGAATCCCGCGTAAGGATCTCGAGGAAGCCATCGTCGAAGCGTGGCTGTGCCGAGCCCCCAAACGTGTCGCGAAAGCCTGGCTCGACGCGCGCGAGGGATAGGCGGCGGACTTTCACGGGCTCGGGGCGGGGAGGTTGCCGCCGGGGGAAGGGATGGGGACCCGCAAGCTGTCGCCCGATTAACGGACGCGCCCCTCTCGCCACGGCCCGGGCAGGCTGTGGCCGTGGCGAGAGGGGCGGGTGTGCGGAAGGTGTGGAGGATCGTGCGCGGGGGCGTCACGGGAGTGCGTCGGGAGTGGCACGGATCCGTGACGGGAGTCAGACCCCGTCACGGAGATGCCGGGAACTCCACGTTTCCTCCCGTGTTGTCCAACACCGACCTACGCGCTGCGTGTTTTGACCCCCCTATAGGGGCCCTAAAACACGCAGCGCGTTATCGGGCCTCTATTTCAGGCCCGAAAAGGGCCTTGAAGGGCCGGAAAGTGTGACGTTCCCGGCATCTCTGTGACCGATCGGGCCGAGGTGTGGAAGCTCTCCGACATCCTCGTCACGGAAGTCCGACTTCGCAACGTCCCTGTGCCGGCTTTTTCACGAACGCCTCACGTCCTGGGCTCCTCATGGGGGTCACAGCCTGCCAGGACCCCCATGAGGAGCCCAGGACCCCCCTCGGACGGCCGCGGACGCCGCGGACCTCCGCCCGGACGGCCGCCAGCGCCCCGGACCCCCGCCCTAAGAGCCTTCAGCCCGCAGCACCGGCCGCGGCGACCGAGACCGCGCCGCGATCTGCTCGCGCGCCTCGCGCCAGGTGAGCAGCCGGCCTGCGTCCGGGTCGATCAGCTTCAGCCGCAGCGAGCGCACGCCGTCGGCGAAGGTCAGGATCGGGACGTCGGCGAAGATCGGGCTCTCGTCGTGGGCGCGCTGCAGATTGTAGTTGGGGATCTTGGCGCTCAGGTGGTGGACGTGGTGGAGGCCGATGTTGCCGCTGAAGAACCGCATGACCGGCGACAGCTTCAGGTAGGAGCTGCCCTTCAGCGCCGCATCGGCGTAGTCCCAGCTCTCGCCGGTCTCCCAGTAGGCGTCCTCGAACTGGTGCTGGACGTAGAAGAGGAAGACGCCGGCGATCCCGGCCAGCATCGCCGCGGGCATCTGCACGAGCAGCCAGTCGACCGGACCGACCACCGCGAGCGTCGCTCCGACCAGCACGAAGAGCGCGACGTTGGTCAGCCAGACGCTGTGGATCTGGCGCGGGCGCATGTTCTTGTTCCAGAAGCGCGGGCCGAACATCAGCGACCAGAGCGGGCCGAGGATGAAGAGGATGCCGGGACTACGGAAGAGCCGGTAGGCAAGGCGGCCCTTCCAGTCGCGCGCCGCGTACTCGGCGACGGTCAAGGTCTCGACGTCGCCCTGCCCGCGCCGGTCGAGGTCGCCCGAGGTGCCGTGGTGGACGGCGTGGTTGTGGCGCCAGTTGGCAAACGGTTGGAAGACGAGCAGGGCGGTGATCCGGCCGACCCAGAGGTTGCCCCGCTTGCCTGGCAGGAACGAGCCGTGGGCGCAGTCGTGGAAGACGATGAAGGTGCGCAGCAGGAAGCCGGAGGTGGGGATCGCGAGCGCCAGCACCAGCCAGGGGTGGTCCCCGACCAGCAGGTACATGCAGACCATCAACGCCACGTAGGCGACGGCCGAGAGCAGCAGGTCGAGGATCGCCCGTGGGACCGATGGCCGCTCGAAGGCCGCGACCGAATCGCGCCAGTAGACCCGCGCCTTGCCGTCGCCGACGTCCTGCGTTGAATCGCTCACGTTTGCTCCTGCCCTCGAGTCGAGTGTGGGATACCGACTGAGGGCAGCCGGCCGCGGACTTATACCCGTCTGACCTAAAGCAGGCTTTCAGGTGCGGCCCCACGACCGCGGCGGGCGCTAGTCGAAGATCTCGTTGACGTCGCCGCCGTGGACGGCGTGGACGCCGTCGATCTCGTTGAGGTCGGCGGCCAGCGAGGCGACCGAGCCACTGCCGTGGATCTCCAGCGAGACGGCTACCTCGACGCCCGGGCCGTGGCCCTCGCCCCGCTCGACGCTCACGTCGGCGACCTTGAAGTCACGCGAGGTGCATGCCTCCGACACTTTGCGGAGGATCCCGCGCCCGTCCTCGTAGACGACGCGGACCGCGGAGGGCGCGTAGGGCGAGGCGGGCAGTCGCTGGGCCAGCGGCGCGAGGATGTAGACGGTGATGAAGTAGGCGACGGTGGTGGCGATCGCCAGGAACGGCAGCGAGGCGCCCGCGGCGGCGCCGACCGCGGCGGTCAGCCAGACGCCGGCGGCGGTGGTGAGGCCGCGCACCGAGTCGCGGCGGACGAAGATCAGCCCGGCGCCGATGAAGCCGATCCCGGAGACGATCTGGGCGGCGACGCGCGAGGGGTCGAGGACCACGTCGTTGCCGAGGACGTCGAAGAAGCCGTACTTCGCCAGCTGGGCATGAAGAGGGCCGAGCCGAGCCCGACCAGCGTGTAGGTCCGCAGCCCGGCGCTTTTCTGCCCGGAGCATTCTCTACCCACCAAGTCGAGAACAACCCGAGGCCCCCATGTCGATGGGCCGAAAACCGGACTATATGGCTGGTTTTCGGCCCATCGACAGAGCGGGTTGGCAGAAGTGTGACCGGTCAGCCGCCGATGGGGAGGCGGGGGTTGGCGCCCCAGAAGACCAGGGTGCCGACCATGCCGATGATGTGGACGGCGACGATGTTGAAGGCCATCGACTTCGCCGTCGCGGTGCCGACGCCGACCGGGCCGCCGGAGGCGTGGTAGCCGTAATAACAGCCGACCAGCACGATCACGGTAGCCATCGTCATCCCCTTGACGACGCTGTAGACGAGGTCGGTGGGGTCCTGGAACATCCAGAAGATCAGCGAGTAGCCGCCCGCGGAGACGTCGCCGATCTGCTTCACCACGGCGAGATAGCTGGCGAAGTACATGACGCCGATGCCGACCAGGTAGATGAACGGCAGCGCGATCCAGGCGCCGAGCAGCCGCGAGGCGCAGAGGAAGGTGACCGGCGGCACGCCCATCACTTCGAGCGCGTCGACCTCCTCGTTGATCCGCATCGCGCCGAGCTCGGCGACGATCCCGGTCCCGACCTTCGCCGAGAGGATGTAACCGAACGAGTACGGAAGCGCCTCCCTCAGGTCACAGAACGCCGCAAAAAGCCCCGCATAAGCCGGTGCCCCGTTCGCCCGGAAGAAGTACGCGCCCTGGATCCCGCACTGCAACCCGTAGAGGAAGACGACGCCCCAGATCACCAACGCCGAGCCGAAGATCAGGATCCCCGCCTGCCGCAGCGCCTCGCCGAAGAACCGCAGCGCCCGCCCACTCCACACCAGCCCCATGACCCGCGCCCCGAAGCGCGAGATCTCCCCGAACGACTCCAGCCATCCGATCGACGGCACCGAGCGGGCGCCGGTCCCGTCGCTCATCGGATGGTCTGGAGTTCGGGGTGGGTGGCGAGGAGGACCGCGGTGAAGACGTAGTTGAAGGCCGAGATCGCGACCAGCGAGATCACCACCGACTGGTTGACCGCCCGCCCGACCCCGGCCGCGCCGCCCGAGGCCGTCATCCCCTTGTAGCAACAGACGACGGCGATGATCGCGCCGAAGATCGAGCACATCAGGACCGATCCCCACACGTCGGTGGTCGAGGCGTTGGAGAAGAGCGTGGCGAAGAAGCCGCCGAGGCTCTGGTGGTAGATCAGCTCGGCGAGGATCCCGGCGGCGAGGCCGAAGACGATCGCGAAGGCGTCGAAGAGCGCCGTCACCAGCACCAGCGCGAGGAAACGCGGCACGACCAGGTTCTTGATCGGGTCGACGCCGAGGACCTGGAGGGCGTCGAGCTCCTCGCGGATCTTGCGCGCGCCGAGGTCGGCGGTGATCGCGGTCCCGGCCACCCCGGCGACGACGATCGCGGTGACGATCGGGCCGATCCAGCGGATCGCGGTGAGGACGAAGAAGCCGCCGAGGCGGTCGAGCGAGCCGAAGACGTGCAGCGGCCCGGCCGCCTGCAGCCCCGGGGCGCCGAGGTTGAGGGCGAAGGTCGAGGCGAGCAGCGGCAGCCAGCAGAGGCGGATCGCGAAGACGATCTGCTCGACCAGCTCCTCGCCGTAGGGGTAGGGGGCGCGGACCGCCGAGCGCAGCGTCCGGGCGGTGAGGATGACCATGCTCCCCACCTGCTCGAACACCGGCGCGACCCGGCCCAGCCTCGCTAGCGCTTCGCCCGCCACCAGCCCATCGCCCGGGCGAGCGGCCCGGCCCCCTCCGCGTCCTGGGCGACTCCCTCTCCGGCCCGCCGCCGCGCCTCCTCCCCGGCGCGACGCTCGGCGGCGCGATGCGCCTCCGAGAGCTGGGCGACAAGCGTGTCCCGCGTCTGCTCGAGCTCCTCGACCCCGGCGACGTGCGCTGAGGTCACGCGCGGCGCGGTCGGCAGGTCGGCGGGGATGAAGCGGGCGAAGTCGGCGAGCTCGCGCTCGAGCACGCCGATCTGGCGGCGGAGCTCCTGCCGGACGCCGATCGCTTCGGCCTCGGCGGCGTCGATCGCCCCGGGGGCGGGCGCGGCGGCGGCGAGCGCGTCGCCGGGGATCGCCGCGCAGACGAGGGCGACCTCGGCGAGCTCGCGCGCCGAGAGGCCGGCGGCGAGCGCCTTGCGGATCGCCTCGGTCGCGATCTCCTCCAGCTCGGGCGCGGTGCGCACGCCCTCGGCGACGAAGGTCCCACGGCCGTGCTGGCCGGCGACGAGGCCTTCGTCTTCGAGCCCGGCGTAGACGGCGCGGGCGGTGTTCGAGTTGACGCCCGCCCACTCGGCGAGGCGGCGCACGCTGGGCAGTCGCTCGCCCGCCGGGAGCCGACCGGTGGCGATCAGCGCCCGCAGGCGCAGTGTCAGCTGCAGGCCGACCGGCAGGTCGTCGTCGGGGTCGACGGCGAAGGGATTCGGCGCCGTGGCTGCGTCTGCCAACTGTGCCATCTTGATGGCACAGTAACAGCTAGGTGTGCGTCAGATCAAACAGCCCTGCTATTCGCAGCTAGGGCGACTCCCTTCGGGGAGTTCGTGGACCTTGCCGTGGGCATCGACCGTGAGCCCGATCGGGCTCGGGGTTTCGGGCGTCTTGGCGACTTTCCCGTCGACCAGGACCTTCACCGACCCGTTGCCGAAGGCGGCTTCGTAGGAGCGCGAGTGGAACGGGCCCATGCTTTCCCCGGCGGCAAGCGTGAGACCGTTGACCAGCGGCTTGCCCTTGCCGTTGACGACGCACGCCCAGACTTCGGCGGTCGGCTCGATCTGCAGCTTGACGCTCTGCACCGTCTTCTTGGCGGTGCCCTGGCCGGCGCTCGGCGATTCCTGCTTCGGCGCCGTGCCGCTGCCCTTGCCGGTCGTGTTCCCCGCGGCGCTCTTCCCCGCCGTCCCCCCGCCGCCTTCCCCGCCGGAGGAGAGCAGGACGATCGCGACGACGATCGCCGCCAAGAGCGCCACCGCCCCGATCCACGCGTAGGCGCTCTGGCGCCTACGCCGCCGGCGCAGCGCCTCGGCGCGCCGCGAGCGGGTCCGGGCGAACGGCGACGCCGGCGCCTCGCCGCGCTCCCCGCCCCCCTGCTGGCGCCGGTACTCCTCGACCAGCGGGTCCGGGTCGACGTCGAGGTACCGCGCGTACTTGCGGATGAACGAGCGCGCGTAGAACTCCTCCGGGAGCGCGCCCCAATCTTCCTGCTCGATCGCCTCCAGGTAGCGCGGGCGGATGCCCGTCGCGGCATGGACCTCCTCGAGGTCCACCGCCCGCCTGGTCCGCGCCTCGGACAGGGTGTCGCCGATTACACCCACGCCTCAATTGTGCAAGGTCTCGCAACAAAGATGGTTAAGGCACGGCGCGCACGCGCGATCGGGGAAAGTTCGTGCAGGCGCCCGTGGTGGATTGGTGGCGAAATCGGCCACCAGGTCACCGCGGCCCGCCATCAGGGGACGGCGATCGGCACGTCGCGCTCCGGCGCCGGCGCGGCCACCGGGCGGCCCGCGTCGGGGACGTCCCTGACCTGCGACATCCGCGAGGGCAGCAGCCAGAGGACGCCGGCGAGGCCGCCGAGCGCGGCGATCCACATCGTCGGGCGCAGGCCGATCGCGCCCGCGAGGAGGCCGCCGGCGATCGCGCCGACCGGGCGGACGCCCCAGTTGACGAAGAGGATCGCGCCCCAGATGCGGGCCCGGAGCTGGTCCGGGATCACCGCCGCCTGGAAGGAGTAGAGGCCGACGTCGAGGACCATCACGCCGATCCCGGAGAAGAACTCGGCGGCCGCCAACATCACCACCGAGAGCGCGGGCGGGCCCGGCGAGAGCGGCACCAGGACCAGCGGCAGCGGGGCGAGGACGAAGGAGAGGATCATCGCCTTGCCGAGGCCGATCCGGGCGGCGACCCCCTTCGCCACCACCGAGCCGAGGACGCTGCCGAGCGCGCCGACCCCGAGCGCGATGCCGATCGCCCCCGAGCCGAGGTGCAGCTCGCTGGTCGCGAAGAGGACGATCAGCGCCCAGAAGGCGGTGTTGAAGAGGTTGAAGGTGGCGGTCCCGAGCAGCGAGGCCTGCAGCAGCGGTGTGCGGCGGATGAACCGGATCCCGGCCGCGATGCCTCCCGAGTCGCGCGAGGCGGCAGGCGGCTCGGGCACCTCGGCGCGGTGGACGAAGAGCGCCGAGAGGATGAAGCTGACGCCGTCGATCGCGATCGCCCCCGGCGCCGTCACCGCCGCGACGAGGAGGCCGCCGAGCGATTTGCCGCCGACCACGGCGACCGAGCGGCTGCCGATCAGCAGCGAGTTCGCCTCGACGTATTCGCGCGGGCGGACCAGCGAGGTGAAGACGGTCTGTTCGGCGACCATGAAGAGGAGGCCGAGCGTGCCGGTGAGGAAGGCGACGACGTAGAGGAGCGGCAGGGTGAGGACGCCGAGGACGGAGGCGAGCGGCAGCCCGAGCAGCAGCACCGCGCGGCCGAGGTCGGCGGTGACCAGGAGGGCGCGGCGGCTGCGGCGGCGGTCGGCCCAGGCGCCGAGGTGGAAGGCGAAGAGGAGGCTCGGCGCCAGCTCGACCGCGGCGAGGAAGCCCATCTGCTCGGCGTCGGCGTGGAGGGTGAGGACGGCGAGCAGGGGGATCGCGAGGAGCGCGATCTGGTCGCCGAACAGTGAGATGGTCTGCCCCGTCCAGTAGTTGCGGAAGGGACGGTTGACGCGCAGCAGCTGGGGGATGCGGCGGCGCATCAGGGTGGCGGTTCGTCGGGGAACGGGAAGCCGAGCTGGATCAGGACGGCGTTGCGGGCGCCCGCGGGATGCGTCTCGGGGTGGCCGACGCGCTCCATGTAGGGCGCGAGGATCGCGCCGATGCGCCGGTCGATCTCCTCGAGCTCGGCGGCCGTGACGGCGATCATCCGGTCGCCGGCGATCGCCGCGTTCGCCCACTCGCGGCTCTCCCCGTGGCGACGGTCGACCCACTGCACAGCCTCTTCGAACCAGCGCTCGACGACGACCCGGGTGAGGAGGTCCCCCGCCTCGTCGACCTCCTCACTCGGGCCGCGCGCCGCCCATTCGTGGCCGCTCGCGGTCGCCTGCCACGGCCGCTCCCGACCCCGCCCGCCCCCCGCTTCCTCGACCAGCCCCCACTTGGCCAGCGAACGCAGGTGGAACGAGCACCCGGAGGGGCTTTCCCCGATCCGCTCCCCCGCCTGCGTCGCCGTCAACGGCCCCATCCGGCGCAGCAGCGCGATCAGCTTCAGCCGGGTCGGATGCGCGACAGCCCGCAGAGCACGCGGATCGGTGAGCTGTACAACCCCCTCGGACATCCTCGAAAGATACCTTTCGAAAGACTCCTTTTCAAAGCCCCACCCTCGGTGAGCTCGCAGAAAGCCGCGCTATGCGCGAGTTCGCATTTCTGACCGCTATCCGGTCATTTCTGCGAACGCACCCGACGAGCCGTCCGAAGAGGGTTCCCCAGTCATGCGCGACTCGCTGGCGCTCAGGGAAGGCTCTAGCCCCGCAAGCTGTCGCCCGGATTACGGACGCGCCCCTCTCGCCACGGCCCGGGCAGGCTGTGGCCGTGGCGAGAGGGGCGGGTGTGCGGAGGGTGTGGAGGGAGGCGCGCGGGAGCGTCACGGGAGTGCGACGGGAGTCAGACCTCGTCACAGAGATGTCGAGATCTCCACGCTTCCTCCCGTGTTGTGCAACACCGACCTACGCGCTGCGTGTATTGACCCCCCTATAGGGGCCCTAAAACACGCAGCGCGTTTCCGGGCCTCGATTTCAGGCCGAAAAAGGGCTCCCCAGGGCCGGAAAGTGTGACGTTCCCGGCATCTTCGTCAACGATCCGGGCGAGGTGTGGAGACTCTCCGACATCCCCGTCACGGAAGTCCGACGTCCTCCCGTCCCTGTGACGCCTCTCCCACGGAAGTCCGACTTCGCGACGTCCCTGTGACGCCTCTCCCACGAACGCCTCACGTCCTGGGCTCCTCATGGGGGTCACAGCCTGCCAGGACCCCCATGAGGAGCCCAGGACCCCCCTCGGCCAGCCACCAGCCCCCCGAGCCGGAAGCCCGCCCGCTCGCTCTCCTGGTCGGCCATGCGCGGCGGCGCCGCGCGGCCCGGCAGCTCTCCCGTCAGCGGTGTTTCACACCGCCTTGCGCGTTCGGCGCCAAGGTCGGCTCCTTCACCGGCGCGTCGCCGAGCGCCTCGTTGATCACGGCGACGACGTCGGCGGAGAGCTCCTTCCCCGAGGCCGCCGCGTTCGCGTGCACCTGCTCCGGGCGCGATGCGCCGACGATCGCCGCCGCGACCTCCTCGCGTCGCAGCACCCAGGCGAGCGCCAGCTCGACCAGGCTCATCCCCGCCTCCTCGGCGACCGGGCGCAGGCGCTCGACCGCGGCGAGGTTCTCCTCGGTCAGCAGGCGGTCCATGAAGGCGCTCATCGAGTCGCTCGCGGCGCGCGAGTCGGCGGGCGGCGCCTCTCCCGGCCGGTACTTGCCGGTGAGCAGGCCCTGGGCGAGCGGCGACCAGACGATCTGCGAGATCCCGTTGGCGGCGCTCAGCGGGAAGACCTCGGCCTCGGGCGCCTGCCAGAGCATCGAGTACTGCGGCTGCGAGGAGACGAAGAGGTCGGGCCCGGCGAGGTCGAGCGCCGCCTGGATCTGCTCCGGCGTCCACTCGCTGAAGCCGAGGTAACGGGCCTTGCCGTCGGCGACGACTTTCTGGAGCGCCTCGATCGTCTCCTCGATCGGCACGTCGGGGTCGAAGCGGTGCGCCTGGTAGAGGTCGACGTGATCGGTCCGCAGGCGCGCGAGCGAGGCGTCGATCTGCTTCGCGATCTGGGGAGCGGAGAGGCCGCGGTCGTCCGGGTCGTCGGACATCTGACCCCAGACCTTGGTCGCGAGGATGTAGGAGTCGCGCGGGCGGCCGGAGAGGATCTCGCCCCAGGCGGTCTCGGCGGCGCCGCGGCCGTAGACATTGGCGGTGTCGAAGAAGTTGATGCCGGCCTCGAAGGCGGCGTCGGTGCAGGCGCGGGTCTGCTCGAACTCGATCCCGCCCGCGTAGGTCAGCCAGGCCCCGAGGGCGACCTCCGATACCTCGAGGTCCGAACTGCCGAGCTTGCGATAGCGCATAGGTCTCCCTTTTGTCGCGGGTCAGATGTCGATGGGCCTAAAGCCGGACATATAGGCAGGTTTTCGGCCCATCGACACAGGGGGTCTACCCGCTTCGCGCTGTCAGTAGCCGACCGGGTGGCGGACGACGAAGCCCTTGGGGTAGGGCGGTTCGGCGTGCCAGCGGGGGCCGGTTTCGCCGGCGATGTCGCCACCGGTGTCGAAGCGGAGGCCGGCGACCACCATGTAGACGTGCGCCTTGTTGGCGTAGATCGTGATCCAGCGGCCGGGGCCCGGTTCGCCCCAGGTCATGAAGGAGCCGGAGACGAGCGGCGCTTCGAGCAGCTTGCCGCCGTGCAGCGCATAGGAGACCGAGCCGGAGCAGTCATAGCCCTTGGAGGCCCAGCTGAGGTGCCCGCCGCCCCATATATATGGGGTCCGGCGAATGTGGTTGGCGGCGGCGATGACGCGCTTGACCGCGGCGGGCGCCGAGGCCGGGGCCAGGGCGGCGGTGCCGCGCATGGTGGCGAGCGCGCCGGGGACGGTCGGGCCGACCGGCGCGGGGGTCGGGATGCCGCTTGGTTCGCTGACGCCGGGGACTTCGGTTTCCGCCGTGGTGGCGGGGATCGAGGGGGTTTCGACGGTTTCGCCCGAGTAGGAGGAGGAGACGCCGCCGGAGCCGGCGCGGGCGTCGGGGGCGAGCGCCAGCAGGACCAGGGCGGTGAGGCAAGCGAGGGCGAAACTCCACGCAACCGTGCGGGTTTGCGCGCTCAGTGCGGGCGATCGCCGGACAAAGGTCACCTGAGCGTGATCGACCCGTCCCGAAGAGCGTGAAATTTTGCACGTCTACGCCCAAACGCGAATTCCTCCCTCCGTCTCGATAAAAACCCCGCCGTGCGTCGCCTCGCCCTGATCCTTGCCGTCGCCGCCGCCCTCCTCGGGGCGGTCGGGACCGCCTCCGCCCAGGCCGCGTCGCCCTGGACGCTGACCAACCTCAACCTCGGCGACGGGGAAACGATCTTCGGCATGCACTGCGAACCGAGCGCCTTCTGCATCGGCGTCGGCCAGGAAGGCGTGGTGGTCCAGTCGACCGCGCCGGGCTCGGGCGCCGGCGCCTGGACGGTCGGCCACGTCAGCCCGGCCGAAAACCTGCGCGCCAACCTGCGCGGGATCGCCTGCCCGTCGGCGACCCTCTGCGTCGCGGTCGACTTCAGCGGCGGCGTCTGGACGACCTCCGACCCGGGCGCGGGCGCCGCCGCCTGGACGCCGACGCGGATCCCGAAGACGAAATCGCTCTTCGCGGTCAGCTGCACGTCGCCGACTCTCTGCACGCTGGTCGGCGCGGGCGGCCTCGTCGTCACCTCGACCAACCCGACCGGCGGGCCGACCGCCTGGACGCGCACCACCCTGCCCGAACCGCCGCTCCGCGCGCTCAGCTGCGCCGGCGCGCTCTGCGTGGCGAGCGCCTTCAACGGCGAAATCTGGACGACCAGCGCGCCCGCCGGCGGCGCCACGGCCTGGACCTCCCAGGGCAGCCCGAACGGCGAAAACCCGATGCTCGGCCTCAGCTGCCCGAGCGAATCGTTCTGCATCGCGGGCGACGAAGGCGCCGTCTTCCCCTCCCCCGCGCCGACCGGCGGCACCGCCGGCTGGCCCTTCGCGCCGCTGCAACGGCGCTTCCAGATCGTCGCCGCGGCCTGCCCCTCGACGTCCCTCTGCGTGCTCACCAGCAACAACGGCGAAGTGACCGTCTCCACCAACCCGACCGGCGGCTCCCAGACCTACCTCACCGAACACCTGATCAAAGGCGTCACCAATGCCCTCTTCGGCCTCTCCTGCCCGACCGAAGCCCTCTGCGTCGCGGCCGGCAAATTCGGCCAGATCCTCACCACCACCGCGCCCGCCGCCACCGGCCTCCCCGAACCGCCGCCGCCCCCACCGCCGCCCAGCACCCTCCTGATGCACGCGCCGCGCAAGCTCATCCGCCTCGGCGTCCACACCCCCGCCCCGACCGTCGCCTTCCGCTTCAAGGGCAGCGGCATCGGCCCCTTCTGGTTCCGCTGCAAGCTCGACGCCCGCCCTGGCGCCGTCTGCGCCAACCCCCGCAAGATGCGCGTCGGCGTCGGCAACCATGCCTTCCGCGTCCGCGCCTTCGGCCCCGGCGGCCCCGCCCCGACCCAGGTCGTCTACCGCTTCAAGGTCGAACGGGCGAAGCCGAAGCCCAAACCCAAACCGAAGCCGAAGAAGCCGCTCCACAAGGGCGGCGGCGCGAAGAAGTCGACCGCTTAGCGGCCTGAGCCGCTAAGCCGCAGGAATTCCTCTCGGTAGGGGACGGGGTCCGGGAAGCTGGCGCCCGGGGAGGGTTCGGGACTCCGCAAGCTGTCGCCCGGGTAGGGGACCCGCCCTCTCGCCACGGCCCGGGCAGGCTGTGGCCGTGGCGAGAGGGGCGGGTATATGAAAAGCATGGAGGAAGGCGCGCGGGAGCGTGACGGGAGTGCGACGGGAGGGTCACGGAACCGTGACCGAGGTCAGACCTCGTCACAAAGAGCGTGAGAACTCCACGCTTTCTCCCGGACGTCCCATTGATCAAGGATCTCCGTGTGGAGTTTTGGTCGCTCAGCGACCAAAAGTCGACGCGCGTCCTGGGAGGATCCCGATCCGGGCGGAAATCGTCACGTAAGTCCGACTTCGCAACGTCCCTGTGACGCCTTTCCCACGAACGCCTCACGTCCTGGGCTCCTCATGGGGGTCGCAGCCTGCCAGGACCCCCATGAGGAGCCCAGGACACCCACCTCCTACCTCGGGACGGCCGCCGGCGCCCGACGATGCCGGCGGCCGGTCAGCGACAGCGGCTCACGCTGGGTCGAGCTGCTCCCGTCGGCGGCGAAGAAGTGGACGCGGATCGCGATCTGGACGACGCCATGCTTCGCCAGCTTCGCCCGGAGCGCCTTCGCCGCTCGACCCGCCTTCTTCGGCGAGACCCTCAGGACGCGCGCTTCCGGGCCGAGGATGGTTCGTGGCGACGGACCGCGCGGCCTCACCTGCACGCGCAGCGCCGGGCCGCCGCTGACGGTGAACGTGCCCGGCTGCGGGAACTTCACCGTGATGAAGGTGACCGGGCCCTTCGCGTGTCGCTGATGGGCGAAGGAGACGAGGTGGGACGGTGGCGGCGGCGCGGGAGCGGGCGGAGGCGGAGGCGGCTGGATCTGGACCGAGTCGACGGCGACGCCGCAGGGCACCCCGAGAGAGTCACCGAACACCGTGCTGATCGAAGCCGGTTCGCCCAGCGGGGCCGTCTGGATCCCGTCGTCGAGCTGGTCGTTGCGCGACCAGTAGATCTGCGAGCCGTACAGGGCGATCCCGCAGGGCCGGTCGATCCCGGCGATGAACGACGGTTCGGGGTCGGAGCCGTCGAGGCCCATCCGGCCGATGGTCGTCCCGAACCCGCCCCAGTAGACGTGCGTCGCGTCGACCGCGACCCCGCAGAAGCTTTCGCCCTCGGCCAGGACTTCCGGCAGCCCCCCGGCCAGCGGCCGGCGCGCCAGGTAGTCGGGCGGCCGCGTTTCGACGTTGCGACCCGTCCAGTAGAGGTACTGGCCTCCGACCGCCACCCCGCATGGTTGCGAGAGCCCGCGGATCAGTTCCCGGTCGGGTTCGCCGCCTTCGAGGCCCACCCTGCCGATCGTCCCCGCCTGGAAGTCGGTCCAGTAGACGCTTCCCGCGTCCACGGCGACGCCGCAGGGATTCACGAGGCCGGTCACGAAGTCGTAGTCGACGTTGCCGCCGTTCAGGTCGGCGCGGTCGATCGCGCCGTGAGAGGGATCGGCCCAGTAGATGTGGGAGCCGTCGACGGCGATGCCCTCACAGCCCGAGACGCCTCCCGAGGTATCGCTCCGAGACGGAGAGGCAGACCGGTTCGGTTCGATGAACCGTTCCGCGAAGAGCGACCCGTCGTTGTTCGCTCGATCTATTTCGCCGAACGAGTTCGAGTAGACCGCCGCGTCGGCGCGCGCGGCCACGGCCAGGACCGCGAGCGCCGCCAGCGCAACCGTCATCGATGCCCTGCGGACCCCTGCCATCGCGGGAAAATCTAACCGGCCGCCGCGCCGCGGAACGGCCCGCCGTGCCCGACGCTACTTCTTCTTCGCCCGTTCGAGGACTTCGCCGAAGGCCTTGTCGACTTCTTCGGTGAGGGAGAGGCGGAAGGTGGCGACCATCGCGTCGACGGCGATCGGGCGGAGGCGCTCGATCGCGGCGATCATCTTCGGCCAGTCCTCGTCCGGGCGGCCGGCGGCGTCGAAGGGCTTCCAGAGCTCGTCGAGGAAGAGGGAGACGAAGGCGCGGGCGCTCGAGCGGGAGGCGCGGCTGAGCTTCTCGATCGTGGCGACGGCCGGGGCGAGCGGGATCCCCATCCCGAGGACTTCCTCGGCGGCGCGCAGGAGGGTCGGGCTCGGCGCCTCGTAGCGCTCGTCGCCGAGGTCGATCAGGAGGCCGAGCTTCAGCGCCTTCGACAGCAGCTTCGGGTCGTCGCCGCCGAAGCGCTCGCCGAGCTCCTCGCGCGTCAGCACCTCCGGCGCCTCGTCGTCGAAGGGCGCGGTCACCGCCTGGCGCAGGCCGACGAAGCGGTCGGCGTCGGCACCGTGCTCGCCGATCAGCCGCGAGATCGCGCTGAGCTTGAAGCCCTCCGCCTGCATCTCCTGGATCAGGCGCAGGCGGGCGACGTGGTCGGGGCCGTAGTAGCCCGTGCGGGCGCGCACCTCGGGCGGCGGCAGCAGGCCGCGCGACTGGTGGTTGCGGATGTTGCGGACCGACATCCCGGTCTCGTAGGCCAGCTGCTCGACGGTCATCTCCGCCGGCGGCCCCGCCGTCTTCCCCTTCGTCGCCTGCGTGTCGTTGCTCACGTTGACGATTCTACCAATCCATGTAACCTCATTCGAGGTAACTATGCGAGAGGCAATCGACAACCATGGCTGAGCGCGGCGCGGTCCCCCAGGTCCCGGCGGTCAGGCGGCGGGCGCTCCACGCGGTGCGCTCGCTCTTCACGCCGCTGCTCCCCGACGATTACCTGGAGCTGATCAACCCGCTCTGGTCGACGCAGGAGCTGCGCGGCCGGATCGAGCGGATCGAGAAGGAGACGGCGGACGCGGTCACGGTCCTGATCCGCCCCGGCCACGAGTGGCCCGGTCACCGCCCCGGCCAATACCTGCGGATCGGCGTCGTCGCCCGAGGCGTCCACCACTGGCGCGCCTATTCGCTGACGACCGACCCCGGGCGCCCCGACGGGCTGATCGGCATCACGCCGAAGCGGGTCGACGCCGGCGTCGTCTCCCCCTACCTGGTGCACGGCGCGCGGCCCGGGGACGTCGTCCGGCTCGGCGGCGTCGAAGGCACCTTCTGCGTGCCGGACCCGGCGCCGGCGAAGCTCCTCTTCATCAGCGCCGGCTCGGGGATCACGCCGATCATGTCGATGCTGCGGGCGCTCGACCGGTCGGGCGACCTCGGCAACGCGGTCCACGTCCACTCCGCCCGCGCCGCCGACCGGGTCATCTTCGCCAAGGACCTCACCGACCTCGACGAGCGCCGCCCCGGCTACCGCCTGCACCTGCAGCTGACCGCGACCGACGGCCGCGTCGCCCCCGCCGACCTCGACCGCCTCTGCCCCGACTGGCGCGTGCGCCAGACGTTCGCGTCCGGCCCGCGCGAGCTGCTGGACGCGCTGGTGGCCCACTGGGAGGCCGAGGGCGACCCGAGCCTGCTCGCGATGGAGCGCTTCCAGCCGGTGATCGGCGAGGCGGTCGACCCCGGCAAGGGCGGGCGCATCACCTTCGCCAAGTCCGGGATCGAGGCGGAGAGCGACGGCGCCACGCCGATCCTCCTCGCCGGCGAGGAGGCCGGGGCCGACCTCCCGTTCGGCTGCCGGATGGGGATCTGCCGCACCTGTATCGGCCGCCTCTGCTCCGGCGAGGTCCGGGACCTGCGCACCGGCGAGGTGCACGGCACCGAGGGGGAGATGGTCCGGACCTGCGTCAACGCGCCCGAAGGGCCGGTCGAGATCGCGCTCTGACGCGCGCCGCCGGCGACCCACACACACCACCCTTAAGGAGACAACACACATGAGCACCACCGCGACCCCGCCGACCGATCCCGGCACCGTCGGCACCCAGCAGGAGAGCCCGCTCGCCCACCTCACCCCGGCGCAGCTCGAGGAGCTGGCGCACGAGTTCGACGCGATCAAAGACCGC